>Ga0334900_1002421_pt1 | contig 16425 bp, 13 predicted proteins | sample GraSluR3_MG_2_FD_207231 | JGI IMG/M metagenome (GOLD analysis project Ga0334900, IMG submission 207231) | Sludge microbial communities from methane-producing bioreactor in Wageningen University, Netherlands - Granular Sludge_31_08-R3 | ecosystem: Engineered > Bioreactor > Anaerobic >...
TCTGTTATTCCTACAGGTTTTATGGCATCAATAGTATCAAAACTTATGCATAAACCCCTTTTCATAACTGCCCATGGTATGGACATCAATAACTTTGAAAATAGTCGGATTTTTAATTATTTCATAGCTTCTTCTTTAAATTCCAGCTTTAAATCGATAGCTGTCAGTGAAGACCTCGCTAAAAAGATGAGATTTATGGTTAAGGACAAAAACAGGGTTTTTGTTTTAAGAAATGCAGTAGATACAGATAGATTCAATCCAACTAGAGATAAAAGTATTCGAAGTAAGTTTGATATTAACGATGAAGATATTTTAATTTTATTTGTAGGATATTTAGATGAATTTAAAGGAATTTTTGAATTAATAAATGCATTTAATGTAATCAATTCTGAAAATAGAAATGTTAAACTCATGATGGTGGGTACTGGACCTAAAAAAGAAGATCTTTTAAAGATTTTAACTAAAATGAATATAGAAGATGAAGTAATATTTACAGGAAGAGTTGAACCTCAAAAGATACATAAATATTATCAGGCTGCTGATATTTTCGTCCTACCATCTTATACAGAGGGATTACCTGTTTCTGTATTAGAAGCTATGGCATGTGGATTGCCTGTGGTAGCTACTAATGTGGGAGGGATACCTGAAATAATCACTGATAGGGTGAATGGTTTTATTGTTCCTTCTAAGAATGAAAAAGAATTAATTAAGAAGTTGGCGGCTCTTACTAATAATAAAGATTACAGAGAAAAGTTCAGCCAGAAATCCGTTGAAAAGATTAATGATGAATTCAATAGTGGTAAAAAGTTGAAAAGATTGGTTGATTTGTATCAGAATACCCCTATTTAAAAATTTAATATTCCTACAAAAATGATTGAATAACAGAATTTTTAGGTTAAAAAATGCGTATAATTCAGTTAATTAAAGAAAAACTGAAATCTAAAGAGCACAGAGTTTTAGCAGAAAATTTTTTTTCGCTATCAGCATTGCAAATCGTTAGTTATATACTGCCCCTAATAACTCTCCCATATTTAGTTAGAGTTTTAGGTGTTGAAAAATATGGTTTAGTTAATTTTGCAATTGCATTTGCGCTTTATTTTCAGATAATCACAGATTATGGGTTTAGTTTATCAGCTACTCGAGAAATATCACTTCATAGAGATGATAAACATAAAATTTCAGAGATTTTTAGTTCAGTGATGATAATCAAATCAGTTTTAATGGTTATTAGTTTTATCATACTTTCTGTTGTAGTCTTTAGTTTTAATAAGTTTGCTACTAACTGGATGGTGTATTTTTTGGCATTTGGACTTGTAGTAGGTAATGTACTTTTCCCTGTTTGGTTTTTCCAAGGCATGGAAAAAATGAAATACATCACAATTTTTAATATATTAGCAAACGTAATTTTTACTTTGTTAATATTTATATTTATAAAAAATCCAGCGGATTATCTATATGTGCCATTTATAAACTCTTTAGGTTTAATAATTTCAGGAATTATATCCATATGGCTAATTTTTAACTCTTTTAAAGTACAATTTTTCATTCCATCAAAGAATGTTTTGATAAATACATTTAAAGATAGTACTCAATTTTTTTTGTCCAGAGCATCCGTTTCCATTTATACATCAAGTAACACATTTTTTTTAGGATTATTTACAAACAATGTTGCTGTAGGGTATTATTCAGCTGCAGAAAAATTATATACAGCTGCACAATATTTGTACACTCCCGTTTCACAAGTGATTTATCCTTATATGACTAAAATGAAAAATAAAGTAGTTTACAAGAAAATTTTTAAATTGACAGTGACAATTAATATTGTAGTATGTATTTTATTATTTTTACTTAGTGGAATTGTTATTAATATTCTTTATGGCAATAATTTCCAGGAAAGTGCAAATGTACTTCGAATATTAAGTATTGCTCTAATAATTGTTGTTCCGTCTGTTTTATTGGGTTATCCATTTTTGGCTGCTTTAGGTTATCAAAAATATGCAAACGGAAGTGTAGTTATTGGTTCAATATTTCATTTAGCTATGCTTCTTCTCATTTCTCAGTTTATGAATATATATCTGGTTGCAGGTTTAGTTGTTGTAACTCAGAGTATTGTATTTATTATAAGGTTTTATGGTGTAAAAAAACATAATTTATGGTGGTGATCTTATTATAGCTATTATATTAGCTGCAGGGATTGGCAGCCGATTGAAACCTTTGACCAATGAAAAACCAAAATGTATGGTAAAAATAAATGGAATTCCAATAATTGAACATCAAATTAAAGCTTATCTTAAAGCAGGACTCAAAAAAAAGTCTATATTTATAGTTGTTGGTTATGAATCTGAAATAATCAAAGATTTTATTGAAAAAAATTATTTTGGCATTAAAATAATAGAAAATAAAAACTATTTAAATACAAACAATATGTACTCTCTTTATTTAGCATTGCAGTGTATAGAAAATCTACAATTTGATTACATACTACTCAGTAATGGGGACTGTGTTTATGATACGAAAATAATTAGAGATTTAAATAATAACAGTGAATTAAATCTTATTGCTTGTGATAAAGGTTTTCATAATAATGAATCGATGAAAATAAGAGTAATGGGGGAGAATATTGTTGATATTTCCAAAGAGATTCCTGCAGATAAATCTTATGGTGTTTCCATTGATTTATATAAGATAAGTCTTAAATCTCTTCTAAAATTGAAAAAAATTATTCAAGAATACATTTTTGTAAAAAAACAATGCAACCTGTGGACTGAAGTTTCTTTAAAGGATCTTCTTGATTATACAGGTTTCAAACCATTTAATATACAAAGAAAATCATGGGTTGAAATAGATGATCTTGCAGATCTTGCCTTAGCAGATATCAAATTTAGTAATTTAAAAATAGAAGATAAAAAGTGCTTTATAATGGATCTTGATGGAACAGTATATTTAGGTAAAAAACCTATTAATGGTACAATCAATTTTATTAAAAAATACATGGAAAAAGGTGTGGATTTCTATTTTTTAACAAATAACACTTCTAAAGTACCATCTGATTATGTTAATAAACTACGAGGAATGAATATAGATGTTCAAGAAAATAATATTTTAACACCACTATTTCCATTATTAAATTATCTAAATGAAAATGAAATAAAAAAAATGTATTGTATTGGTAACTCAAACTTTGTTCATTACTTGAAAAACAACTTAGAATCTGTTAAAATAACTGAAGATTTTGAAGAATGTGAGGCAGTGATTTTAGCATATGACACAGAATTAACTTATGAAAAATTAGAAAAAGCATCATTATTATTGCAAAATAATAATAAAATATTATTCTTGGCAACTCATATAGATATTTTTTGTCCAACAGAAAAGGGAAATATTCCAGATATTGGTTGCATGATGTTGGTTATTGAAAAAACTACTAATAAAGTCCCGGACATGATATTTGGTAAACCTAATCCTGTTATCTTGGATTCAATCCAAAATAAATATAATAAAGAAGATGTTGTAGTTGTGGGTGATAGATTAAAAACTGATAAAAAATTGGCAGATAATTTGGATTACGATTTCATCTGTGTTTTGACTGGTGAAACAAACAGATTAGATTTAGAAAAGTTAGACTATAAAACATATCCTAGCATGGTGATCAAAGATCTTAGTGATTTATTATGAAAATAGAAAATGTTTCAATTTTGGGACCTGGAAGTTTTGGAACTGCCATCGCACAACTAATTTCTCAAAACGTTAACGAAGTTAGTTTATATGGACGGAACCCACGAATTATTGATTCAATAAACCGGAACAATGTTAATAATATATACCATCCTTTAATAAAACTTAATGATAATGTTAATGCACATTTAATAAAGGATAAGCGATTCATTAATGATTCTGATGTAGTTATTTTCTGTGTTCCCTCAGGTTCTACACGTATAGTTGCCAAAAATTTGAGAGATAATCTAAATGAGAAAATAATTATCTCTACTGCTAAAGGCATTGAATATCCTTCCTTAAATTATATGTCAGAGATAATCAAAGATGAAACGGATAATGATACTATTATCAGCATTTCGGGTCCAACATTTGCAGATGAACTCATAAGAAATGTTTTATCTGCAATGACCATAGGATTCAGAATGTCATCATATGAAAATAAGATAATGAGGCTTTTTGAATCTCCAAATATTCTTTTAGATATTTCAGGGGATGTTGAAGGTGTAGAACTATGTAGTATTTTAAAAAATATTTATGCTACGGCAATGGGAATCTTTGACACATACTTTCAAGGTCACAATGAACATAATGCTCTTTTAAACCTGTGTTTCAAAGAAATGGGTTATATATTAAACTATTCAGGTCATTCCAATTTATTGACAAATTTTTGTGCATTTGGAGACCTTAATTTAACTGCTAACTCAGATAAAAGTCGTAATAGAACTATTGGTTTGATGTTGGGAAAGAATATAAAGTTAGACCCTAAATCAACTGTTACTGTTGAAAGCATAAAGTCAGTTAAATCCATTAAAAGTATTTCTGAAAACCTAAATCTAAAAACTCCAATAGTAAACTTTGTTGATGTTGCTTTTGATGAAAACAACGATATACGTAGCTCTGTTAATAAATTAATCCCTGAAATAAATAATTCATCTTATATTTAAGGATTGTTTTCAAAAACAAGGTTATATACTCTTTCACATGAATTATCGTCGTGGTATTTGTTTACAATATTGTTAATTAGTTCTCTTTCTTCTTTATAGTAATTAGAATTTTCAATGATTTTTGTTAATTCTTTAAGAAAATTTTTAAAATCTTTTACTTTAGGCCCTGGTGTCCAAAAATCATAAGGTTCTAATATAAACCCTCTTGATTTGGAATATTCATCTAAGTCTGTAGGACAAAAAATTACTGGTTTATTTCTTAATAAAAAATCAAAATAAACAGAGGAATAGTCAGTTATTAATACATCCACAGCACTTAAAATATCATACAAATCCAAGAATTCGTTTTGTAACATCTTTTTTGTTATTAAAATAACATGAGAATTTTCTTGATTTTTAAACTTTGATAGATAATATTTTTCCTCAAAAGGGTGGAACTTCAATAAAAATAATATCTTATGATTTGTTAGATATTCATGGAAAATAGTTTTGTCATAATCATTAAAATTAAAAATATTGATTTTTTTTGACACACCGTCAATTACATATTTAGATTTTCTGAAAGTAGGACAAAAAATAACTATTTTCTCATAATTAGATAAATCAATATTTAATAAATCTGAAAGTTTTTCTTTACTGGTCATATCAAACAATTTATCATTACGTGGTTGACCTGTTAAATGAATTTTTCTGGGATTTGCATAAAAACAGGATGCTATTGCGGTTTTCATGATCATAGAAGTAGCGATAAATATATCAACATTATCAATAATGTCTTTACTTTTTAACAAATTTTGCTCATCTTTAGATGGCTTAGTGAATAACATTGTTTTAAGTGGCATGCCATGCCATAAATTGATAAGAATCTGATTTTTTGTTTTTAGAGTAATAAAACTATTATGACTTACAAAGATGTATTTGGATCTGAGAAGACAATACAATCCTTTAAAACTAAATTTTTGATATGCATTAATATTTTGATTTTTAAGTTTTTTTAGAAATTTTTTGTCATAGATTAACCAGACCAATGAATATTTATCTTTAGATCTTTCATTATTTTGAATGTAATCAAAAATTGAAAATACATTATCTGAAAAATCAGGGGTACTTTCAAAAACTATTTGATTTTTGTTTTTAGGAATTAGTCTATTGATTACACGAAATAAAAAGCGTAAAATATCTTCTTTTTTCATATTATCCTCTTTAATTTTTTATAAACTTGTTTTATTCACTTTTTAATTTTGTATTTCAATTGATTACTAAAATCCATGATTTGAATAATTTAATCTTAAAATTAATATTATATTAACTTTATTTTAATAAGTAGATGGATAAAACTTTACAATTTAAGATAATGGTGAAGCTATGAAAACATTAATTTTAGGTCCTGTTTTATGGGATAGCATATGGGGGCATGGTCAAGAATTAACCAGAATTCTTTCAAAAGAACATAAGGTAACTTATTTAGAACCCATTGTCCATTCTTCGAATCTCAGTTTATCTTTTCAAAGGACTACAACAAATCCTATCCCAAAAAAAGTTCGTATTATCAGAAGGGAAACAAACTTTGGCTTAAATGTGATTTATGGTATTTATTGCGAGTTTAAAAACCTTTATAATTTAATGGGGCAGGATTATGACATTTTCATTACATATTATACAACTTGTGGTTTTTTAGCCACTTTATTTTCCAGATTAATAGGTAAGAAGGTTATACTTATGTATGTAGATGATCTTTCAGAATGGTATGAACCTAAAATTGCTAAAATTCTAACTAAATACGTGTTTACTCCTTTAGTAATTAAATGTTCAAATGTAACTGTCACAACTGCTCATAAATTAGAAGAATTTGCTTATGGTTACAATAAACATGTTGAATACATTCCTAACGGTGTTAATTTAAGTTCTTTTCAAGAATGTGAAATATCATCTGATAATAAGATGTTTGTAATTGGTTTTATTGGATCTTTTGGTAGTAGGATCAACTATGATATGATAATTGAAACAGCTACCCTTCTAAAAAATGATAAAAATATCAAATTTTTATTTGCAGGTGGTGGTGAAGGTTTTGATTATTTCAATAGGATAATAAATGAACTTAATTTGGATAATATTCGGTTATTAGGTGTTGTACCCCATTCGGAGGTTCCGCAACTTTTAAGTGAAATGGATGTTTGTATAATACCTTTCAAAATAAATCAGTTAACAGATTGCATTTCACCGGTTAAACTATTTGAATATTGGGCAATGGGAAAGCCGGTTATTTCAACCAGTTGTTATGAAATTAAAAAAATAGCCAATGGTAAAGTAATGTTTGCTGATAACCCCGAGGAATTTAAAGATATTATATTAACTTTGAAAAACAATAGAAAAATCCAGAAAAAATATGTGGATATGGGTCTTGAAGAAGTTAAAAAATATGATTGGGATGTTTTAGGAGAGAAATATCTAAAAATTATCACTGGTTTAAAATGAATAAATAAGTATATGACTATAATTTTTGGTTATTATGAAAGTTAATATTTTAGAAAATGCTTATGAAAATATGTTAATGAGTTTAATATATCTAAATAAGTTTAATATATCTAAATACAATTCTAATTTTATTAGGGATTGCACTTTCACAAAACAACATAAAATATATTCAAAAATAAATAATAAAAAATAATTCCCCTTTATTGAAAATTTAGCGCTTTAAAGTTTAATTAACTAACTGAATCATCCTCAATATCGAAATTATATCTCTTTTAAGGCATTGGCCAATTTAAGTAGATAGTAAACAGCAGAAAGTTATTATACTTTTGTATATTGATAAATTTTTAGACCTTCAATTTTACCATTAGTTATTTCTTTATAGTTTGTTAAATCATTATAATTTATTGAATTCATATCCTTAGAATTTCCCCAAACAAAATAGTAATTTATCTTATTTGCCATCAACTCGTTTTCCAATTCAGTTAAGTTAGTAGTATTTTTAGGAAGACTGTAATATTGGGTGTTCAAGAGAAATGAAATTTCATTTGTTTTTCCCCACTGGGTGTTGGATGCAATGTTTCCATGTATGCTGTAATCGTCTTTTAATGTTTTACTTAATGCAAAGGTGCTATTATCGGAGTCAGGATATGAAATCAGCTCGCATAAAGGTGCAAATATGAACGATAACATCAAGATAATTAACACAATTTTGAGTTTTAAACTTAATTTATTCTTTTCATGAACAATATCTATCAAATAAAAACCACAGAACATTAGTAACATAATCACAGGCCATATGTAGCGGTCTTGAACATGAATAATTAGATATCCTGATGAATAGATTAACATAGTGATTGTCAAATAAATCAATCTGTGTTTAGCGGATTTTTTTATTCCTGGTTTGAAAATAAAGTACAAAATGAGGATTATTATAACCATGGATAATATTGAATAATATTCAATGAAAATGGCGAATCGGAATAAGTTTCCTGATATTAATGCCACTTGATATTCAAAATATTCCCATGACTCAAAGGGACTCCAGTCACTTAAATTAACTAAAGAAGGTTCTTCCCAGGTACTAGTGGCACTGTTATTGGGAGGTTTAATAAGTCCCATGAAATAAACCGGATGGGTGGGATATTCTGGACCAGTGACTGCGTGATTATATTCTGTTGTAGTCCCAATTGTCAGCCTATCATATTTTGAACTTAAAGTAACGATCCATAAACTGCTTATTGCTAAAAAAACTATCAAGCCTAAAATAAGATTTCTTTTGACCCTTCTTTTGTTAATATTAACACCTTTAAAATAGTATAAAAAGTTGAAAAAGGTGAAATGAACCAGGAAAAAAGGGAAAATATAAGTTTTACTTAGAAAACCTATACCTCCCAAAAGGCCACATATTACCCCATTCAAAGAATTATTAGAATAGTTTTCATTGAAAATGAAACTGAAATAGTAAACAAGCAGACAAAGCACCAGTAAGTCCGGAGTATCAAAATACACAGAAAAAAATAAAATCATGGGAACTGAAGTCATCAATACAAATATCTTAAAAGAATTGTTCAGATTGAAAGTGGTACATAATCTGCTCATGCCGATTATGGCGAAAAAACCGACAATAAAAGACACTACTCTAGTCAAATATGATGCATAGTAATGGTTATAACCAATGAGAATTAGAATTGGTGCAATTAACCAGGAGTACAATGGGCTCCAGTATCCGTTTATAGCGTTCCACCAGTCACCATATGTATATTTGGCAGCTATAGATATGTATGAAATTCCATCAGCACCAAGATGGTAATGTTGGTAACATATGGAAAAAATTGCAAGGACAGAATATATAATTAAAACTAGAATCAAGTTTAAATGCACATATATTTTTTTGTTTTCCATTTAAGCCCCCAATGGTACTTTTAACATTAAAATATTGACTTAAAGTAGCATTTATCAGGTTTTATATTGCATATCCTAAAAAATCTTAAACATATCCAAAGAATCATTGTATTTGGGGAGTAATGGATATCAACAGTAACTCCTAAACTAATTTACCAAGAAATATTTTTTATTTCAATTTTTTCCTCAACAACTTATTTTCCTTCTGAACTATGTAAATTTCACGTTTGAGGAGACTTATCTGGGTAGCCACAAATCCGAAGATCAAAATCTGTATACCTGCGATTATCATGAGCACCATGAACAACATCAAAGGTCGATTAGGATCCAGAGTACCTATTAAATACTGATAAAATAGGTAAATTGCACTGATAATACCTATAAGGCACATTAATAACCCAATGACTCCAAAAAGCATCATTGGTTTCTCATAGAAAGTGAATAACAAGTGTGATGTGGTGGTGGATCTAAATTGAACTTTGGATTCCCCTAATTTCCTACCTTTAAGTTTCACTGGGATTTCTTTAACTTCAAACCCGATTGACATGGCTTTTGAAAGTATTTCTGGATTGATCTCAGTCCCATTAGATTCAATTTCTATAGATTCGAGCACTTCTTTTCGGTAAGCACGCAGTATCCCAGTCACAGTACTTATATTCTTATCCAGAGCATATCCAACGATTTTGTTGGCCACCTTACTTACGAAGAGCCGGATAAATGGAATGTCTTCTGTTTCTCCACCAGCCATGTACTGGGATCCAATTACAATATCCAGATGATGTTTGTGAAGTTCATTTATGAGTTCTGTGATATAGCGAGGTTCATAACTTAGATCTGCGTCCAGGGTGATAATCACATCCCCTTCTGCCTTTTCAAAACCAGTCCGGAGGGCTCTTCCCATCCCCATGTTTATGGGATGTTTAAGAACGACTATTTCCGGATTTTCTGATGCGAATTCTTCCAGTAAAGATAAAGTCTGGTCACTGCTACCATCATCCACAGCTATGATCTGGTAACTTCCGCAGGTCTCCAAAACTTTTTTAACTTCCTTAAGGGTAATGAGGACATTATCTTCCTCATTGTACATAGGTATGATCACAGATACTTCCATACTTAGAATTTAGGAGCTAAATGATATAAGTTTTTACAAAAAAGGGATACAACTATAAAAAAAATGATGTAAATCAACTAAAAGAAAATAGGTTAAATTTTATTCAATTTCTTGAACTGTTTAGGTAATGGTTTGTGTTTGGCAGGTGCACCTATAGCCAGATAATGTGGTGGTATGTCCCGGGTTACAATAGCCCCTGCAGCAACCATAGCCCCTTCACCCACTTCAATTCCGGAGAGAAAAGTTGAATTAGCTCCAATAGATGCGCCATTATGTATTATTGGCCCTTTAAGTTCATAATCTACTCTTAACGGGTATCTATCGTTAGTGAAGCAGGCGCAGGGCCCTATAAAAACATTATCTTCTATAATGGAATTTTTAGGGATGTAAACATTGGACTGGATGCTGATGTTACTCCCAATTTTACTATGTCCTTCAATGACTGTGTTGGTTCCTACAAGTACTTTATCACCGATTGTGGTTTTTTCCCTAACCAGTACTCCATGACCAGTCTGGAAATCATTACCAATATCCACATCATTGTAAATGACAGTATTGGAACGCAATTGTGCGTTTTTACCAATTTGAGGGGGTTTTGATCTGAATTTGTAACTAACTCCCAGTATTACATTTTCATGGACCTTGGGACGGTCAAGATCATCATCGTCCACTCCAAAAAAGAGGTTTTTGAAATTAACCTTCTCATTGGAACCCCACGGGTTTTTAAATAGAGCCATAGTACCACGAATTTCTTATAAATTTTCACTTAAATGGTTAGTTACATAATCCAACTATTATATTTCCAGTTTCATATTTACCTAAACAAAGTAATTATAACTATCGAACGTAATCCCTAATCTATTTTACCCTTGAATTATAAACCATAGTATAACTGATTAAAATCTCAAAAATTGGTCCTGGTGATTCATTGAAGGCAACTGATAGAATAAAACTCTTAATTCCTTATACTCCCCTAATTGTTCTGTTTATAGTCCTGATCCTGCGCCCTTACTATCTTTTACCTCCGGGTGGTGATACAGATTTTCACCTGGCCCGGGCTAGAGAAATACTACAAAACCCTTTTTGGGGTTTGTTTTGGGATAACATTACCTATGCCCCCATGGGAAGACCAGTATGGCATCAACCCCTATTTAACGTAGTATATGCGTTTTTATGGTATTTAGGTGGGGTTCGATTCGCAGAATCATTTTTATGCCTTTTCCAGCTTATGTTAACTGTGGGTGTGGCATCTTGGTTTGCTAATAAAGAATATGGTATGTTGGCAGGTTATTTCGCTGGACTTTTCGCATTAGCCGCACCAGCCCCTGCTACCCTAATAGCAGCCATTCCTGCCACTTACATTCCTATTTTGGCAGTTATAACCATTTATTACATACCCAAAGATAAGAAAAAGGCATTTTTAGCATCCTTAATAGGATTATGGACACATATGGTGGGGTTAATTTGTTTTATACCTCTCTATCTAGTAGATAATTACAGGGACAGAACTAATTGGAAAATTATAGCCTTGTTATTACCCTCATGGATCTTTTGGGTGGGGTACTGGTTTTATTTCAAGGACAGACTGGTTACCGGTGGAGTGTTGTATACCCTTACCCATCTTAAATTTCTACCACCACACCCAGGTGCATATGCATTTTTAATCTTTATTGCAGTTTTTATCTTGGGTATAATTGGACTTTATTTATTATATAACTCTAATTATCGTCAGTTCAAACTTATCACTACTTATGTTTTTATTGTGATAATTTTCAGTTTTTTCGGGTTCAATGGCGATTTTTTAAGGGGTTTTCAATTTGCTGATCTCCCTATGGCTATTTTAGCTGGGTTAACTGTGCAGAGGGGATACGAATTTTTATCAAAAAAACCCAACAAAATTTTCTCCTCCATTTTCCTCCTTCTTATGTTATGTGTTTCAATGATGGGCGCCATGGTTTTCTTTACATATTTACCCAACCAGCATGGAATGGAATGGGATGCCCTCCAAGTTCCATTTGAAGGAGAATATGCTCCTTTAAAGGAATATATCGAAAGTAACACTGATGAAAATCAGACTGTATGGACAAATCGGGAACTATCTGAGAAGGTGGCTTGGATGACTGGTCGTAGTGTTTCCAATGGACTTTACACTGACCAGATGTATGGAGGTACTCGGGGATTTGTGGACCAGCATCAAACCATAAACATTTACCAATCCAAAGGATATGTACTCATCAATGATATCAATAACCAGACCATAGCTCAAATCAAACTGTTAACTTACTGATTATGGAGAGTTCGAGGATAAAAAATCAGTTTTAAAGAGAAATTAGGATCTGATCCTGGTCTTAACTAGTTATTCTATCCTAGCCCTAGTAAATTAGAATATTGGAGTGCTTTGGAGTCTTGGCAGAATTTGGAATTTCAGTTTAAACTTGTATGGAAAAATCTTCTTTGAAAAATTCTTTATATTTTCTGCTGTCAATCTATATTGGTAAGTTTATTTTTCAATTTTTAGAGTTGACTTAAAAAAACTAAAAATAACTTGATACGTTTATTGACAACAATTTTTATATATTTCGGAGGTTATTGTCTTATTTTTGTTGAACCTCATTATTTAGGGCGTGTAATCATTTTATTGTTAATAACAGGTTTTTATTTGATTGAAAATCTGTGCAAAAGTGAAATTTTCAATCCAAAATTTAAAAATGTTCTTTTAATTTTGTTAATGGTTTCATTCACGTTCATTCCAACATATGACTTAATTTCTTATGGAGTTACACCATGAAATCCCAACCTTGAGTAAAACCCTAAAAAATACATAGATTATTGTTGTGTCTGGAATGAACATGATAACCTATTATTATTTGATTACATAGAGATAACTGGAAGTAAAATAAAAGATTTGAGAATGTATTCCAAGTTGCAGAATAATACCAATTTGACTATTAATCAGTCCACTTACTTGATCAGAATCCAATAGGCTAATATTTAACAGAAAACTAATAATCATACAAATAATTCTTTGAATTCAGATAAAAAAGATGTTTAACATGACAAAGAATCACTTTATAATCTTAATGGCTATTATTCTGATATTTGCAATTGGATTCTTCCTTCGTGTGGAATCAGCCCATATAATGGGCACCCCCCTTGAAGAAAAATCATTCTATCTTGATCAAAATAATCTTCCCTACATGTACGAGGCGGATTCATATTATAACTATCGTTTAACCAGTAATTTCTTGGACCACGGATATATGGGGGATGTTATAATTGATGGAAGGGAATGGGATTTGCATTCTTATTATCCTCCGGGAGTTCCACTGGACTACCCTCCTTTAATTGTATACCTTACAGCATTCATCTACCAATTAGTTAACCTTTTTGAAGATGTTCCTTTGATGGTGGTTTGTTTCTGGCTTCCAGCCGTTATAGCACCATTAAGTGGAGTGGTTGCTTACCTTTTCACCCGTAGACTTACCAATGAATATGGAGCACTGGTTGCTGGTATTTTAACTGTTCTAGCACCTTTCTATTTTCTCCGCACAATCCCGGGCTGGTTTGATACTGATATGTTCATCATAATATTTCCTCTGCTGGTAGTTTGGCTTTACTGGGAAGCAACCCGTGCAAAAGATTATAAAAATAGTTTAATCATCTCTGCTCTTTTAGGATTTTTTATGTTCCTATTTTCCATGGCCTGGAATGGATGGCAATATTATTTCTACTTAATCCTGATATTCAGCTTTTTATGGGTCTTATGGTGTTATGTGAAAGGAAAACCAACAAAACATTTTTGTCACGTTTTTCTGACATTTTTAGGAGTTACTCTCCTTCTGTTAACGATATTTTCTGGTTATTTAAACCTTCTGAAACTTTTCTATGGTCCTTTAGAGTTAGTTAAATTGACTGGAACAGAAAGTCTATGGGCTCCCTGGCCAGATGTTTATCTTTCAGTCAATGAATTGGCTCCACCCACCATTGTGGGGATCATTTCAGGACTTGGCTTCGCATTATTTGGAGGTATTTTTGGTCTAATATGGGCATTAAGAATTTTATCAAACAACAAACTCAAAGAAACTTATTTAAATTCCATGGACTCTTTCATCTATATTTTTTTAGTGGTATGGATTCTGACTGGATTTCTGGCTTTACTAGAGGGATCCAGATTCATCATGATCCTGATCCCTCCCTTAACCATCAGTACAGGTATCATGGCAGGGTTATGTGTGGCTTATCTGAATTTGTTAAAAGAAAACAGTTCTCAAAATAGATTTTTATCAATTTTCAGGACGAAAAAATATTTAATTCAAGTTTTAGCAATTATAATTATTTTGATAATTGTTATTCCTTCTTTTGCCAATGTTTTCAAAAGCATGGATATACCTCAAAGTGTAGATGATAATTTATGGGATGCATTGGAATGGATTAATTACAATACATCTAATGACACAGTTGTGTTTTCTAACTGGCCGTCTGGTCACGTTATAACTGCAGTTGCTAATCGTTCAGTGGCTCTTGATGGTAGAATGGGCTATATAGAAACAATCCAGTCTCGTAGTTTTGACAAGGCATATCCCTATGGTGTTAACTCACCCAGCACTGCCCGGGAATACTGGATAGATCACGCCTTTTGCACCAGTAATGAAACATTATCAGGGGGTATTTTCAGAATGTTGGCTACCAGTGGGGATATGGCTTATCTAACTCTTGATCAGTACACAGGGAATACCACTCTGACCGTGGAGATCTTAAACAACATACTGGGAGTTGATAATGAAACTGCCAGAGGTATAATGGTAAATAACTATAATTTAACCCAAGAACAGGCTTTAAAAATCATTTCCTATACTCATCCTGAAAACCCAACTCCATATGTTATCTGGACTTACACTCAGATGCTTGATAAAGGTTTCTGGATATTCTATTTTGGAGATTGGGATTTAAACAACAACACAGGCAATAACCATACTTACACTTTCACTAAGTTTTCTCGTGATGGTAACATCATCACCACGCCTTCCGGATTAAAAGCTGATTTAAATAGTGGAAATGTAACATATAAAGGACAGGTACCTTATTCGGTTATCGTTTCTGGTGAAGATACCCTAAATAAGACTTATCTTAATGAAAGCAGTGATTTTTCTGTGCTGATCCTTACTGATGAGTCTGAGGTTGTTATTATTGATAAACGTTTTGAGAATTCTTTATTCACCAAACTGGTGTTAGAAGCAAGGAATACCACTTATTTCAGGTCCATTTACAAAGATAACTCAACAGCAGTCTGGAGATTTGAAACTGATGAAACATCCATCTAGCATTTGATTTGGTAGATAAAAATATTTGTTTTAATTAAGATTTACTTTAAGTAAAACTCTAAATTCTATTTAAAAAAAGTTAATTTACATCCTGTTTATGGTGCTGTCACGGGCCGTGTCAATTACGCTGGTAATGTTACCAGCTATGGATTGTGATATTCCCAATATGTAACCTCCAGCCACAATTACAATAATTAGCATGGCACCTATTAAGAGGATCATTTCGGCACTTATCTGCCCACTATCATCAAGAAAATTACTTTCCATAGTTACACACGACTTTTATGGTTATAATAATAACATTATGATCATTATATATATTTAAGTTACCTTTTATCTTTTTTGATTAATTATTGTCTTTAAAATACAGGGATTTTATTAAAAAAAATAAAGAATATAAAAAATTCTCAAAAAAATAATGAGAATTCAGTTATCAATGGTTTCAGCTTATATACTGCCTCTTACGGCATTGATGTCTGATGATGCTTCTAGTCCGGAGTTTTGTGTGAAGTATGCTCTGTAGATTAGTAGTGCAGCTATTGCGATCACGATTACACCACCGAATAACAGTATATATTCAGCTGCTCCTTGTCCACCTTCATCTTTTAAAAAGCTCATATTTTTTACCTCCAATGGGTTATAATATACAATAATATATTCAAGACTATTTAAATATTATGTGTTTTTGGGAGACATACTGTTTATCTACCTCCAAAAAATTTATATTATAAATACCGGGCACTGTTTATGTTTTTACACTTATATGCTGCCTCTTACGGCATTGATGTCTGATGATGCTTCTAGTCCGGAGTTTTGTGTGAAGTATGCTCTGTATATTAGTAGTGCAGCTATTGCGATCACGATTACACCACCGAATAACAGTATATATTCAGCTGCTCCTTGTCCACCTTCATCTTTTAAAAAGCTCATATTTTTTTACCTCCAGGGTCTTTCT
>Ga0334900_1002438_pt1 | contig 16359 bp, 8 predicted proteins | sample GraSluR3_MG_2_FD_207231 | JGI IMG/M metagenome (GOLD analysis project Ga0334900, IMG submission 207231) | Sludge microbial communities from methane-producing bioreactor in Wageningen University, Netherlands - Granular Sludge_31_08-R3 | ecosystem: Engineered > Bioreactor > Anaerobic > Unclassified...
ATTAAAAAATACTTTAGAAGTCAACCACATATTTTTACTAGGCACTACATTCGCCTCAAAAACTTTTTTTCAGCTATTAGTAATTCTTAGAGATCTACTACACTTGTTGTGTCTGAAGTCGGGATTTATACTAAAACTCATAACTTTTACTCTCTCTTGATCCTCACTTGTTGAGGGTTCCCCTGATTGAGTGTTTCCCCTTTTTTAATTAAGGTATCTAAAAATAAAATGTTGTTAGAATATTAAGAAATGTAAAACCAACTACAGGGTAATCTTGTCTGTTTCTGCAAGGTTCAACAGCTCATCAGGGCCCTGCCCTCCCACCCCCAGAAGTCGGGTTATGGTTCGGTTCGCTACGCTAAACTCACCAGACCCTCCTTTAGCGAGGTGACAGGGGTTATAACATCTGTAAACATAACCTCAAGCAGTCAAAGAACTCAACCAGATATAACTGAGACGTCGTGGTGCGAAATAGCGCCACAGTGATAGGTTTTTTGCATACTTTTTTCCTTAAAAAAAGTATGAGCATGTAAAGTCAGCAGGGCAATTTTAGTCCAGTGCGGTTACGCACCCCACTCCCAGGATACAGCATATAAGATTTTTAGAATTGTTTAGCTTGCGGCAATAGCAAAAGACTTTAATCTTGAGAGCAGCAAACCTTATTATGGAACATTTTGAGCAAATTCTTTTAGCTCAACAAATAAATGAACATAGTCCTGCTGTAAATATATGTCACAAATAACCTTATAACTGACAATCACTAAAATTCAGGAAGCTTATATAAACTACAGGACCAAAAACCTCTCTTTTTAAATAGTCGCACAACAAGAATTACAGTGGAATTACATACATGCCCTATATTGTGAACGATTTTAACCTGCACAGGTTTAACAGTCTAAATGCTGCTACTAACAAACAGCAAAGCAATCAACCCGAATTAATAACCAGACAACCTTTATTGTCACAGGATGTTTTTGTTTCCAGCAAAAAGCAAGATAGCTTCAACAAGGAATTATCAGGTGCTAATATTCTGTTTGGCGGTATTTTCAAAAAAGCTAACGGTAACCCTGACAAACTGAACACCCCGGCTCAGGTTTTTGAATACCCGGCCGAAAGCCACTTTTTACATTCCTTATCTATGTTCAAGCCAGCTACAGAACCAGGTATAATCAGATGTGACGGTGAATTAAATACAGCATTAATGAAAATGAAACGTGGCCAATACATTAAAATTGGCAGGGGTCCGGATAATCAATATATAAATACTGAAAAAACTGTCAGTGCAAAACATGCCATTATAGCAAGAGGGCTTGACGGCAATCTTTATATTATTGATAGAAAATCTACTAATGGAACATACATAAATAGCACAGCAATTGTCCCTGATAAACCTCATAGAATATTGCCTGAAGACAATATTACCCTGACAAGGAATATCCCGCTCAATATTTATCCTGAGGTTTTAACCCGGCCACCAGTAGTAAAAGTTGATAAAACTGCTCATCCAGCAATTTCTAACGAGATAAGCGTTCAATTCAAAGAAATGGGTGAAATCTATGCAGGCCGTATACCTTCTAATGACTGCATAAATATATCATATGATGATACTATGAGCCGTAAACACGCTAAGTTTACCTTTGCCTTAAATGGTCTTTTTCTTGAAGACAACAATTCTACCAATGGAACCTTCGTTAACCGCAAACGTATTAACCAGGTGACAAAACTCAACCATAACGATAAACTCAAAATGGGCAATAATATTTATGTTTATGATGACCATAAAAAAATATTGTATACACTGACCGGTAATTCAGATACATTTTATAAATATTTCCCGCAAAGTCTTGATAATCTGGATTTTGAACAGTCTTCAGAACTAGGAGATTGCTATTTTCTGGCAGCCCTGAAGTCTATAACAGAAAACCCAAAGGCTGTTAGATATCTGGCAAATATGATAGAAGATTTACCAGATGGTCATACTAAAGTTAAGTTTTTTGGTTGCCCTTCAGAAATGCTTCTTTCCGGGGATGAAGTAAGACAAATAATTGCAGATAAAGGTGTTAAAGGGCAAGCAGGTATTAAATTGATTGAAAGAGCTTATGGAAAGCTTATTAAACCACTGAGAATGATGGAAAACCCCGGAGAAGAAAATACTTTCTTGCTCATGAACGGTGGTCATTCAACTGATGTTATGTCTGCAATGGTACCCTGTAGTTCCAGATACATTGGCTGGGATACCTTTATGGGTGATACCTCAATACTGAACTATAAAAAAGATGAACTAAAAGCTGTTTTAACAGCATTTGTAAACAACAGAGAAAATACCCTTCTGTGTGCAGCCACAAAACTGGAAAAAGATGGCGATAATAGTGATAGAAAAATTCTCTATGAAACACCTGATGGAATGAAAATTGCCATAAGACACGCATACACAATCAAAGATGTAGATTTAAATCGTGAAACTATAACAATCATTAATCCATGGCACGCTAAAAAAGAATCAGAAATAAGCTTTGATGACTTCTTCAAATACTTCAGAGGCTTCTATCAGGGCATACTTAAATCATATTGATGAAAAAGACCCGTAGCAAAAGCAACATTTGTTTCATAATTACATCAGGTTGAGACTTTTAGCTTAATGCAACCTTTTTAATCATTTCTTCAGACAGCCTGAAGGTGGTCCATTCGTCAAGAGACTTAGCCCCAAGTCTTTTATAGAAATTAATTGCAGGCTTATTCCAGTCAAGAACAGCCCATTCCATTCTGCCGCAGTTTTTTTCATGAGCGATAGCAGCAATTTTTCTGAATAATTTACGCCCGATACCCTGCTTTCTGTTAGCCTCTCTAACAAATATATCTTCAATATAGATGCCGGGGCGGCCTAAAAAGCTAGAAAAGTTATAATAATAGATTGCAAAGCCTGCGGGATCTTCATTAATGTATGCCAGCAATACTTCAGCTTTTGGTTCTGATGAGAATAAAGACTTTTTCAAAATCTCTTCATCGGTAACCACTTTATCAAGCAACTTCTCATATACTGCAAGCTCTTTTATAAGCTCAAGTATCAATTTTATATCGCTTTCTTTTGCTTTTCTGATTGTTATTTCAGCATTCATAATAATAACCCTGGTATATTTCAGACTTCAAAACCTGTCCGGGCTTACACTGAAACCCATTAACAAAACCTAACCATTAAAAAGGGTTCTTAACCTTGAAAGAATATTTTTAAAGAACGACCCCTCAGTAATGGAGGTTATTTTTTTGACTTTCAAAAGCCCTTTTTCAGTTCTCAGTGTCTTAAGCTTTTCTTCAACCTCTTCTTTTTTAGTTGATGAGGGAGATTGATTAAGATATACCTCAAAAGCCCCTACTGCCTGTAATATTTCACCTTTTGCCTCAAGACATTTACCCATGAAATAGTGTATTTCAACAAGATTAGGGCTTATTCTTAGTGCCCTCTTGAATTCTGATATTGCCTCATCGTAGTTACCTTTTTCAAAATAAGCTTCAGCAAGGTTTTTATGAGCGTTAGCATCCTGCGGGCTTATCTGAACAGCCTCTTTAAACTCTTTAATTGCGTTATTAAACTGTTGATTTTGCCTGTATGCAAGCCCGAGATTCAGCCTTGCTTGAAGGTGATTTGGGTCAAGTTTTAATGTATCCTGATAATGGAAGATAGCCTGATCAAGATCACCCTGCAAATAATAGATATAGCCTATGTTATAGCTTGCATCAGCAATGTTCGGATCAAGCCCGAGTGCTGTTTTAAACATATCAAGAGCAGCAAAGAAATTATCCTGCATCATATAGCAGAGACCCAGATTGTAGTATCCATCAGCAAAATTAGGGTTTATTCTTATGGTTTTATTAAAATTATTGACTGCTTCCTGATATTGACCTTTGTTATAATAAACCGTAGCAAGGTCATAATAGGCTGCAAGATACCCTGAGTTAAGTTCGATAGCCTTATTGTAATATTCAATTGCCTTATCAAGCTGATTTGTGAGGTCATACACAAAAGCAAGATTATAATACGTAATAGGATTCTCTTTTGAAATACTTATTGATTCTTTAAACTCAAGTATAGCCTCATGATAAAGCCCTTTTTGGGTATAAATAAGTCCCAGAGAGCTATGAGCATCTGCATGCAAAGGATCAAACTCAAGAGCTTTCTTAAGTTCGTCTTCTGCTTCATCATACAACCCCTGCCTGTAAAGGGTATATCCTATAGCGTATATTATATCTGCATTATCAGGTGCAAATTGCACGGCTTTTTTGAAAGTTGTCAGGGCTTCGTCAATCCAGCCAATCAGGTTATAAGTGATGCCAAGGTGATTGAGGGCGCTAAGATTATAGGGATCTTTGGTGATAACAAAGTTAAATTCGGCAATAGCCTCTTCAAATTTATCCTGTATGCTGTAACAGAGTGCCAGATAATAGTGAGCTTCTATATCTTCAAAGTTTATTCTGGTGCATTCTTTTAGATATTCTATAGCTTCTTTAATAAAACCGTTGTTAAAGTTTATCATACCAAGAGCATAGCTGGCCTCACGCTGATTTTTATCAATATCAAGAGCTTTTTTATAATAGTTGACAGCTGTTTCATTATCGCTGTTTGTTTCTGCGATGATGCCCAGCCCGCAAATAGCGTCAGAATCTTCTGGGTTCAACTTCAGTACTTTGTCAAAACAGTCTTTAGCTTTTTCTATGTCTACTTTTTTAAGGTATATTCTACCAAGACTATATAGTGCATCTACATCTTTATCATTGAGTTCAATGACTTTCCGGTAGTTAGAGAGGGCTTCTTCCAGCTCATCTCTTGAATCATAGATTACACCGAGGTTGTAATAGGCAATTTCATAATCAGGCTCTAATTCAATGATTTTTTTATACTCATTGAGTGCATCATCAATTTTGCCCGTTGCATAGTAGAGGTTTGCAATATTCTTATGAACTTCAGGTTCTTCCGGAGCTACATCGAGGGCTTTAAGATATTCCTTTATAGCTTCCTGATAGTGGTTTTTATCTATGAGTTCCTGTGCCTTTTCGCAGTACTGGCGAATTTGGTCGCTAATCACTTCAATACCTCAACTGGTTTGTGAAAGACAGCTTCTTCGATAAGTTTAATGGGAAGGCTTCCCTTAGAAAGAAGTTTATCATGGAATTCTTTGAGTGAAAAATTCTCTCTCAGTCGGTTTTTCTCTTTTTCTTTCAGTTGATTAATAAGCCTGCGACCTATTTCATAAGATAGCGGCTGGGTTGGCGTCATTGTATAACGTATAACTTCAGCTCTGGCGTTCATTTCAGGCATATTAATTGTATTACACATAAAGGCAACAGCTTCATTGAAAGATCTTCTGCCTGTGTGGAGTTCAGTGTCAAGAATAACTCTTACGGCCCTCCAGAGACGGTTTTTTAAAGCCATCATTTTTTGCTGCTCTGAATAGAAGCCAAGTTCACCCATCATCTGCTCGCAATACATTGCCCAACCTTCAATTAGTAGTTCATTGCCGGTCGCTCTTCTTATTGCAGAGCTGCCTTCATTAAAGAGCACTTTTTTAGCAGTCATAAGTTGAAGATGGTGTCCCGGATAAGTCTCATGAACCACCAGAGCAGGCAGTTTATGTAGATTATGTCCATCCATCAAAAGCTGGCGTTGTTTTTCAGGATCATTTTCTTTGACTGGTGTAACCCAGAATTGACCTATATTAGATGTTTCATAGGGCCCCAGGCAATAATAGGCTGCTACAGGTATTATATCTCTAAGAAAAGCAGGTGTTTCAAGAATTTTAAGCTCTTCACCTTCAGGAAAGGTTACCAGATCAGAATCTTTAACAAACATACGGGTTTTATCAACAAGTTGTTTGTAGGTTTCAATTAACTTTTCCGGAGGAGATATCTCTGATTCAAGCTCAGATAATAAAGCTTCAACGCTACGGGCTTTATCCATGTGGGCAGCAAGAGCTCTCATATCAGCCTGAGCTTTATTTAAAAGTTCATACCCCATTTCATTGAGATATCCACTTGAATAACTGATAAAATGATCATTTTTCAGGTAGAAATCAAATGCCTGTCTGCCAATACAAAATTCGCCTTTTGATCTTTCAATAAGCTCAACATTAAGAAACCTGCTATATTCTTCAAGAGCTTGAAGAGCCCTGTTATTGGCGTCTATCAGCTTGTTACCCAGGTCAGGATGATTGCTGGCAGCCTTTTTTATGACATCAAAATCAGGGAGATTTTTAAAGAAAGATAAAACAGATTTCATCTGGCTGATAGTAGTTTCAGTCCAGATTCTTGGTGGGTTATTAAGGTTTTTAATACCATTTTGAATTAACACTGGCACCTGGTTTAGTCTTGAAATAATGCTATTCAGGCGGTCTTCATCTTTCATGGTTCTGAACAGCATGCAATATATGCCATCAACAGGCAAATAGAGTTGAGGCATGGTTGATCTTCTGTTAATCTGACATTCACGATCAAAAAGATACCTGTCCAGTCGTGATTGTAGAAGTGCATAATCAATATGTTCATCCACTGTAAGATTCCAGGGGTTAATCAGGCGCAGCTTTTTCTTTGTCTCTTCATTAAGTTCATTTTCTTTTTCCAGCCCTTTTTCTGAATAATCTTTAATCTCAAGATCATGACGGTCTAACCCCAGAGAACTAGCTTCTTCAGGGTTTTGTCTCATATAATCTTCATAATAATAATTGATTATTACGTTGAATTTTTTTGAAATACGATCTTTATATTGCCTTTCTTTTTCATGCAATGAAATAGTCATAATATGTGTTATACTCCTATATATAAGACCTTAACTAACTCTTTTGAAAAAATTCAGATTCTGATACTTTATTTTAACATTTTAATGTTTCAATTCTAAGATTTTTTTTATTTATTCTGGTAAGATAACTCTATAAATAAGGTTATTTAGGAAGTACAATTAGTATTAATACAGGATATTCATTTGAATGTAGGAGAATAAAATATGAAGTATGGTTTAATAGCCTTAAGTTTAATGATAATGTTTGGAGCAGGTGCCTATGCTTTTGACCCGGTAACAAAAACCGGAAACCTTGGCAGCTCTGATGCAGGAGCAATAATGAACTATTATACTGACCCTGTTGTACCTGATACATATGGTTTTATTGACCCTAAAACAGTAGGATTGCCAAAAGAAGACCCTAAAGACGTTATTAACGTAGAAAAGAAAGACATCTTCGGTAAAATTATCATCGACCCTGAAACCAATGTTACAACCCAGGAGTAATAAAACTTAAGTTTTATCTTTAACAAATTGTACAACTGACCGGGTTTTTATTTATAATCTTATTATTCTGACAATTTTAACCATGTTGTTGATAAGGATATGGAAGTGTTGCCACTTGTAACAGAAGAAATGAGAGAACAACTATTTGAAGAGATAGGTAATGATGTTCATGCATGGCGCAAAAAGATGATTCATTACCTTAAAGAAGATAACCCTGAAGTTAATGCTGCGATAATTCAGGCTGCAAGCTCTACAGAGCTTGACCCTAAAGCAGTGGCCACAGGAGCATATATGATTTATAAGCTGCTTGAAGCTGCTGCCCAGGAAACTCAAAGCCTTGCCGATCAAATTCTTGACCTTGAATAGTTTTAAAATCGAAAACAATAAAGTCTATTGTTATAGTTATGTATTAGTCTTTCATATGCGTTTATAATAAAAAAAGCCCGGGGTTACCGGGCCTAAAATTGGAAGAATCGAAATCTGGTCTTGAAAGGTTTACTATTTGACTGAGCGATAGGCGGCAATGTGCTGCGGGTTCACTGATAACCAGGTGAAAGATGAACCACCTTCTACCTTTGGAATACTGGTTACGAAGGTACCGCCGTATCTGCCTCTTGAGAAGCTGACTAAGTTCTGTTCAGCAAGCTTCTGTAAAGCCTTTCTGATTGTATTGGAGCTGACATTTAATTGATCAGCTAATTTGCCCATTGCGGGTAATTTATCACCAATCTGATAATTTTCTTTAATTAATGCTTTAAGATGACGTTCAACTTTTTCATAGTTGTATAATGAAGCTTCAGCAGCTGTAGCAAATATTGAAGATTCTTGTTTCGGGAAGAATTGAGCAGCAGATGGCATTCTCATAATGATTGTGCCATAACGGCCTCTTTTCGGGCTCAGAATACCCTGATCTGCAAGGCGCTTCATTGCGTCGTGAACTGTTTTGATGGAAACTTTTAATTTTTGTGATAACTCAAAATGTGCCGGTAATTTTTGATTTACTTCAAATTCTCTGGTGATTAATTCTTTAAGATCTCTTTCTACTTGATCTACGAGAGTATCTGTAGAAATTTCACTGGAAGCCATTTCTTCTTCACGGCTGATTATAGGCACTTCTCTTAAAATCCAGTTGGCTTTGTTGCCACGGCAGCCTTTGCTGTCAATAACACCTATAGAAGCAAGGTGTTCTAAAGCCAGTCTGGTTGTATTAGGTGCACTGCCGATTTCTTTAGCAAGTTCTCTTGAAGAAGGTAATGCATCACCGGCCTGAATGCTGTTGTTAACAATATAATTCTTAATGGCGACGATAGCGATATCTCTTTTAGATGTTTGTTTTCTTAAATCATTTTCTTTTACATCGTTGATATCACGAATCATAGTGCCGATTCTTTGTTTGGATTCTACGTAGCCTTTGTCTTCAATGTATCTGATAGCGTTCTGAACGGTACCTACGCTGACACCTAAAAATTGAGCGATTTCCTGTTTTCTTGGCAGTAAGTTACCTGCTTCAACTGTTCTGGCTTCGATAGCTAAATCAATGAAGTTAACAAGATAATCAGCAACCATATTGTCTTTGGTGCCGCTTGCATTTTTGAAATCAGGTTTTTCCTGCGGTAAATCGCTAATGGTTAATCTTTTTAATTCTTTCTTTGCAACAATTCTTTTTGAATCTAATTCTTCTAGATGTGCCTGTTGATTGTTAACTTTGAATTGTGATTGAAATTTTCTTTCGAATATGACCATTTTCGATCCTCCAAATTCTAACGTGTCATATTCGAACCTCCTTTACTTAAACTACATTACGAACATTTTTATTATTCCTGTCTATATTAAAACAACAATTTTTAAAAAGTTGCTAGTATTAAAAAAATAATTAATTGCTCTATTTTGCATTAAATTTAATTTAAAACAGCCAGAATAATTGTATGACGGGGAATCAGGAGAGGACAACAAATGGGTGATTATTTTTAAAATTTTAAGAAATATTAAGTTCTACGGGTATAACAGGTGGGCCAATTCACTTTTTGTATAAGGTTTTTGGCCGGATATTTTTTTATTAAGGTTAAAGTATTTTATTGAATAGGGCTTAGCAAGTATTGCACATAATATGATAAAATTAGCAGTTCAAGTTTTCGCCTGCTAGTTCAATCTATATTTTCACTTTTAAGATTTTTGAAAATCGAAACCAGAAAAATCTATCATTCTGGCTTGAAGAAGCTAGTTGATTCAGGTTTAAAGAATTTTTACCCGAAATGTTAATTATAGCAGTATTAAAGAAACCAGAAGAGGCTAATATTCTGCAAAACTAACGGAGTCCAGAAACTGGACTTCGGAGAGAGTCTTTTACAATGAGGCAGGAGTTATGCAGTTTATACTTAAAAGCATAGAACCCACACACCAGGATTACTTACACGAATTTAAAATTGAAAAATTTAGTAATCAAAACTATTTAGCTTATCTTGCATAACTCCTGTTATAGATATTTATTACCCAGTAAACTCAGTGTTTCTTTATCAATAAGTATATCATCAGCAAGTATGGGAGAATTATCCAGTTCAGACTTTTGTTTTAGATTAAAATATCTTTCCATAAACCTGTAAATATAATCTTTGTTAATTGTACAGTATTCATTTTCTGGAGAATCCGCAGGAAACTTATGTTCTAAAATATTTAAATTCTTCAAAATAGTTGCTGCAATAACTTTTGAATTTAAAGTTAACTGTTCCAGATTTTGTAATCTTATTAGATTATTTGGCCGGGGATCTACAGCGTTTTGGGCAAATTCTATTTCTTTTGCAATGTGTTTAAGCTGAATTTTTAATATTTCTGCTTTTTTTACTTCTGTTGACGGGTTTGAATAAATTTTTGCCAGTTTATTTTCATAATTGGCTGCTTCAATATTATTTGATTCTACAAAATATTTAGCCATAGTTTTGTTATATTGAGAAACTGAATTTAAATAATTTGTTAATTGTTCTTCTGCTTTTTTATCACCAAATTTATATGAAATTCTGGTAAGATATGGAGCCATTGATCTTAGTTCAAAACATTCAAGGTTTGAAACCATACATGTATATGGATTTCTATATATTTCAAATAAATTATTTTTATCCAAATTTTTTTGAATTAATTCAGGAGTCATTACATGAGCATCTCCAAAATCCAAAATAGTAGTGTGATTATTATTTAAAATTATATTTCCTTCATGCAAATCCCCGTTATATATGTTATTTTTCTCCAATTCACCAATCGTTTGCATAAGTGAATTAAAATGTATTTTATCCATAACCCGGTCATTTTTCATTAAACGATCATAAATATTTTCACCTTCAATAAAATTTGTTATCAAATAATATCTGTTATTTAGCTGAAAAAAACTTTTAAGTTGTTGTACTCCGGGGATATCCTTTATTAAATCCAATATTTTTGCTTCCTGTAAAATTGATTCTGTTTTATCATTTTTGGGAACTTTTATTGCTGAATCGTCAATTCTATAAACTGTTCCTGCCCAACCTTCAAATAAATTGGTGGTATTTCCTGAATTTATGGAAGATACAATATCTTTTGCATATTCTATTGTTATATTGCCATAAATAGGTTTAAAATTATTATTTGAGGTAAAAGAAATTCTGTGAGAATTTAAATTGATTCCAAAATGAATTGGATGAAATAAATGAGAAGGTATTTCATGTAAAAATTTACCTGTAAAAATTTGATTATCATTTTCTTTGACAGGTTTCATTTTTAATGATGTGAAATTAGTAGAAGAAGAAACAGGTTTTTTTGAAGCAAAAGAAACACTGTTTATGCCAGAATTAACCAGCCCAAATGTTATTGCCATAAAGGATTGATCCTTATAAAATTTCGGGGGAAGTAATGTGTTTTGTGCCAAGCTGCTGATTGAATAAATAATAACTGTTTTTAAGATATTAATTTTACTTAATAGAAAAATATAAAAACCAAATTATGCTAGACATTTTCTTTCATGTATATAGAATATTTCTACTAATCTAATTTTTCTTTTATAATACTGAATTGCAATCAATGTATAATTCTGAGGGCGAAGCCCGAAAAATCCCCTACAAATAGATCCTTCACTGAGCTCAGGATAACTCAAAAGTTCTAAAGAGGCTAATATTCTGCAAAACTTCAGGAGTGCACTTAGTGCACTCCTGAGAGAGTTTTATTTCGGGCTAATTCAGGAATTTAATAAACTATTATCATTGCAAGAAGGGCTTTTAGTCCGACGTAACAATCCAAGATAAAAGATCAGTACATAACTTAAAAATTTTTTCGATAGATATAAATAAAAAGATATTTATATTACTATAAGTATGTTATATGTTTTATGAGCAAAGTTTAATACAACAGGTTATTATATTTATCAATAAAAAGTGTAAATATTTTATATGTACTAATAATAAGGATTGTAGTAATGTATAATACTTCAAAGACAAATTTCTTCAAGCTTATAACTGTTTTTTCTTTAGCCTATACAGTAAATCTGGGGGTTGTTTATGCAGTAAATCTATTGCCTGATGGCAATACCAATACAAGTGTTGTTACAAATGGAAATCTAACAACTGTTACCACCACAACAAAAAGTGGCAAAAATGCCCTTAATTCTTTTGAGAAATTTATTTTAAGTAATGGTGAAAAATTAAATATGATACTGCCAGCAGGCACTGATAACCTTGTCAATATAGTGGGGAGTAGTGGTATCAGTATTTCAGGCGTATTGAACACTATAAAAAACAATCATGTCGGTGGTAATCTTTTCTTCATTACTCCGGGCAACATCTCAATATACAATAATGGTGTTATTAACACAGGTTCCTTTACCGTATTTAATACGACTAATGACTTTGTCAACAACTTTTTCACAGGCCCGGGAAATGTTAATACAGATTCATTAACATCAGTGTTAAATAATACTGCACCAATTGGTGATGGTATTTTTCAGAATTCAGGTGTCATCAATACAGCAAGTAATATAAATATAAATTCCAGAGGTTTTGAAAATTATGGAACAGTACAAACTGGTGCTGTTTTTCAGGAAAACGACATTACCACAGGTGATATTGTTAACCTGAAGGGCCTGCAATCAGGGGCTGATATAGTCAACATTAATGGTGACATTGTTATTACTGCCACAAACCATATTTATAATCAAGGAGACATCATAACAGATGGTGGAAACAACGTTAATGCTGGTGATATTTATATGGAGGCAAGAAGCATACGAACTGTTAAAGACTCTCTGCTAAGTGCAAAAGGTAAAGGAGTAAAATCAGCAGGTGGTAATATTGAATTAAACTCAGATATAAATATAGTTTTTGATATTTTCCGCTATGTTTATTTAGATAACAGGGGTGGAGATGTATCAGGCAACGCAGGAACAGTTATTGCAACCTCACCTATAATATCAAACATTGAAAGTGTTAATTTTAAGTCTTTTGCTTATAACGGAGAAAGAGGCTCTATCTTTTTTAATACCAATAATTTTATTGCTGATAACAAAAAATTTCTCTTTAATGGGGCTAATGTAACCTTCAATGTTAACAATTTTGCTTCAATAGGATCTTTCTTTTCAACCCGTGTGATTTCTGAACTTGACACAAAAAACAACCACGCAAATGTTGAATCAACTAACGATTCCGGTGATTTCACCATTAATAGCAGCATAATTCAATTAGAAGAGATTAACCCTGATACTGAAATTTATACCTTTGGCAATAGTGGTTATGTTTCAGGAAATGTAACTATTAACGCTGTTGACTATCTATATATCAATGATGCTATTATAAATTCCGGAAGTGGTGATCTGACAATCAATGCTGGTGATGTTTATAAGAATGGGCTTTTCTTTGCGCCTAAATCTATAAAAACTAAAGGAACATTTGCATCTGATTTTCTTGAAAATGAAATGGATATTGTTTCTATTAATAATGTTCATGTGGCGAATTTATCAGGGCTTCAAACTTCTGATATTCCTTTTCAACCAGATAGTTTATTTGTTCAGGCCCCAAAAGTTGTTCTGGCCGGTGTAAATAATGTAAAAGGCAATGTTATTTTAATTGGAAAATGTGCTAACGAAGTTGTTGGCCCTCCTGATGGCAATATGGGAGTAGGACAGGTAGATATTAACAATGTTGGTGGGCCATTGAACGTTGGTGGAAATTTGTATGTACATTCAACTGGATTAATTCGTATCTTTGGTAATATTATTACTAATGGTTGGAACTATTTTGGAGCCGAAGAATATTCTTTTGATTCTGCTGTAAACTATAAACCAGGTCCTAGTGCTCCTGCATATAACTATGGGCCCAACATTAATTCTGGCAAAGGAACATATATTGAAGGAAATGGTGGGTTTTTAGATAAAGAAATGATATTCAATGGTGAATCAGGAAAAACATTCGATAATTTTTCTGGTGCAGATGCACTCTTCCCTGATAAAAACGGAAATACCCAGAATGACTGGATAACAAATAATTTAAAAGACTTAAAAGATCTTCCGATTTTCGATCCTTCTGTTGACGATCCTTCTGTTGACGATCCTTCTGTTGATGATTCTTCTGTTAAGGATGCAAAAGATCCCATTGATACTGAGGTACAAAAGGATCTTGAAAATGCAGAATCCAGCACAGAAGACCTTCAGGAAGGGCAAAATCCTATTGATAATGAACTGGCATTAACAGGTAACGAACCTTATGTATCTTATGATCCTGAATATGAGGTGGTTACCTATGATGATAATTTTGAAAACCCGGTCGAAACAAATGAACTGGTTGATGTCAATAATAATAAAGACGATTTCTTTGCACAGGTTTTAACTTTTAATGTGAACGGCAAAACCTTTACATTGAAACACAATCAGGATGTCGATAGCTTTGTAGCTGAACTTTTTGAAGAACAGTTGAAGAATTTGCACGATTGGTATAATAGCGCAAATAATAAGCTTAAACAGGATATGGATAGCGGTAAAATAACACTGGAAGAGTTTCTTCAATTAAGCAAAAAATTAGATAAGCTTTATAACGAGAAACAAGCTGATATAAGTGAAAAAATAACTGATTGCAGAAATTCAATTCATTCTGGTCTTAGCAATGATGAGTCTTTGAATCATTTATTTTTTAATATTGCATTAAACCCGGATGGATATGCTAAGGAAGAACTGGTTAATATTATGGAAGTATTCTCAGCTGCTGAACAACTAACACCTTTTAGCGAAATAGCTGATAGTCTTGAGCCGGTTCAGGATGAACCACCACCCGGGATTGATCCTTCTTTGTGGGCTAAAGAAGACCCTGTTACTCCTGGTGAAGAATCAGTGCTTGACCCCGGTAAAGAAACAGTAAAAGAATATGTTGTTGTTGAAGAAGTTGTAGAATTCAAAGATATTATTCCACAAATTGATTCAGTTGATTTAGGTGTTGATTCTAGAGGTTATTATATAAACCAGAATTCACCGATTCCAGAACTAGCTGCTGCTGTTTTTTCTGCCAGAGCACAGGAAATTTTAGACTTGTATGATAATACAGTAAATGAACTCAACAAAAAACTTGAAAAAGGCGAGATTGACAGGATGGAGTATGACAAAGAATATTTAAGATTGGAAAAAGATCTGGAGCTTAAAAATATAGAATTAATGCAAGATCAGAAAGTTTTTGTTAGTGAAATGGAAAACTTGCGCAATGATATAAATCTTTCAACGGATGAATACAATACTAAATTTGATGAGCTGGTTGTTAAATATTATTTTTCTAAAACAGAACCATCAATGGGAGGGTCAATAACCGGAGGTACTGCTACAGGAACCGGAAGTTCTGAAACAGAACCATCAATGGGAGGGTCAATAACTGGAGGCACTGCTACAGGAACCGGAAGTTCTGAAACAGAAACATCAATGGGAGGGTCAATAACCGGAGGTACTGCTACAGGAACCGGAAGTTCTGAAACAGAACCATCAATGGGTGGGTCAATAACCGGAGGCACTGCTACAGGAACCGGAAGTTCTGAAACAAATGCATCAGAACCAGGATCTCTACCATTAGATCATGATATAGGAGCATCAGAACCTGGATCCCAACCGTTAGATCATGATATAGGAGCATCAGAACCTGGATCCCAGCCTTTAGATCATGATATAGGGGCATCAGAACCCGGATCCCAACCGTTAGATCATGATATAGGAGCATCAGAACCCGGATCCCGGCCTTTAGATCATGATATAGGAGCATCAGAACCCGGATCCCGGCTATTAGATTATGATATAGGGGCATCAGAACCCGGATCCCAGCTATTAGATCATGATATAGGGGCATCAGAACCCGGATCCCAACCGTTAGATCATGATATAGGGGCATCAGAACCCGGATCCCAACCGTTAGATCATGATATAGGGGCATCAGAACCTGGATCCCAACCGTTAGATCATGATATAGGAGTATCAGAACCCGGATCCCAGCCTTTAGATCATGATATAGGGGCATCAGAACCCGGATCCCAGCTATTAGATCATGATATAGGGGCATCAGAACCCGGATCAATGCAACTTGATTTTGATATCGAAGCATCAGAACCCGGATCCCAGCTATTAGATCATGATATAGGGGCATCAGAACCCGGATCAACGCAACTTGATTTTGATATCGAAGCATCAGAACCCGGATCCCAGCCATTAGATCATGACATAGGGGCAACTGAATCAGAAGGCCCTGAAACAGGCACTGGCTATGGATTTAGACCAGAATCAGAAGGCCCTGAAACAGGCACTGGCTATGGATTTAGACCGGAATCAGAAGGCCCTGAAACAGGCACTGGCTATGGATTTAGACCAGAATCAGAAGGCCCTGAAACAGGCACTGGCTATGGATTCAGACCAGAATCAGAAGGCCCTGAAACAGGTACTGGCTATGGATTTAGACCAGAATCAGAAGGCCCTGAAACAGGCACTGGCTATGGATTTAGACCGGAATCAGAAGGCCCTGAAACAGGCACTGGCTATGGATTCAGACCAGAATCAGAAGGCCCTGAAACAGGTACTGGCTATGGATTTAGACCAGAATCAGAAGGCCCTGAAACAG
>Ga0334900_1002443_pt1 | contig 16316 bp, 15 predicted proteins | sample GraSluR3_MG_2_FD_207231 | JGI IMG/M metagenome (GOLD analysis project Ga0334900, IMG submission 207231) | Sludge microbial communities from methane-producing bioreactor in Wageningen University, Netherlands - Granular Sludge_31_08-R3 | ecosystem: Engineered > Bioreactor > Anaerobic >...
GGGACGGTGTGGTAAGATGGCGTAAAAGCCAAATATCAAATGCAATCTTGGAAGGGTTTAATTCACTAATTCAAGCAGCAAAAGCTCGTGCGAGAGGTTATGCGACTTCCAAGAATTTTAAGATTATAGCTTTTTTACTGACCGGTAAACTGAACTTTAATCAGTTGAACCCACACTGGTTACCCACTTGATTTGCAGGAGAACCAATTTTGTATTAAACTTGTAAATTTGATAAAACAGTCAGATAAAACAGTATTCTTATTACACAAAAAACAAAATGCAATAAACCGCCTTTATATAAAGATTTGTGCATTTTGTTGCACTGTGCAACAGCATTCCCCACCCCATTATTTACAATTTAACTCTTTCCTTGACTATATCCCGCTTCTTTATTATAATATATGCAAATATGCTCATAGGAGGATATATATGAAAATCCAGATACTCGGCGGGGGATGCTCTAACTGTCAAAAATTAGAGGCTAATGCCCGTGCCGCTCTTGAAAATCTCGGTATCTCGGCGGAAATTGAAAAAATTACCGATTTCGACACAATCGCAGATATGGGGGTTTTAATAACCCCGGCTCTCGCTATCGACAACGATGTTAAAGCCACAGGCAAAGTCCTAAGTCCCGAACAGATTGCAGACATAATCAAATCCCTGTAAGGAAAAAATATGAAGATAATAGTTGTCGGTGCGGTTGCAGGAGGAACTTCCGCCGCAGCAAAGGCAAGACGTAATAATGCCGATATCGAAATTACCGTCTATGAGCGCGGCAATGATATTTCCTATTCGGGATGCGGGCTTCCTTATTATATCGGCAATAAATTTAAGCGGGACGATTTAATCCCCCGTAAGTCTAAGTGGTTTAAGGGGCGTTTCGATATTGATATTAAAACGGGATATGAGGTAACTGCTATTGACCCGCATAAAAAACTCCTTGAGATTAAATGCCTTACAGACGGACAAATTTTTACCGATAACTATGATAAATTAGTCCTTGCAACGGGCGCTTCCCCGTTTATCCCTCCCGTAGATGGGATAAATTCCAATAACGTGTTTGCATTACGCACCCCGCAGTCGGCGGATGAGATTATCCGGTTCATTAAAGAAAAATCTCCCAAGTGCGCGGTAATTGTCGGTGCGGGGTTTATAGGGCTTGAAACCGCAGAAAACCTTTGCGAAATCGGTATCGACGTTACTATACTTGAGGCGGCTCATCAGGTTATGCCTCCCCTTGATAACGATATGGCTGTCTATGTCGAAAAATACCTGAACTCGCAGGGAGTAAAAACCATAACCGGCGAAAGCCTTGTTTCCATACAAAATGACGGCAAGACGGTTGTTACATTAGGCGGTAAAAATATACCCGCCGACTTGATTATACTTGCGACCGGCGTTAAACCCGAAATATCGCTTGCATCTAACGCGGGCATTAAAATCGGTGAAACCGGCGCTATTTCAACAAATAAATATATGCAAACCAATATTCCCGATATTTATGCTGTTGGAGACTGTGCGGAAAGTTTTTCGATTATCACGGGGAAGTCTCTTTATGTTCCTCTCGGCACGACCGCAAATAAAACGGGAAGAATCGCAGGAGATATTATAACGGGTGGAAACCTTGAATTTAAGGGCATCCTTCCCACCTCGATTTTTAAGCTATTCAATCTTGCAATAGCGCAAACCGGTTTGACTGAAAAACAAGCGCTCAAAGAGGGTTTTGAGCCCGTTGTCGCTCATAATATTAAATATAATCAAAGTTCTTATTTTAAAGAAAGTCGCGAGATGATTATAAAAACCGTTACCGACAAAAAAAGCGGAAGAATTATCGGCGCGCAGATAATCGGCGAACGCGGTGTCGATAAACGTATAGATATTTTTGCTACCGCCATAACGTTCAAGGCTAAAGCCTCAGACCTGTTTAATCTTGACCTCGCTTACGCCCCCCCGTTTTCCACCGCAAAAGACCCCGTTATGTATTCGGGGATGATTACGGACAATATCCTGAACAGAAACCATCCCCTGATTAAACCGCAGGACTTGGGTAAGATAGACGGGCTTGTTATAATAGACGTTCGCGACAGGGCTGATTTTAATAAATCGCGGGTAGAAGGCGCAGTGAATATTCCATTAGCGGAGCTTCGTGAAAAATCCAAAACTCTCGATAAAAACAAACCTGTTGCGGTTTATTGCAACAAGGGAGTAACCGCCAATGCCGCCCAAAATTTGTTATTGAATCTCGGATTTAAAAGCGTTTATAATCTCTCCGGCGGGTTAAAACATTACTTCAAGGAGATATTCTAATGGAAGGGTTGAAACTCACTCCTAATAAAAAACTCATAATAATAGGGCTGATTTTTTTGTTTGCATATTTTACCCCGTTTGATATTCCTGTTGTGGAAAACGCCTTAAACGAGGCGTTTTTGATGCTTGCCGAATATGCAAGGGAGCATATATTATTGTGTCTTGTTCCCGCTTTCTTTATAGCGGGGGCTATATTTGTTTTTCTTAAAAAAGATTCAGTGCTTAAATATCTCGGTCCTAACGCCAACCCGTTAGTTGCATATACGGTGGCATCGGTTTCAGGCGCGATACTTGCCGTATGTTCCTGCACCGTTTTACCTTTATTCAAGGGAATTTACAAAAAAGGGGCGGGTTTAGGTCCCGCGGTGGCGTTTTTATATTCAGGTCCCGCGATAAATATTCTTGCTATAATTTTAACGGCGCGCGTTCTCGGATGGGAAATCGGCGTTGCGAGGGCTGTCGGGGCTATTCTTTTTGCCTTTCTTATCGGGCTGTTTATGCATCTGATTTTCAAAAAGGAAGACGAACAGAGGGTAACCAACGAGGCGATGTTTAAAATATCGCAGGAAAACGAACCCCGCACTATGGCGCAAACCTCTTTGTATATTTTCACTATGGTCGCTATATTGATATTCCTGACGTGGTCTCAATCAGAGGGCAATACTCCTGTCTGGGATACGATTTTTAACTACAAATACTTTATCGTCGGCGGTTTCGGTATTCTACTCGTATTTATGCTTATAAAATGGTTCAAAAAAGACGAGGTCAAGGAATGGGTTACGGCTACCCGCGATTTTGCAATACAGATATTGCCTCTGCTTTTTATCGGCGTGTTTATTGCAGGTTTTCTTCTCGGACGACCGGGAAACAACGGGATTATCAACGAGGAGTGGGTGGCGTTGCTTGTAGGGGGGAACTCTATCCGTGCTAATCTTATTGCTTCGGTCGCAGGCGCGTTTATGTATATAGCGACCATAACCGAAGTGCCTATATTGGAAAGTCTTATCGGCGCAGGTATGGGAAAGGGACCCGCTCTTGCGCTTTTATTGGCGGGACCGTCTTTGTCGTTGCCTTCTATGTTGGTAATACTCGGCGAACTTGGAATAAAGAAAACCTCGGTATATGTCGGTCTTGTTGTTGTGATGTCAACTCTTATGGGATGGGTTTTTGGTCTGATTGTCTAAAAAAAGCCTTTGTGAAAAATTAATTTTCCATTAATCGTTCCTTAACTTCTTCCATATAGAATTGGTGGGAATAAGTCTATACGGAGGAAAAGATGAATAAAATTCGCGTTTTGTTTGTTTGTATCCATAATTCCGCGAGAAGCCGGATGGCGGAGGCGTTTTTAAACAAACTCGGTGATGGAAGGTTTGAGGCGGAAAGTGCAGGTATTGAACCGGGTAAACTCAATCCGGTTGTTGTAAAAGCTATGCGGGAAGTCGAATATGATATTTCCAAAAACCCGACAAACAGCGTGTTTGAATTTTTCAAAGAGGGGCGGGTTTACAGCTACGTTATAACGGTGTGTGATGAATCAAGCAGCGAAAGATGTCCTGTATTTTCGGGGGCTTTGCATAAATTACATTGGTCGTTCCCCGACCCGTCATCGTTCAGCGGAAGCGAAGAGGAAAAACTCGTCAAAACCCGAAAGGTGCGCGATGATATTAAGGTTAAAGTGGGAGAGTTTATCAAAAGCGTCGGGGTTTAGTTTTTATCGTCTGAATTTCGTGCATTAATAGAAAAATCCGCATTAGTTTATATTTGGTTTTACTTGTAACTATATTCACTTATTTTAAAAAATCCGAACGAAGAATCTCATTTTTACTTGCTATTTTGCTGATTTGTATTACAATATATTGGTATAAAAGGGAAGTCTTAAATAGACAGGAGGTATAAAATGAAAAAAAGTTTAGCTATATGTATATTTACTTCGTTGATAGTTTTAATTGCATCGTGTGGTCCCGACCCCACGAAAGATATTGAAGCGGCAAAAACCGCACTTGAACGTGCAAGAGAAGTAGAGGCGCCGGTTTATGCAACGGGTGAATTTAAAGAGGCTGAGGATAGTTACTCTACCGCCAACCGTTTTGTAGAGGAGAAAAAACGTAAGGAAGCCGTTGAAAAAGCACAGTTTTCCAAAGAAATGGCAGACAAATCCTATGACCTTGCTATAAAGCGTCGCGCTGATTCCGTTTTCCAGAAAGCATCGGAGCTTTTAGACAAAATCGACAACAACTACGGCTACAAGATTGATTCCGAACGATACCCCGATGCACAAACCGGGGTGGAGGAGCTTGTAACGATTTACAACAATCAGGAGTATATTAAGGTTTACGAAAAAGGCGCTCCTCTTGTTGAAACGCTTATGGATATGGATAAATTCATAATCGAAGAGATACAGAAAACCGAAAATCAGGTAGCAAAGGCTCAGGATAAATATGAATCCGCGCGAAACAACGCCCTTATCATTGAACATGCATCGGAAAAACTTGCCGAGGCAAAAGAGCTTTTGGATAACTCGGTAACTCTGCTTGAGACACGCGACCTTGCCGAGTCCGCTGAGTATGCCCGTCAAGCTATAGAGACTTTGGATATTGCGCTTGAAATTGCTACGGAAGCCGGAAAGGTTACGCCTACGTTTGATCAAGACCGCGAGCGAGCGCGTCAACGTGCCGAAAGCCTTATGCGTGAAGCTAAGGAAAAATTAGACAGGGTTAAAGAACGCGAAAAGAGAAGAGGTCAACCCCGCGGTTCTTTGGATATTAAGGTCAATAAATTTGCTTTGGCAAGCGCAGATTTTATTCTTGTCGCCAAGCCTATTGAGGTTATCGGCGCTTCGGAAACCGAAACCAAGACTGAAATTGATGAAACCCCGACAGTTGAGCTTGTTGAAAAATATTACAGTCTTGCGGACGAGGCTTTTAAAAAAGGCGAGTATCTTGACGCACAGGCTTATGCTATGAAGGCTATCAGGCTTGCAGACCAGTTGCTTATACAGGAAGTAAGCAAGACTTATAAGGTTATCCTGAACCCCAGAGACCGGGACTGTTTATGGAAAATCGCGGGCAGGATGTATGACAAAAAAACTTGGATGTGGCCTATAATCTGGCGCGCAAACAAGTTCCAGATTCAAGATCCCGACTTGATTTACCCCGGTCAGGTTTTGAATATTCCTCCGTCTTTGGACGAGCAATATTGATTTTTAATTTTTAACTAAATAAAAGGCGAGATACCTTATGTGTCTCGCCGTTTTTTATTAATTTCAAATAACGGAAAAGTCTATGGAACTTTGCTCCATTAAAATTGTCAATTTTAGAAATTACAAAAATCTTTTTTTAAATGACTTCGGCAAGACCAACCTTCTGTATGGCGAAAACGGGAGCGGAAAATCCAATTTTTTAGAAGCGATACATCTGCTTTCCCATCTTACCCCGATACGCAAAGTTGCAATAAAAGACCTGATAAACTGGGAAGCGGATACTCTATATATAATGGGCGAATACGACAACTCCGATACAGTCGAGGTGGGAATTGCGCAAAGCAAACGTATGCTTAAAATCAATAATAACCCTGCGCTTCGTAATAAACTTCCGTTACGATTTCCATGCGTGGCTTTTCTTACCGATGATACGCAGATTATTACAGGTTCTCCCGACAGGCGGAGAAATTTTATCGACATATCCATATCGCAGATAAGCGGGGATTATTATTTTGCCCTGTCCCGCTATAACCGTGCGCTTCGTCAGCGTAACGCTCAACTCAAGATTTCGGCCAAACAGGCAACAATATGGAATAAAGAGCTTGTGAAGTGGGGAACCGCGGTAATAGATTTCCGTCAGAAATTTATACGGATGCTTAATCGGAAAATTGCCGTGATATACGGCGAGCTTTACGGTAAAGAACCCAAGATACGCTACCTCAACACGTTTAAGTTGGAAAGTCGTGAACCCCCGGCGATTGAATCCTCGTTTTACGAGGCGCTTTCCAAAACGCGTATTGAGGAAGCCCGTAAGTTGCATACAATCATAGGACCTCACCGCGATAATTTCGATATAAAATTGGACGGGCAGTCGATTCCGATTGAAAATATCGACTCAAGCGTTTTCGCTTCGCAAGGTCAGCTTCGTTCTTTGGCTATTGCGCTCAAGATGGGGGTTTTGCAGAGCGCGGAGAATAAAACCAAAACCCCGCCGATAGTCCTGCTTGATGACGTGCTTCTTGAGCTTGACAGACGACGGCGGGAGAAAGTCCTTTCTATGATACTGCCGTCGTATCAGTCCTTTATTACCGCAACCTCGCGCGATTTTCTAACGGGAAGTATGGAAAATTCGCGTGTGTTCAGGGTTAATCAGGGCCGGGTTATTATGGAAAGGTAGCGTCATTTTTTGATTAAATCGCCGGTTTTAACGGCGGCGTATCTGTGCCTGCCTTTTTTCCTGCTATTGACCGCGAGGGTGGGGCAGAACGAAAAGCATCGCATACAAACCTCGCACTTATCGCCGTATTCGGGATAGTCTTTCATCGTAATATTGCCGACAGGGCAGAGACGCGCACAAAGCCCGCATTTATTGCAAAGCGAATTGTCGATATAAAACCCGTAGAACCGCGCCACATAACGCCATACAAATCTGCTTTTGCCGACAAGCGACATAAGAAACGAGAAAACCGGAATACGTCCCCATCGCGTTTTCCCATCAAGAAGGTTGCGGGCGTAATTTTCTGCACGTTTAAGACCGCGCTCTATTTTGAGGGAATTTTTGTCGCCGTAGTCTTTATACGGAAGGAGGTTGTTCGGCATAATGATTTCCTTTGCGCCTATCGGGGTATAGCCCTTTGACTTTAGGAGCTTTTGCAAAGGGCCTATAATCCCGCCGGAAAATCCCGCCATTGTGTCTATCATAAAGACCTTGTTGCCGTCAGCCTCGGGAAGCGATTTTAGGAACTCCCATACAAAGCGGTAGGTGGATCCTGCGGCAACGGTAAATCCCAGCCCGATAGTTAAGCCCCGGCGTATAATCAAGTCGCGGGGATTGCATTTTTCAATGCGGAGCAGATTAACGTTGTGTCCGTGTTGCCTAAACACCTCCGCCATAGCTTTTACCGCAAGCAGCGTGTTACCCGTGCCGGAGAACCGGTAGAAATCAATTTCTTTGTCAATCATACTAAACCTCTTCAAACAAGAAACGTAATATGGATTTTTTGATACCTTGAATTTCTTTTAGAATATCTATATTAGGATTAAATGCCCAAAGCAGGACAGCGCCTTCAAAAACGGCATTAATTTGAAAAGAAATTGCGTGGCTGTCAATATCGCTTTTGATTTTGCCGTCTTTTTTCGCATCCTCAATGACATTTGCCAAGCTATTTATTATCCTGTCGTAAAATTCCCTGACTTTTTGGTCCACCTCGGGAAAAAGAGAAATCCCGTCAGCTACAAACAAGTAATAACTCTTATAATCTTCAATTTGCGATAAAGTTTCATCGTTTATCAGTAACTCTGCAAAATCCAGATACTTTATAAGTTTTTCTTTTGCGCTGACGGAAGGAGAAAAAATATCTTTTTCTATTTGCTGCGCCTTGGTGAAGAAAAACGTTTCAAGAGTATTAAAGTAAACTTCTTCCTTGCTTTTAAAATAATGATAAAAGCCGCCTTTGGTTATACCGACTTTTGCGACAATATCATTTAAAGAGACACCTTTATACCCTTTGGCGATAAAGAGTTTAAACGCTTCAAGCAGGGTTTTTTCTTTTGTAGTCATAGCGATACCCCCGAAATACCTACCGTTCGGTATGTTGTATTATTTTAGAATAGATTTTAAAAATTATCAAAAAAAGCGGTTGACAAACGCCAACCGCTTTATATAGCAAACTTCTTTTAATACTTATCATATTCCCCGCGCTTGGCAATTGATTTTAAAAAGTTAGAAGCCATTTCCTTATATTAAAGAATAAATTGGTTCGGTAATAAGCGCTGTTGCTGTCAGTTCTATTGCCTGCGGTGAGAGATTGCGATAAACTAAACAATAAAAAAACGTATCGAGAAAATCATTCCAAATTTTAAGAGTTTGCGAATCAGACAGTGCGGTTTCACATTTATTAAAAACCATACCTAAGAATACATTTAATGCAAAAAAAACATTCGGATTTCTAAGAGAACGCTTTTCTAAAACCTCTTCAGGCGTAATATCTTTTATCAATTGCAAAGGGTTTCGTTTTGTTATCCAATAAGCCGTATAGGAAGCCACTTTGATTGGATTGGTATGTTCTATATTGTGAAATTCTTTTAGACGGGCTATATCTGCAAAATAATCAAGAAGCAACTCTTCAATTAAGTAATCGGAACAAACAACATAGCCCGACAAACCAAATGTTTTCATCAGTTCACCTGCAAGTTCCTTGAGAAAAGCAAACCGCTTCTTTAGTTTATCTTTTCCGAAAATTTCTAAAATATATTTATAATTAGAATGAGAATCTTGAGTCATATTGCACTATACCCCTTATTTTGAGTGTCTCCTTTCAAATTCTTTCATTTCTTTTGAGTCCATAAAAGCAACCACACTTTCATAAGCCTTTTCGATAGGGTAATCCTCCGACTGGTTCGGCAAAAAATCACGCACAAACTTACCTTCACGAATTTTTTTTACAAACTCCGCGCCTTCTTTAAAAGTCTTTTCGGGAATTTCTTCCCATTTTTTAGCCATAACTTCCTCCTTTATAGATATTTAATTTTACACAGGCTCAAATCTTAAGTCAAATTATGGCGATGTATATAATGGAATTTTTACAAAAAGCGGTTGACAAACGCCAACCGCTTTATATAGCAAACTTCTTTTAATACTTATCATATTCCCCGCGCTCGATAATGCCCTGAAGGAAATTCGTCTGCGTCATAGCGCCGTATGTTTTGGACAAATCGGGAGTTTGGAATTTCAAGTCGCCGATAACCCTGTGCTGTGAGGGAATATACGCGTTGCGCGCCACGGGGTTGCCGTCAACAACCGCATTTCCATTGGACTCATCAAACACAACCTTTACTGTGTGTCCCGGCTCAAGTTTGAAACTCACCCGGTAGCGGGTCTTGTTCGCAAGCGGAATAAATATAACATCAAGAGGTTTGTCGTAACCCGTGAAAGAGAACTCAAAAGTCTGTGATGAGCCGTTGCGGTCAAACTTGATATTAAACCTTGCCTTGCCGTTCATACCGAAAGCCAAACTTGATACAAATTCGTTCCATTCAGACGGTATCGCGGGAATTACAAGAATCTCATCTTCTAAAAGATTTGGCCTGAAGCCCACAAAGTCCTGATAACCGTTGCGGGTGTATTCCGATACGCTCCACGCCTGAGAGAAAGTTCCGCTGAGTTTTATTTCTTTCTTTTCGTTCCAATGCCCGTCAAGGTTTTCGCTCATCGAACCGCGGCATCCCATATAGAGAATTTGCTCGGCAAGATTTTTTGTAAGTTCATAGGCAAGTTCCGTGTATCCGAAACGCGTCATCGCGGTAACCGTAAACCCGGCGTTCCATCCCCAAATTGTTCCGTTATGATACGCTGCATCCTTGTGGAACAGATGCCAGTGGTCGTCGTGTTTGGGATGGAAAAGCGGATGGTTCTGTGAAAGCGAGGCTATACCGTAGGGGAATAACAGTTCGCTTACCGCATTCTTGACTATATATGCTTCCTGGGAGGTTTCCAAAAATCTGTTTTCAAACGGCACGGAAACCGCCATCAATTGGTTCGGACGAATCATATAGTCGCGTGAATTATCCTTACGGATTCTGTCGGCGACACGGTTATTACGGGTATCCCAGAAAAATCTTGGGAAATTACGTTTAAGACGCTCTGCAACTTCGCCCCACTTGCGGGCGTTTTCATCATCGCCGTTATACTTTGCAAGAAATTCGCCTGTCCTTAGCGCGGTGTACCATAATACCTGTATCTCAATCGCGCGATTTCCGCGAGCAGACCACGGCAGGTTTCCGGCAATTTTAGCATCCATCCACGTATCGGCATCATCATGCGTTAAAAATCCATACTCGTCAACGTAGTTGTCGATAGACCCGTTAAGCGCATAGATAACGGTTTCGTAAATATCTTTTGCAAACTGCATATCGCCGGTGTATCGCATATATTCATACATTTCGCGTAAAAACCATGGTGTCCCGTCGGTGGTATTGTATATCACGTTTTCCATAGAGGTAACGCGGTTCGGGATACGCCCGAAATTTTTATCAAAAATAAGCTCGTATTTTGCCGATATGCCCGGTATTTCCTTAGCCATCCTGTCGATAATTGCCTGAAGCTCATCCTGCTTTTCGACATACTCGCGGGAAACGCTGTGATAAAGAACCCCGTCCTTATATGCAATCTGTTTTCCGAGATTTTCCCTGATAAAGTTCCTTGTTTTAAGACGGGCATCATCGTTTTCAAATTCTACCTGTAACGATAGCTGACCGCGGTTTTGAAGCGTGGCGTAGTTCATAATTACGCCGAGAGCCTCGTCAAACTCCCCGCTTACAAGCAGGGTTCCCGGAAGCGCAATAAAGGTATCGCGTCCCCAAGTGTCCTTAAACCACGGTAACCCCGCCCAGATATTTTCGCCGTATTCCTCGTTATACATCGAATAAGCGGAAAGTTTCGCCCACATAAGCGCGCGGTTGTATTCCAAATCGTCTGTCCATACATAGCTTTTAGTAAGGAAGTCGTAAAACTTCTTTTTCTGTATTTCAACGGAATGAACTTTAACCATTTCGCGCGCTTTTTCAAAAGCCTCCTCGGCGGTAAACCCGAAGGCAATATGGATAGTAAAATTGGTAACGTTATCGCGTGAGGAGAAAACCGGTGTAACCATCGCACGTTGAATCCTTAAGCGCGCAATATCCTCCTCGCGTTCACGGTCTCCCTCGCGGTAATCGAAAGGAAGGTCGGATGAAACCGCCGTATAGACAGGATAATCCGGTTCGCGGGGAAGCTCACGTGAGGGTGAAAACACCACGACATTACCTTTGCGTTCTATAACGGATGTTCGAGCGCGAAGGTTTAGCATCGGCAACAAACTCAATTTTGCAGGTTCGGGGCTTTCAACGACAAGCGACATCGCATACATTTTGTTGTGCATAATAAACTCATCATAAGACCCGTTGACATAGACATTTCTTACGCCGTAAGGATAAAGCCTTGCGAGTTTGGCACGGGTTTTATCGTTAAGGCTGTCGTTTACAAAGGATGCGAAATCCGTAAACACCGCCGAGCGGTTCATAATATAACCCTGACCTCTGCGATAGTTATATGTGTAACCCTCAAGGTATCCGGCAATATTATCGCCGTAAACATACTGCGCCCGTTCACCCTTAGGCACATCTATTGCGAGTTTTTCAAATAATTCATTGGGGCTTAAAATCATATCGCTACCCTCATCTAAAGAAAAGTCGATAGGAGCTCTTATTATAGGCTCCTGACGACACGCAAACAAAAAGATTGCGCTTAACGCCGCAACAATACCGTATTTTATTGTCTTCCTCATATAATCCTCCGCATATTTTTATTAATAGTATAAAGTATATAGATTTATTGTCAAGCTGAAAAATGAAAAACCTTTCTATGTTTCCTCGCCGGTTTCCTCAGTTTGGGAATTGACTGTTGTTTCGGTTTCTTTTTGCATAATTCCGACACGGATTTTTTCTATAAAAGAGAAAAAACCGTTGACTGCACCGTCGGGCAACAGGTTGAAAATCCACAAGGCTAATTTTGCCGCAAAACCGGGAACAATCTCACGTTTTCCGCGAAGCATACCGTTTATTCCTTTTTTTGCGACTTTGTATGACGGGCAAAAGAAAATACGCTGAACCCACACAGGCACGGGGTATTTATCCATCGAGAAAAAACCGGTCATTGTAGCGCCGGGCATCAGGCAACTGACCTTTATTCCGCTCCGCTTTAGCGCATAACGCAACTCGGCGGTGTATTTCTGCAGGAAAGTTTTAATAGCGCCGTAACTTATTAGCGGAGAGACCGGAAAATACGCCGATATGGACGAAACGTTCATTATATAACCGTAACCCCGTTCTTTCATAGGCTTGGAAAACAGAATACACATTTCGGAGGGGGTAATAACCATCAGATTAAGCATAGCGCGGGCTTTATCGGGATACTTGAAATACTCATCGGTAGTCAAAGCAAACCCCGCGTTATTGATAAGAATATCAATAATCAATCCGCGTTTAAGACATTCATCAAAAACAAATTGCGCCGCGCAGTCGGTAGAAAGGTCGTATCCGATAACGCAAGCCCGGATATAATAATCCCTCTCAAGATTTAAGGCAAGTTCTTTCAGCACGGAGATGTTTCTGCTGACAAGGACTAAGTTTGCGCCCTTTTCGGCAAGCATTACGGCTAAATCTCTGCCTATACCGCTTGATGCGCCGGTTATAAGCGCGGTATTTCCCTGTAAATCCATCGCACTACCGCCTTCCGAATTTAATCCGCCTATATATTAAACCCAAAATCGGAAAAAGTAAAAAAGTAAACAGGAAAATTAATTTTTGTTTAAAACGACATTGCAGGTTTTTTTGATACGCAGAAAGTTTTTATAGGATAAGGGGGTGAAAATAGTTTTAATCTTTAAATCATTGGTAAAAACGGTATTATTAATAATTGGTATAGCCGTAATCATTGGTGTAGGTGTAATCATTGGTATAGCCGTAATCATTGGTATAGCCGTAATCATTGGTGTAGGTGTAATCATTGGTGTAGGTGTAATCATTGGTATAGCCGTAATCATTGGTGTAGCTGTAATCATTGGTGTAGCTGTAATCATTGGTGTAGCTGTAATCATTGGTGTAGCTGTAATCATTGGTGTAACTGTAATCATTGGTGTAGCTGTAATCATTGGTGTAGGTGTAATCATTGGTGTAGGTGTAATCATTGGTGTAGGTGTAATCATTGGTGTAGGTGTAATCATTGGTGTAGGTGTAATCATTGGTGTAGCTGTAATCATTGGTGTAGCTGTAATCATTGGTGTAGCTGTAATCATTGGTGTAGCTGTAATCATTGGTGTAGCTGTAATCATTGGTGTAGCTGTAATCATTGGTGTAGTTGTAATCATTGGTATAGCCGGCATCGTTACCAATACCGACACTTATGTTCCCCCCTAAAACAATAGAAACACTGTAGTTATAACCAATTTGGGCATAAATCTGTTCCTGAAAAGAGTAGCTTGTGTCTGATTCATCGGTTTCGGTAACTTCAATTGTGTAAGTGCCTGTCTTTGGACCTTTGTAAATAAAACCGCTGAAAGAGCCCGGGGTCCATATTACATTAGTCCCATTCTCATCAGGGCCGGTAATAGTAATAACCGCTTCAATCACTTGGTATTCATTAATTTCAATAAACCCAAGCGGCGACACCTCCTGACCTGCGCCTGAAATCGTAAACTCTAATATCACCTTTTCAATCTCACCGTCAAGCGATGTATCAAAGTTTTCCGATATAGAACATCCCGTAAACGCCAAAAACAACATCAAAATAAACAACCCCAGCTTTTTCATAGCATACCTCCAAAAAAATATTATAACCCCTGTAATATAAAAACGGTTGACGTCAAGCAAAACGGAGAGTTTTTCTGTTTTACCGCACATTTCCCACACAATATAGAGTTAATAGCCAAAATATCAAACACATTCTTTCCGTCCGTTAGTTGACCGAAACCGTTTTTTAAAATAAAATACAGTTGTCTATAATATACGCAGGAAAGAGAGGTAAAAATGAAATTTTTTTTAAGTAAAAAAATAACGGATGTTTTAATCAATGGGAGAAGATAGGAAAAACGGATTTCGATTTGGTTTCGGCAGTAAACTCGCTTTTTATTTTTTTTATATCTGGCATAAATTAACCGTAATTTTTGAGGTAAAAAAACCCGGATTTAAGATGTGGCTTTATGAATTTTTATATTCAGTAAAAAAGATTTTTGACTACAAATCAAATATGCCGTTTCCATTTAATAATGATTTAATTGTTACACGCTTTGGAAAATTTTTTATCCGTCCGTTTACTGCCGATGCGGCGATAGTTTCGCCTGCGTTTGAACGTCGCGACATAAATCGTATGTTAAATCTTACTGATTATTTGCTGAATCAGGGTAGAAAAATACTTTTTCTCGATATCGGTAGCGATATCGGCAGCTATTGTGTTACTATGGGCAATAAATTTAAAAATCGAAACCTTAAAATTATAGCTTTTGAACCTTTACCTGATAGTGTAAAAATAATTCATCGCAATATTGAAGTCAACAATCTTTCTAAAATAATAAAAGTTTATCCTTATGCCCTTTCGGATATTGATAATCAGGAAATTATAATTTCTAAAAATGATATATCGCCCGGTTCAAGCAGTTCGGTTTACAAAACATACGGTAATGCAACCGATATAAAAGTTACTACAAAAAAATTAGATACTATTATCGACATTGAATCTGAAGGTTATACCACATTGATTGTAAAGATTGACGTTGAAGGGATGGAAAAACAGGTTCTTGAAGGTGCGAAAAAAATACTCAAAAGCGTTGATGAAACCTATTTATTAATTGAAGATTTTGTTGATTTCTCAATCGTGGAATATCTTAATCAAAATAATTTTGAGTTCATTGAAAAAAGAACTACATATAACAGTTGGTGGCGTTATTCAGGTAAATAGTCATTTTTCATAAAACCAGTTGCTGAATAAGCTATTCTTATCTATTGAACAAATTTGAAAATAGCCTAAAATGCAGTGATAATAAAAAACCGCACCTTTAATACAAAGGTGCGGTATATTTAACTAGACACATTTAAAAACTTACTCCAAATTAAGCTTATGCAGATAAAACTACCAATTCATATTAGCCGGGCTGTTTCCGTTACCCCAGTTGATTGTTTCAATTCCCTGCGGATTACTGTTACCACTATTACGGGCAATACCATACTCCGAGTTCCCGGATATAGTCGGGTAATCAAATGTATGCGTATTATTGGCGGAAAAGTCGTGGAAAAACACTCCGCCTCCGGAAGATGCCGTGTTGTCTTTTATAGTTGCGCTAATAGTGTTGAATGTTTCTTCCACCATATACACCCCGCCTCCGCGAAACGAGGCGTTATTCCCGGTAATATTCCCGCTAATAGTGTGGCTTGTGCCATAAACCATACGCACTCCACCACCCATATTTGCCGTGTTCTCGTTTATAGTTGCGTTTATGGTAAAGTTGATGCCTTCTCCAGTAGATATTCCACCTCCTTCAGAATATGCATTATTACCACTAATAGTTCCACTTATTGTGTTGTCTATACCATAATATACCTCTAATCCGCCTCCGTGTTCTGATGCGATATTTCCAATTATAGTTGCGTTTATGGTATGGTTTGTGCCATAAACTATACGCGCTCCGCCACCCCTCCTTGCCGTGTTGTTGGTTATAACGGTATTTTGTATATTATGCCCGCTTCCTGCGTTAATATAAACGCCACCGCCGTGTCTATGAGGGTCGCTTGCCGCATTGGCATTTCCGCCTCTTATAACAAATCCGTCAATCTCGACATTTTCAACATCGTCAATCCATACAACGTGTTTAAGTGCGGAGTTTCCGTCAAGTTCGCTTTTACCGATGCGCCCGGTAAAGTCGCTGTTCCATCCGCCGAGTATTGAAAGATTATCGACATTAACCATTACACCGCTGTATTCATAATCTTGGCTTTCAATATTTAGTCCGTTGCTCGGCGTATAAACCCCGGCTTCTACTAATATTGATGAAATACCATGAGTTTCAGCAGCTTCAATTGCTCTTTGAATTGTCTTAACCGGATAATTTTCAAGGCCACTATAGCTATCGTTTCCAAGCGGAGAAACATATATATGTGTTGTATTAAATTTAAAATGTCACAGTTTATGCAAATAGAAATGTCACACCATCTTTTTTAAAAAAATTGCTTAACTTTGAGTATTATGTATTAAAATAATGCGATAAGAGATTGAGGCTTAGAA
>Ga0334900_1002448_pt1 | contig 16306 bp, 15 predicted proteins | sample GraSluR3_MG_2_FD_207231 | JGI IMG/M metagenome (GOLD analysis project Ga0334900, IMG submission 207231) | Sludge microbial communities from methane-producing bioreactor in Wageningen University, Netherlands - Granular Sludge_31_08-R3 | ecosystem: Engineered > Bioreactor > Anaerobic >...
TATGCCCCTTATGTCTATACTGATTGTGTTTGTACCGATTCTCGTACTGCGGCCGAGGGTTATCAACTATACCGGCTTCAACCTGCTGTTCAATATGGCGATTCCCGTAGCCCTGGCGACGATAGCGCAGATGTTCGCCATGACGATCTCGGAGATCGATCTGTCCATCGGGAACCTGGTAAGCCTGGTAACCTGCATAGCCGGATCCCTGCTGCCCACCCGGCCCCTGCTGGGGATCCTGCTTCTATTCGGCATAATTGCCGTGTATATGCTGGTAGGCGCTGTGCTCTACCTGCGAAACCTGCAGTCCATCGTCGTCACCATAGGAATGTCCTTTATCTGGACCGGGCTGGCGATTATGATCCAGCCCCATCCGGGGGGAAACGTTCCGGAGTTCATCGTCGGCGCCATGAACATGAGGACCCCTGTTGTCCCTATGCCGATTTTCTTTCTGCTTATCCTTGCCATTCTGCTGCATGTGCTGCTCTTCAAATCCAGCTTCGGAATTCTCCTTAGGGGAATGGGAGGCAACAGGAAAGCGATTGAGCAGTCCGGCCACTCCATGCTCAAGCTGCAGATGGCGGTCTTCGGAATGGTCGGCCTCTTCGGAATCCTGAGCGGCTTTGCCCTGGCGGGCATAACCACCAGTGCCGACCCCAATATCGCCCGGAACTACACCCTTATAGCTGTTGCCAGTGTGGTCCTGGGGGGCGGAAGCTTCGCCGGCGGGACCGTATCCGCCGTGGGGGTTGTGCTGGGTGCCTGCACCATGACCCTGGTAGGAACCCTGCTTACCTTTCTGCGCATATCGCCGGACTGGCAGATCGGCGCTCAGGGCATCATCATCCTCGCTGTGCTGTTCATCAACAGTCAGCTGAAAAAAAGCGGGAAGGTCCGATATGTCTGATACTGCAGTAAACAACAGAACTCCCGTGGAACTCCTGAAAAACTTTATCTCCATTCGCTGGGCATGGTCCTATACCGGGGTGGTCATCGTTTTTCTGATGGTTGCCATGGTCTCCCGGAATCCCTTTCAGACCCTGGCCGCTTCCATCAGCTTTGCCTCCTTCTTTGTTCTGGTGGGTCTGGGGCAGATGCTGGTAATCACCAATGGTCCGGGGAATATCGATCTTTCCATACCCTACACAATTGCCCTGGCGGGATCCTTCGCCATGAAGGTGATGGGAGGAATGGACAGCGGCATCTTTATGGGGATTCTCGCGGGGATCGCCGCCGGTTCAGCCGTGGGGGCTTTTAACTTTATGCTGATCCGCTTTGCCCTGATACCCCCCATGATCGCGACTCTGGCGTCCAGTTTTATTGTGCGGACCCTGGCCATCGTCTTTTTCCGGGGGATGCTCATCAAACCCCCCAGGGGACTCGAGGTCTTCGTAAATGTAAAGATCCTGCAGGTCCCGATTCTCTTTCTGCTGGTAATACTGCTCTCTGTTGCAGTCCATCTGCTCCTGAGCCGCACGGCCTACGGCCGGGGTATCCAGGCTATCGGTCAGAACACCAAAGCCGCCTGGCTGGCGGGGGTAAAGGTGAATTCCCGGAAACTGATCACCTACACCTTGAGCGGCGTGTTCGCAGGGATCACCGGCGTACTTCTCGCAGCCTTCTCCGGCGGCGCCACCCTCGGGATGGGGGACGAGTACCTGCTGAATTCCATTGCCGTAGTGGTTCTCGGCGGAACCAGCATTGCCGGGGGCGATTCCAACGTACAGGGAATCATCGGCGCCTCGGTACTGCTCTATCTTATTGTAAACTTCCTGAACATCATCGGCTTCGGCGCCAGTCTCCGCTACATCGTCACCGGGGTAGTTATTGTCGGCATTATTCTGGCCGCCGGTCACGGGAAGGGGCGAAAATAGATGGCAAGTTATTATGATCTGAGTTACGGCTTTGACGAGGACTGTTTCCATCCCTTCGGCTTTCCCTTTTTCCGGAATGTCCAGCACTTTGCCAGCCACGGCTGCCGGCACGCCTTTGCGACCTTCAGTCTCCATACGGCGACCCACATCGACGCGCCCTGGCACATGGTCAGGGACGGACGGCGCCTTGATCAGGTGCCCCTGCAGGAGCTGATCGGACGGGCGGTAGCGCTTGACCTGTCGGAGCATTACGGACCCGAAACCCCGCCAGCCCGGGGAATCAGCAGGACCCACCTGCAGGAGCGGCTGACACAGAATGGTCTGAGCCTGGAGGCGGGGGACGCCCTGATCGTATATACCGGACGGGCCCCCCTCTTTCTGAGCGACCCCTCCCGTTACTACGAGGAATACTGCACTCTCGATGCCGAAGCCGCGCAATGGGCGGCGGACAAGGGGGTACGGCTTATCGGAATCGATGCTCCCGATATCGACCTTCGCACTGAATACACCGAGCAACCCTACCGGGCGGGGAATCACCGGCTTCTGCTGGGGCGGGGAATCTATATTATCGAGAACGTGGGCGGAGAGATTACCCGGGTTCTGGACAAAAGCTTCGAACTGATCCCGGCGCCCCTGAAGGTCCAGGGGGAGTTTGCCTCCGGCGCACCGGTCCGTCTTATAGGACGCCTGTGATTCCCCGGCTTACTGAAGCGGGCTGCCGCGAGCGGAGAAAACAGCTCCTGGACAGCGTTACAAGCGATTGTATCGTTCTGGCCAATCCCCGGCATGTCTGTTACTGCAGCGGCTTCCTGGCCTCGGAGCTGACCCTGGCTGGATGGGGTCCCAACTATCTTGTTCTGGACCGGGAGGGAAAAAGCACGCTGCTGGTGAACAACTCCGCTGCCGGGAACGCCGAATTTGCCTTCGTCGACGAGGTCCGAAGCTGGACCTGGTACGATGCCGCGGTAAATCCGGGAAAGCCCGTATGGCGGGAGGGGCTTAAGGCCCTCTCCGCAGTGCTGGAGGAGCTTGCATCCGGGAGGCAGGGCTTTCTTCTTGGTATCGAGGAAGGAGTTTTTCCAGCCGGGGCCGCTCCGAAAAACGCGCGCCTTGAGGATATAAGCGATGCCGTGTACCGCCAGCGCCGGGTAAAGTCCCGGGATGAACTGGAGATCATCAGGGCCATTGTAGCCCTCACCGGAACAGGGCATCAGCGGGCCAGGAAAGAACTGAAAGCCGGGATGCGGGAGATCGACCTTTACGGACGAATCTATAAGGCCCTTATCTCTGCCGCCGGCGAGACGGTGAACCTCTTCTGCGATCTTATCAGCGGTCCCCGGGCCTGGCTGGCCACGGGGCAGCCGGGAACCCGGGTAATCGAGGAGGGGGACCCGGTCATCATCGATCTGAACCCCTATGTGCACGGATACCGGGCTGACTACACCAGCACCATCGTGGCGGCAGAAAAGCTTAGCCAGGTGTACAGGGATCTTGAGAAGGCCCTCCACCGGGCCATCGAGGCGGGGGAGGAGAAACTTCGCCCCGGTGTCAGAGCCGGGGAGGTCTTTGAAGCCGTTAGAAGAGCGATTGAAGCGGGCGGTTTCCGAGATTTCTTTAATCACCACGCGGGGCACGGGCTCGGCCTCGGACATCCGGAGGCCCCCTTCTTTGTGGCCGACAGTCAGGAAGTGCTTGTTGCAGGAGATGTGGTCACCCTGGAACCCGGGGCCTACGGCGAGGGTTTCGGCGCGAGGATAGAGCACAACTACCTGATTAGCGAAAACGGTCCTGTGCGCCTGTCCTCCCACGATACCTCTTTTCTGATCTGAGACGGGGGTCCGGCTTTATGCCCGACCCCTCTGGCATTTCTGCTTTTCCTCCCGTATAGTATCCAGGTACCGATAAATCGCTTAAAGGAATTACTATGCAGAACCTCTTCGATGTAAAAGATAAGATCGCCCTGGTAAGCGGATCGAGCCGCGGTCTGGGACTTATCCTGGCCCGGGGCCTTGCGGCCAACGGAGCGCGGGTCGTTCTGAACGGACGAAACCCCGATCAGCTGGAGAAGACCTTTAAAGAGATGAAAGGGGAGGGCTACGATGTCTATGTATCCTCCTTCGATATCTCCGACGCCCAGTCCATCGATGCCGGTATTCAGGACATCGAAAGCAATTTCGGCCCCATCGATATCCTGGTGAACAACGCGGGCATCCAGTACCGGGCACCTCTGGAGGAGTTCCCGGAAGAAGAGTGGCGAAAGATCCTGGATGTCAACCTGACCGGGGCCTTTCTGGTCTCCAAGGCTGTTGTCTCCCGGGGGATGAAACCCCGGGGAAAAGGCAAGATAATCAACATCTGTTCCCTCCAGAGCGATCTGGGGCGCTCGACCATCGCGCCCTACGCCGCCTCCAAGGGGGGCCTCAAGATGCTGACCCGGGGGATGACGGTTGACTGGGCGAAGTACGGAATCCAGATTAACAGCATAGGCCCCGGATATTTCGCCACGGAAATGACCAAGCCTCTCAAGGACGATCCCGCCTTTGACTCCTGGATATGCGGCCGTACTCCGTCCGGACGCTGGGGAGATCCCTCGGAGCTGATCGGGGCATTGCTCTTTTTCTCCTCCCAGGCTTCGGACTTCGTAAGCGGGCAGCTTTTGTACGTAGACGGGGGAATTACCGCGGCGATTTAAGGCCGGGGATGCGCAGGATGATGCGTCCATCCTGAATGTCCAGCCAGTCGGCGGGAATCAGGCTGTGGTTCAGTCTGCGGAGTCTGTTCCCGACCTCTTCGAAAGAGCCGTGCCCCTGTATCAGTATATCTGTTTCTCCCACAAAGAAACGAAGCGGCTTCCGGTCTTTGAGGACTTCCATCAGGTCCGAGAGGCCGGCGGCCACCTCGTTCAGTTTTTCCACGTGTATGCTTTGCTGTTTCAGGTTTTCGATTGTTACCGCCGCCGGATCGGTGAGCATTCTGAGAAGCTCCGCCAGGTCGATCCCTTCCGCTTCAGGTGCCTCCAGGAGCAGATTGTTGGCTGCGGAGATGGCTCGTACCCGGTGCGGCAGTCCGCTCTTTCTGTCGATCTCTTCCGTCGAAAGGGCAACAAGGCTCTCAAAAGCCTGGAGATTGTTTTTTATTCTGTGATGGAGAAGCTGCATGAGATTTTCCTGTGCATAGACCTCCTCCTGTAGTGAGCGGAGCAGATAATAGGTTATAAGAGAGACAGTAACTGAGATCAGCAGCATGTTTGCGGAAACAGCAAAAATGCTGATGGACGGAGTCTCATGCTTCAGCATCTGCGCCGCGTTCAGGACTCCGTAAACGAACAAGATGATCTGGGTACAAGCGATGGAGGCAATAATTATCCGGGGTCTGCTGAAGAGGGCTGCGATAAAAACAGCGCACAGGAGCCATATATGCCCCGCTCCGTAGGGTCCTGTCTCGATGAGCACCGCCGCGCCGATGAACAGGGTAACGAAAACCGTTGTAAAAAGACGCAGCTCATACCTGGCCCCGGGATACAGATAGACTCCCAGGAGTGCGAGGTAGCCCAAAGTATCTATGACTGCCAGAAGATAGAGCCCGTCGTGCAGACATGCTATGAGACTCGGAATATAGGCCACCGTGCCAAAATAGATTATCGATTTCAGCAGGATACGAAAAAGTTCTTCCTTTCGGTGCAGAAAGGCCTTCACCCTTTTAATTGTATTTCTTTGCACAAAGTAAAACAACTTTTATAAAAAAGTTGTGCAATCCATCTGCCGATTACTTATACTGGAAAGACAGCGGGACTGCCTGCTGATATAAAATATTGTGGCAAGGAATCGAAGTATGAAAGAAAAAAACAGTGTCATTTTAATAGTCTATCTGCCGTGGATATTTCTTCTCGGACTCTACAGCCTCGGGTTTGCCTTCTACATGGATCCGGCGATGCTTCCCCGCTTTCTCTCCGCTCTTCTTCCCACAGGCATCCTGATGATGTTTGTGATGGGGATTGTGACCCGCCGGCAGAGGCGCTGCTTTGATCCGCGGATACTCGGTTCCGAGCAGGATGTGGACGACGCGGCTCTGAGCGGCCTGGGAGCAGCACCGCTTGCACTATTCAAACTCTTCATCCTTTTTAACTTGATGCTGGTTATTATTGTCACCCTTGTGTCGATACAGCTCTTCGGCATCGATTCCGCGCGGCTGCTCCTCTACTCCGGAATGGCCCTCTCCTATATGCTCCTCGGGGCGGCCTTCGTCTATGTAAGTCTTGACCGGAAGGTTCTGAACTTCCTGCATAATCACAGAATAACCCGCTTTCCCGAATCCTGCCGGCATGATCGTCAGTTTCGCAAGATCATAATCATGCCCTCCTTTATGACCCTGATGAACCTGTGTCTCGCCTTTACATCGGTCCTGCTGGAGACCTCCCGGCTGGAGGATCTGCATGCCGCTGCTCTTGCCCAGCAGATTCCCATGTTGATTGCCAGGATCGCCCTGCCCTGGGGGATTTATGCCTTCATTGTGATGGCCCTGGTCTTTGTCTGGGCAAAGAATACCAGCATCCTCTTTTCACGGGTCCAGCAGCGAATTGACGCCCTTACCTCAAAGGAGAAGGACCTGACCGGAGCGGTCTGCATCTGTTCCGTGGACGAGATCGCGGCCCTGGCGGGGGGAATCAACCAGTTTATCCGCATGCTTCACGTCAGCATGGTACAGCTGAAGGAGCATTTTACCCATCTGGACGGAATCCAGCACGAACTTTTAAACGCTGTCCGGGAGGCCGGAGCCGTGGCCGGCGATTCCAGTAAGAGCATTGATGCTGCGGAACATGAAATGCGGATCCAGGACCATATAAACGGCGAGGCCATACACCAGGGAGAAGAGGTTGCTCTGGTGGTTTCGAAGATCGGGGAGGCCTTTTCACGCCAGACCGAAGCTGTTTCCGGGGCCATGGAACATGTCCAGGGGCTTATCGATTCCGTTGAGACCGCGGCGGGAAAGATTCTCTCCGTTTCCCAGCAGGGCTCCCGGCTTGAAACCCTCTCGAAGGAGGGAAGCGAAGCGGTTTCCGCCGCCCTGAACTCGGTGCGGGAGGTTGCTACCATGTCCACGCGGCTGTCGGAGATCAATCAGGCCATTGCGTCCATCGCCTCCCAGACCAATCTGCTGGCCATGAACGCCGCCATAGAGGCGGCTCACGCGGGAGATTCGGGCCAGGGCTTTGCCGTCGTAGCCGACGAGATCCGCATGCTCGCCGAAAGTTCCGCTGCCCAGACAAAGGAGAGCAACAACAGCCTGAAAATGGTATCCCGGGAGATCCAGAGGGCCCTGGAGGACGCGGAACGTACCAGCGCCAGCTTTGAGCAGATGCAGGCGGGTATTTTAGAGATCGGCGAGGCCTCGGGCAGAATCTCCGAGACAGTTCAGGACCAGGCCCGGGCCAGCCGCAGTATCAGTGGAATGCTCGATAACGCGCGGGCCCAGACCGATGCCATCAGCGAACTCTCGGCCAACCTGGAACAGCGGAACGAGGCCCTGCTGGAGGCTTTGCGGCAGGTGGGAGACTCCTCGAAGAAGACCCTCCAGGAGGCCGAACGTATGGGCCGCATGAACCGGGAGGTCCAGGAACGGATGGAGTCCCTGGTACGGGCTGCGGAGGAGACTGCGGTAATCCAGACCAAGGTCTCTGGCCTGATTGAAGACTTTAAGGTATAGTAAGGCTGGGAACCATAGTAAGGAGAAGTGTATGGAGACATCAACGGTTTTATTCGCTTTTGGACTTACCCTGTTCGCCGGTCTCTCCACCGGTATAGGGAGCGCGCTTGCCTTTTTTGCCCATAAAACGAATACCCGCTTTCTCTCCGCTGCCTTGGGATTCTCCGCCGGGGTCATGATCTATGTATCCTTTCTTGAGATTGTACCGAAGGCCCTGGAGTCTCTGACTGCAGCACTAGGGGAGAGTAAAGGCTACTGGGTAACGACCTTCGCTTTTTTCGGTGGTATAGCGGTAATCAGTTTGATCGACAAGCTGGTCCCCGGTTTTGAAAACCCCCACGAGGCCCGGGAGATCGAAGAGATGCAGCACCATGAGGCAAAGGAGCATAAGAAGAAAAAGGAGCTGATGCGCATGGGGCTTCTCTCCGCCCTTGCCATCGCCATCCACAACTTCCCCGAAGGCATCGCGACCTTTATCTCCGCATTGGAGGATCCGGCTCTTGGTATCAGCATCGCCGTAGCCATCGCCATACACAATATTCCCGAGGGTATTGCGGTTTCGGTCCCGGTCTATTATGCCACCGGAAGCAGGCGTAAAGCCTTCTGTCTCTCCTCGTTGTCGGGCCTGGCGGAACCACTGGGAGCAATCCTGGCATTTTTCATTCTGCTGCCGTTTCTCAATGATCTGGTATTCGGTATTCTGTTTGCCTCCGTGGCGGGAATCATGGTCTTTATCTCTCTGGACGAACTCCTGCCAACGGCGGAAAAGTACGGAGAGCACCATATTGCCATTTACGGAGTTACCGCCGGAATGGCGGTAATGGCCCTCAGCCTGATGCTGTTTGTCTAGTATCCGGAAGCCGGATAATAAAGACAACTCCCCGGGGTTCCAGGTTTTCGGCGCTGATGCAGCCGCCGTGGCGCTGGACAATCTCCCGGCTTATATTCAGCCCCAGGCCCGAGCCGGGGCTTGATCGACTGTATTCTCCCCGGTAAAAACGCTGGAAAATCCTCTCCAGCTGCTCCTCCGGTATGTGGGGGCCATCGTTGCTGATTCTAAGGATTGTGTCGTCCCGATCCCCTGCACTAATCTCCATGACAATTGAGGCCCCGGGACCTGCGTAAGCAAGGGCGTTTCCCAGGATGTTTTCCACGGCCCTTCGAATAAGATCCCCGTCGGCGTAAAAATAGGGGAGTTTTGCGGAGCAGCTCAGACGGCTGCCCTGTTTGGCCAGGCGGGTTTCAAAGGTGCTGTATATCTCCCTGCAGAAGTTCTCTCCGGATAGCGCGTCCGTCCGGAGCTCCTTCAGGTTCTCGATTCTTGACAGCTCGCAGACCGAGGCGATCATGCCTTCCAGGCGCTCAAGTTCCTGAAGGATCCTTCGGTAGCGTTCCGGCTCCGGTTCCAGTACCCCGTCCTGCATCCCTTCGAGCTGTCCCCGAAGACCGCTCAAGGGGGTCCTCAGGTCGTGGGCAATGTTCTGCATCCACTGCTGCTTGTACTCCTCTTCTCCCGCGAGAATGGTTCCGATCCGGTTCAGGCTGACGGAGATCTCCGCAAGCTCCCGGACCGGAAACTCCCGCACTCCCGGGGCCTTCAGGGCCCTCAACTGCTGTATGTCCTTTTGCAGTACCGATACAGGTCCTGCGATTCCCCGGGCGGTGCGTACCGCCGCAAGCACTGCGATTCCCAGGGAGGCAAGCATCGAAAAGGCCAGCAGGATGCCCAGGGATCCGAGGAAAAGCCTGTTTGACCGGGTATCGAGAAAGCGGATCTCCCCGGCATAATAGTACCCGATCACCTGCCCGTCATAGCGGACCGGTCGGTAGTCCGCCTCAGGGATGGTGCGTCCCCGACCACGATTTGTGTAGACAAGCTTCCTGTCGGCGGAGAAGACAAAAAAGGGCCCGGCGTGCTGCGGATTTTCAGTGGGAATCTCCGATGGATTGACGAGAATGCGCTGTGCCAGCCCGTCCAGGTAGCGGATCTGGCTGCGGGAATAGCTGTCCAGCACGGGAATGATTCCCCCCCCAAGAATTAGTATCTGTACGCTGATCAGGATAAAAAAAGCGGCAAGAAAACTGCGGAGAAGCCAGGAGTAGGCGGACCTCATCCGTTCTCCCCGTTAAAGCGGTAACCAAATCCCCGGACAGTCTCTATCCAGTCCTCGTGTTTCATCTTGCGACGCAGGTTCTTTATGTGGGTATCGATGGTGCGCTCCGATCCCTCCGCTACCGAACCGAGGCAGGATTCCAGCAGCTGCAGTCGGGAAAAGACCTGGGGCTGCCTCTCTGCCAGGTGGGTCAGGATGTTCCACTCCGCTGCAGTCAACGAGAGGCCTACACCGTCGATGCTGACCCGGTGCTTCTCCCGGTCTATCGACAGCTGCGAGCCTTCCAGGGTGAAAACCAGGCTTTTTTCGCCCTCTTGAGAAGAGGTTCGGGAGAGAATTTTCCTGATCCGCAGGACCACCTCCCGGGGAGAGAAGGGTTTTACCACGTAATCGTCCGCCCCGATTTCGAGACCCGTAATACGGTCCGATTCCTGGTCACGGGCCGTAAGAAAGAGGATGGGAATGTCCTTGCGGGATTTCAGCTGCTTGGCAAAGAGAAAGCCGTCGCCGTCGGGAAGCATTACATCAAGCACCAGCAGGTCCGGCGTCCGGCGCTTCAGTTCCGTTTCCGCCGGGCCGAGGGATCCGAACTCCCGGACCTCTATTCCCTCGAGTTTCAAATATCCCGCCAGGGCGTCCCTGACGTTGTCGTTGTCTTCAACTATAAATACTTCCACCACGCCTGTCCTCTTATTGTGTATTCAGCAGCTCCTGCAGGGATGTCCGGTAGACCGAGAACTCGAGGCCCTGTTCTTTTACATAGTCCCGTACGGTTACAGTCCGGGGACCCATGGGAATTCCCAGCACCCCTTCGATCTCCTCGCGGGTAAGCCCCCATTCCAGGAGTTCGCCGAAGGTGGTGTTTCCTTTGACTTCTCCGGCTGCAGCGCTTATCACCCTGTTCTCAGATCCAGCTTCCCCGGGTGCGGGGGGAACAATATCCCTCAGTTCCACCGTGATTCCCCGGAGACTGTCGATGTCCGCAGGAGCAAGTTTCTCTCTCAGAATATCCAGGGCCGGGACCGGGAGCCGGGTTGTCTCCTCACCGGTATAGGGACGACCCAGGTAGAGGGCGGTAAAGAGCCGCACGGAGTCGGTCCCGATCTCTCCTCCGTCGGGGAGTCCTCCGTAGCTTTCTTCCAGCTCTTTTACCTGGTAGGACGCCGGGGATTTTTCCGGCCCCAGGGCAAAGGCCCTGCCCAGAACTTCCGCGGGGACTCCGAAGGTATCTTCGATGTCGCCGAAGGTATAGGAACCGCGGATGTCCGCCGGATTATACTCCCCGGCAAACTCTCCTGAGCTGTAGCGGGCCGGCACCCTGGAGGATTCGGTGCGCCACAGGTTGAAGGCCATGGAGAGGCCGATACCGGAAACAAAGGTCGCGACAATTACAGCAGCCAGCAGTGGGGATCGAACCTTCATGCTATACCTCCGCCTTTTTGACGCCCATGCTTCCTGCTGCCAGTTCTACCGTTGTTGGTACGGGGCAGGCGCTTTCGCTGGAGCATTCCAGGCAGCTGATGCACTGGTGATCCCGCACCCTGCCTGCGGTGGAGACCTGTATGTTCATGGGACAGACCCGGTCGCAGGCCTTGCAGCTGATGCAGGTATCCGCGCTTCGTTTGATTCCGAAGATCCGGACAAGGTTGAAAAGGCCCAGAACGGCCCCGTAGGGGCAGGCGTACTTGCAGAAGGGTCGCTCCACAAAGAGGGCGGCCAGCAGCATCAGGGCCAGGATTACAAAGGCGGAGATCGCCACCTCGCCGGTCCAGAAGTTGAAGAGGGCATAGTAGGGATCATAAGCAGCGAATACCAGGACCCCTGAAACTGCCGTGGCGTAAATGACCCAGGCAAGAACCAGGTAACGGAGGTAGCGCAGATAGCGGTCCGCGGCCCGGGGGATAAAGCTGTTGTGCCGTTTACCGAATATTCGTCGCCCGATACGGGAGATAAACTCCTGCACCGTGCCCAGTGGACAGATCCAGCCGCAGAAAACCGGGCCGAAGGCCAGGGCCAGGGCGAATACGATGATCATCAGAATAAAGGATGATTCATGGACCTTTTTCGTGAAGGTTCCGGCTGAGGCGTACTGATACAAGGAAACAACTCCCCCGAAGGGGCAGACCGCATGCAGCGATGCCGAGCCGACTAAAGGAATCTCGATTCCCCGCTCTTCCAGGGTATGGTTGACTGCGATCAGGGTAATCAGAAGCAGGAAAAAAACCTGCACCCCTCTGCGCAGGAATAAACCCTTCCGTTTCATCTCTGTTTTCTCTCCTTGGGTAAGGAGGTCCGCGGGCCTCCTGTATAGTATACACCCTAAATCCGGCATGCGGAGAAATCGTGGATGCCAGGTGAAGATTCTGTGAAGAACAGGCGGCTCAAATACACGCTCTTTTCAAAGGAGCTTCACCGTATCTCCACACAGCTCCGGTAGCTTGTATATGTAAGGATCATTCAGTGTTCAGAATCGTGGGGATAAATTGAATTGAAGGCCGGGATATATCGGGAATGCAGAGCCTCGCGCGAGTTTTCGCGTAGCGAAGCGTCTAAGTGTTTTCCTGGTATGTCTTTGGTCGTAATTCATCCCCACGATTCGAGACAGTACTTAAGGATCAAGGAACAAAACCATTCATCGGAGGTAGAAAGATGAAGAAACTGATTACTGTTACACTTATTATGGTGTTTGCCGGCCTGTTCCTCGCTGCGGCGGGCCGGCAGGACACCACCTATGAACGGGGCTTGAGAAACGGAACCGGCCGGGGAGCTGGAATGGCTGCAGCAGGACGCGGGAACGGGCCAGGCCGGGCAGCAGGGGGAGTGCAGGGCGGAAACTACGGCTTTGATTCCCGCTTTAAAGATGACCTTAGATCTGTCCTGGAGGAGGTGGAAGCAGGCAGTCTGTCGCAACAGGAGACGGAAGGATTGCTGTTCATGTGGGAGGAGGAGAAGCTCGCCAGGGACGTATACCAGGAACTCTATGAAACCTGGAACCTGCCTATCTTCCGTAATATTGCTATGAGCGAGGCGCAGCATATGGAATCCGTCGAAATGCTCCTGGATGCTTACGGTCTGGAAAAGTCCGGAAGCGACGAATCGGGGGTCTACGAGGATAAAGAGCTTGTCGGCCTGTATGCCGATCTCACTGCCCGGGGAAAGACGTCGGTGGTGGAAGCCCTGAAGGTCGGAGCCCTTATCGAGGACCTGGATATTCACGATCTGCAGCAGAACCTGGAGCTGACGGACAATGACGACATCCGCATCCTGTACCAGAACCTGATGAAGGGCTCAAGGAACCACCTGCGCGCCTTTCTGCGGCAGCTCGACCGCGAGGGGGTGGAGTACGAGGCACAGTACATAAGCCCCGAATACCTGGAAAGAATCCTGAGCATCAACCAGGAGAACGCGGTAATACGGGATCCGGGCTACGCTTTATAATTGGTATTTGCTGCAGATTAAAAAAACCCCCTGACATCGAAAAATGTGAGGGGGCTCTCTTTGTGCTCAAATACTATTTCATTATCAGAGAAGGCAGAAAATTTGTTAGAGCAGGAATGAATGTCGTTAACAGGAGTACAATTATCATTGCCGGCCAGAATGCAACCATGGCCCGGGTGGTCTTTTCGACCGTGGTGTGACCAACTGAGCAGCCTACAAACAGTCCTGTTCCCACGGGGGGAGTGGTCAGGCCTATTCCCAGATTCAGGAGCAGTACGATACCAAAGGTTACAGGGCTCATGCCTGCTGCGGTCACCACCGGAAGCAGGATGGGAGTTGTAATAACAATCAACGGGGCTACATCCATCAGCATGCCGAGAATGACAAGGAGAACGTTTATAAGCAGAAGCAGGATAACAGGATTACTGGTAAAGGAGAGCATGGACCGCATGATCATTGTCGGTACCTGCAGGCGGGTCAGCAGCCAGGCAAAGGCGCTGGCTGATGCGATCAGGAACAGAACGGTTGATATCGTCTTGACTGATTCCACCAGAATAGGCCACAGGTCGCGGAACTTCAATTCCTTGTAAACAAAGAGTCCCAGGAAAGCGGCGTAGACAACCGCGATGGCAGATGCTTCCGTCGCAGTAAAGATACCGAAAGCGATCCCTCCCACAATTATTACCGCTGCCAGAACTGCAAGAATTCCATCCACAGTAATCCGGATGCAGTCGTGGAAAGGGGGACGCTTTTCCCTGGGGTAACCGCGTTTTACAGCAATAATAAACGAGGTAATCATCAATCCTATTCCAATCATTATGCCAGGAATGTAGCCGGCCAGGAACAGCTGTCCCACTGAGACGCCACCAGCGGCCATGGCATAGATTATCATATTGTGGCTGGGGGGGATGATGATTCCCTGGGTAGCTGAAGCGACGGTAAGAGCTGTGGAAAATTCGTTGTCGTAGCCTTTCTGCTTCATCATTGGAATCATGATGGGGCCTGTTGAAGAAATATCGGCAATGGCTGAGCCGGAAACCCCGCCGAACAGCATCGACTGGATGCAGTTTACCATGGCCAGGCCGCCCCTGAAAGGACCTACGATGATGTAAGCAAAATCCACAATACGTCTGGCTACACCGCCTTTTGCCATAATCGATCCTGCCAGAACAAAGAGGGGAATTGCAATAAGCGGAAACGACTGCAGCCCGGTGGCAATGCGCTGGGCAGTTACTACTGCAGGGAACCCCATATACCATGTGGTCACAACGGAAGAAACGGCCAGACAGAAGGCGATAGGTACTCCTGCAAAGGCGAGTACAAGAAACAATCCTATCAGGACAATAGCTGGTGACATAAAGGCTCCTAATCGGTAGAAGTATTCCGTGAAGCGGAAATGTGTGTTGTCAGGCGGAGTACGCCCTTGGACAGGGCGAAGATAGCCAGAAGGGCAGCGGAGATGGGTACGACAAGGTAGGTTCTCCCGATCGATACTCGCAGGGCTGACCAGGTACCGCTTATTCTGTTCACCAGCTGCAGGCCGTATATAAAAAGATAAATCCCGAATCCTGCAATCAGAAAATCGCTGAAAGTCTTGGCAATGACCTTGCCTGTTTCCGGCAGGCGATCAACAAAAACATTCAGGCCGATGTGAGATTCAGACCATAAGGTGCTCGATGCGCCGAGAATACCGATCCAGATCATGGCGATAATTGAGAGCTCCTCGGCCCAGAATTGGCCTGTGTTCAGAACGTAGCGCGCAAATACCTGCCAGCTGACAAATATGGTCAATGCGGCAATCATTACCGCCGTTGCCATGTTCACGATTCGTGCTGCAGCTTCGCACAGGGGTTGAATTTTCATGGGATTCCTCCGGTTTCTTTCATGCAACGTTACCCGGATTATCCGGGTAACGTTATCAGAAATGTATCATAATTTCAGATCACCTCGAAGAATCCGCCTTTATTTTTGCTGGATTTCCTTGATGAGGCCGGGACCGACAATCGGGTCGTAGCGGTCGTAAATGGGTTGAATGATTGCCTGGAACTCGGTGATGTCGTTGACCTCGTTGAATTCCATTCCCTTTTCCTTCAGCTGGGTTTTTGCCTCTTCCACGTAATCATTCCAGATATTGGTGTGAAAAGGTGCAGTAGCGGCAGCGGCATCCATTATGGCATCTTGGAGATCCTCGGGCAGGGCGTTGAACTTGTCAGCGCTCATTACAAGAATATCGGGAATGGAAACATGACGGGTGTAGGAGTAGTACTTTGCCACTTCCTGCATGTTAAAAGCGATAACTGTTGGTTCGTTGTTTTCCCAACCGTCTATGACGCCCTGCTGCAGTGCAACGTATACCTCCTGCTGACCCATTGGTACTGCGGTGCCGCCAAGTGCATTGATGGTGTCAATAAGCGGCTCACTGCCCATGACCCGTATTTTTTTCCCGCGAAGATCGGCAGGCCGGTACACTGGTCCGTAGGCGGTTGTTACACTGCGGAAGCCGGAGTCCATGAAGGTGAGTCCCTTGAACCCGCTTTTTTCCAGGTCCGCCATAAGCCTTGCGCCAATTTCTCCCTGAAGTACCGCATGCTGATGTGCCTGATCGCGGAACATGAAGGGCAGACTGACAACTTGAAGGCTGTCTACAAACTGCCCCAGAGGGGCGGAGGATACCTTGGTTACATCGATTGTACCCAGCTCGATTCCTTCAATGTAATCCCGTTCGTCGCCGAGCTGTCCGCCGCCGTATACGGTAATGTCTATTCGTCCGTTGCTGCGTTCCCGGACCTGGTCAGCGAAGTACACCAGGGATTTATGTACCGGGTGCGATTCCGGCAAGGTCGATGCCAGAGACCATTCGTATTGCTCAGTCTGTTTTTCCTGACCACCACCGGCAAATATGCCTGCCGGGGCTGCAAGGACAAGGACGAGAACAAAAAGTAACGTTCTTTTCATGGAAAACTCCTTTACAACATGGTATGATGATTATGGTTTCATTATGCGAAACCCAGTTCCATTATTGAGGCACTTGTCCATATTGTCAAGGAAAAACTGTCAAATCAGATAAAGATTTGCATAAAAGTTTCCTATTGAGGAAAGCCTTTCCATAATATAAAACTTATTCCTTGACCTTTGTGTAAATTATGATACAATGCGACGAAACAAGGTTTCATATAG
>Ga0334900_1002450_pt1 | contig 16294 bp, 11 predicted proteins | sample GraSluR3_MG_2_FD_207231 | JGI IMG/M metagenome (GOLD analysis project Ga0334900, IMG submission 207231) | Sludge microbial communities from methane-producing bioreactor in Wageningen University, Netherlands - Granular Sludge_31_08-R3 | ecosystem: Engineered > Bioreactor > Anaerobic >...
CCGTCCCTATCCTCGCCGCTGAATTTTGTATGTCTCTTCTCACTGGCTCCCTTTTATGGTAGGTTCATGCCTGCTATGAATCTTGAAGCCTTTGTACTCGGAAGCGGCGGGATGATGCCCCTGCCTTCCCGCCATTTAACATCTGTATTGTTGCGAAAAGACGGCGATCTGTTCCTCTTCGACTGCGGCGAGGGAACACAGGTCTCCCTGCGCAAACTGAACCTGCGCTGGAAAAAGATCTCCGCCATATTCATCTCTCATACCCACGCTGACCATGTTACCGGACTGCCGGGGATCCTGATGCTGTCGTCCCAGGTTGACAGGGACGAACCTTTGTATATATACGGTCCCCCAAAAATCCGGGATTATGTGGAGGCAAACCGGCGTGTTCTTGATATGTATATAAACTATGAAATCCGGGTTATCGAGTTCACCGAAGGGGCCACGGTGTTCGAGGGTAAGGATTTCAGCATATCCAGTTTTCCCCTTGAGCACACGAAGCCATGTTTCGGGTATACCCTGGTGGAAAACCCGAGGCCCGGCGTTTTTTACCCGGAAAAGGCCCGGGAGCTCGATGTTCCGGTGGGACCCCTGTGGGCCGCTCTCCAGGAGGGAAATCCGGTGCGAAACGCACAGGGAGAGCTGGTTGAGCCATCCCAGGTAATGGGACAGCCCCGGAAGGGGAGAAAATTCAGTTATGTTACCGATACAGTCTATCGCGATGACATCGCCCCACGGGTCAGCGGTTCTGATCTGCTGATCTGTGAGGGGATGTTCGCATCCGATCTTGAAGAGAGCGCCCGGGAAAAGAAACACCTGACCGCCAGGCAGGCCGCAACCATTGCCAGGGATGCAGGAGGTGTAAAGCGTCTGGGACTAATCCACTACAGCCCCCGGTACGGCAAACGGGAGCTCAAAAAACTGAAGGAAGAGGCACGGGAAACATTCCCGGATACTTTTTTGACCAGGGACCAGCAGGTTCTGGAAATACCCAACGAGGATTAGGCTGCAAACAGGACTCAGCCTGTTTCAGCCAGAAGCGCCCGGTACTTTTCGGGATCTGCCCTGAATCCGAAGACGGACCGGTCTGAATCCTGTCGGGACTTCCGAAGGGCTGATTCTGCTTCGGTGAGAAGAAGGTCCGGGTCGATAAGACGCCCGCTTCGCGAACTCAGGCCTCCCCAGGAAATGATATGAGGATATATCCTTTCCAGCTGTTTGCGGAAATCACGGACTGTCCGAATTCCGTCATCGAGATCCGTATTCGGCAGGAGCAGGCAGACCTCGTCGGACCCGTATTCAAAACAGAGGTCCCGAAAAACAAAGAACTGCCGTATCTCCGGAGAAACATCTTTCAATTTCAGAACCGGATCGAGGCCCTCGAAGACGATCATGGCAACTGTAAGGTCCTGGTCGAAGGAGGCCGCCCGTTTCAATTCCGATTCAAGTCGCATGGAAAGATGCTCACTTGACATAAGTCCCGACTCATGATCGGGCTCAGAACCGACGGGAGCAGAAAGGGCCTGAACCTCCACCTTTTCTTCCGGCCTCGAACGGGGAGAAAAGGCCAGAATCAGTCCGGAGAGCAGTACCGCAGCGCTTGCAGTATACAGGAGAATCCGGAACCGGGGGAGAAGTTCTTCCCGGTCTATAAGCGAACTCCGGATTCTAAGCAATGCAGCGGGACGGCTGCTGTTTAAGGAATACTCGTAGGTTCCGTTGACAAGGGAAAGAAGGGAGGAAGAGAGGGCCCTTGAACGGTACAGCACACGTTCATTTTCTCCCTCTACAATATCGATACGTAAAATATCCTGCAGCTCCGCGCTTCCTGGAGTTCCGCCGCTGCGAATGAGCATTGCCAGTTCCGTAATATCTTCACGCTTATACTCGTAATTTCGGCGGGAAAGACGGGTAAGGTCATACAGGACATAGCTTGATGCCGAGAGCAGGACAAGAATAATTAATGCGGCATAGGTTTGCACAACAACCTTATTCATAGGCCTATTATACGGTAAATACCGGAAAAGTGAATCGATTTATTCTGGTTTTTTCTCTTTTGTCATGTCACAATACAAGGAATGAAAGAGGGAATCCATAATCCGGGGCTTCCTGCCGGCTGGTATCCCAGAAGCAGGAGCCAGATACGTTCCTTTCTTGAAAAGCTGGACGGGGCAGCATACAGTCCAGGGGGATGCGCCTGCATTGTTCCCCACGCGGGCTGGAGTTTCTCCGGGAAAACCGCCGCCAGGGCAATTTCTGCCATGGCGTCCTGCGATGTCCTTGTCCTCGTGGGAGGTCATCTTGGTCCGGGCGACACGATCTGGCTTTTACCCTACAGTGCGTATAATACTCCCGCCGGATTCATCGAGACTCACCGTGCGCTGGCTGATTCCATCGAGTCCCGTTTCGACATTCGTCATTCCAGCGAAACAGACAATACAACGGAAGTCCAGCTGCCCCTGATTGCCTACTATCATCCGGATACACCCATTGTTGTGCTTCGCGCTCCTCCTTCCGGACTTGCCTCCGAATTGGGCTGTATGCTCGCTGAGTATGAGCGGGAGGAGAGTGTCAAGATAGGTATGATCGGTTCGACGGATTTGACCCATTACGGTCCCGGCTACGGCTTTACTCCCATGGGTACTGCGGCAGAAGCATATGCCTGGATACGTGATGTCAATGACCATCGCTTTATTCAGGCTGCGATGAAGGGAGATGTGCAGCAGATTCTGCGCCTCGGGCTCGCGGAACACTCGGCGTGTTCTCCCGGTGCTGCGGCAAGCGCAGTATCCTTTGCCTTTTCCTCGGGCTGCAGACGAAGCGAGCTCCTTGAGTACAGCACCAGCTATGATATGATGCCCTCGGAAAACCTGGTGGGGTATGCTGCGCTGCTCTATTCTCCTGCATAGAGAGAAACGAGATCCAGAAAAAGGCCGCGGGCTTCTTCGATGATTTCGTCCGGGTCTGTTCCTCCCGATCTCTCCCGGTTTCTCAGGTAGGAGATGAGAGGATACAAAAGCTGTACTGTTCCGGGCGCGCCGTTTCTGATCTCTCCAGAGATCTCCCGCAGGAACTCGGAAGGTCTCGGGGAGTCCTCCGGAACCCTGAGCTGAAAAGACTCTATACGGGGCACCGGGGTTCTCCTGACTGCCGACAGCAGGGAGGCAGCGACTCCGTGAATTTTCAGCCTGCTGGAAGAGCGCTGCAGGTACGTCTCCATATTCTCCCTGTATCGGTCAAGACGTCTGCAGGGATAGAGGGGATCGTATTCACGGATATCCTGTTCCAGTCGTCCCTTGAAGGTAAACCCGAGGGACTGCCCGAGGTACGGAGTTGTTCGGGTCTCCCTGATGCGAAACCACTGATCCACGTAGGTTCCCGGAGCGTAGGGAATGCCCCCGGGCTGGGCATAGTCGGCGCCAAAGAGAGTGATATCTTCCATTCCCATGGAAAGGACCAGCGAGAGGGCAGCCTGAAGAACGTTCCCTCCCCGGGTATCCATGCGGGGAATCCCCGTTTTTCGGGCAAAGGACAGCTCCATGGGGATGCCCCCGGCGAATATAAAGGGTCTTCCAAGGCTGCGGAACAGTGCCGGAGGAGCGGAGAGGGTGAGGACCCAGGGGATGTCCAGACTTCCCGGCTTCAGGGCGTGAAGCAGGGTATAATACTGGCTGTCCATGCTTACAACAAGGTCCGGTTTCAGGTCCAGTTGCTGAAGAAAGGGGAGGGCTGTGTCCACGCCGACAAGCAGTGAATCAGCAGCCATCTGCAGTATCAAATCCCGGTCTTCCCGCAGACTGGGTCCGGCTCCGACCAGGATGGCCCTGTTTTTTTGTAGTTCAGTGAGGAGAGGAGCATACGCCGAGGCGGCTGTAAAATCCTTTAGGTACGCCAGATTGGCAATACAATTGCGACTCCACAGAAGACCGAAGTGGGCCTGGACTGAAAAATCGTTTCTGATCTGGTTCAGGGCAAGATCGGCGGCATGCCTGAGCTGCTCATAGCGTTCCCGCCTGCGGGTAGAGAGGGCAGGCAAACAGCTGAAACTGAAGCCCCCGTGGAGCCCGGGCAGATAGCTGTTACGCAGGTGCTCCGCCAAGTCCTCCGGACCGGGGTCAAGGAGAATTCTGAGGCGGGGATGCTCCAGAAGTTCCCGATAGTCTCTGGCGCTGATAAAGCTCCTGAGGCGTCCCGGTCCGTCAATGATAACAAGGACCTCCCTGTTTTTACATTTCAGCAATCCTTCCAGGTGCCAGGCGGCTCCAAGGCCGTATACAACTGAAAATCCTGAGTCTCCTGCCGCCTGAAGAAGACGCTGGGCCTCCCGGGAAGGGTCGACCGTTGAATGCAGCGGATACTCTCGATTCCCGAAAAGCTCGTAGACTATCTGCAGGCCGTTTTTCGATGTGGAAAAGAGGATATCCTGCGCCGGTTCTGCAGCGGCGACCCTGCGGGCAATATCCGGAAAGCGGCGGCGGAGGATGTCCAGATTAGCGTCAAAGAGGTTCACGGAGCCTCCATGCACGCAGCGATCTCCTGTAACCTCAGGATCTCCCCTGCAGTGTATTTATCCGGGTTCTCGTCGACTCCCGGGGGGCATAGTTTAACGCGGAGTTCCCGAAACAGAGGAGAAGAGGGGTTCCGTGAAGCGTCATTGTAAATGTTTTCCAGGAGTCTTAGCAGCCGTTCCCGTCTGACCCTGAAGGCAGGTACCGAGAGCTCGAGAAAGGAGAGCGATCCCCGGGGCTCCCGATTTCCGTTCATCTCACGAGTGTGAACGGATGGAATGGGGAGGTGAATCCTTGATGGATTGAGTCTGCGCAGCCGGACTGTTAAATCTTTGCTGAGACCGGAAAACCAGTCGCTGTAGGTTTTGAGGGCCGGAGACTGCCCCTGCTCCAGCGCCGTGTCCCGGGTGTAGCGGTATCTCCGGGAATAGAGGGGACGGGTACGGCAGGTCCCTTCTGCAAAAACTGGGTCGAAACTGTGGGGACGCACATGAGGATGAATATCATCATAGCACAGGTCGAGTCCGGCAACGATTACAGGATCCCGGCTCAGGCCGAGGGAGAAGAGGATGGCGCTGGCGGCAACGGTTCCCATGGCAGGAATGCGTACGGGCTCTATCCCGAGGAGGGCCCAGAGCGCCTCCTCAAAGGCTTCACCGCAGCTTAAGGGCAGCACCGGTCCGGAGTGTCGCCGAATGCAGGAATCAGTGAACAGGGGAGCGGCCACCGGTACCTTCATCTCCTGAGCTTCCGCCAGATGCAGAGAGGCATAATATCCGGGATCGGTTTGAAGAATGATATCCGGAGGACGTCCCAGGTCCCTGAGAAAACAGAGAGTGGAAGGCAGGGCAAGCAGCGCCGCCCGGCTCCTTTGAATATACTCCCTGCCCTCATTCAGGCTCGGTCCCGACGCTGCAATCAGAAATGGTCCCCGGGCTTCGGCTATACGGCAAAACTTCCGGGTGAAAAGGAAGTTGGATATACTGTTCCGGATCCAGCGGAAACCGAAGGCCTTAATAGTTGTTATATTACCATTCAGTATTCGTATGCGGCGCTGGATTTTCTCCAGGACCTCTGTGGCGGTATCGGAAAATGCGTCTATCGACGGCTGCCATTCCAGGATGCAAAAGCCCCGATAAAGCAGGGTCTCCTCGTCAAGACTGTTCGTGAGCAGGGCTTCCAATGGTCCTGAAGCCGGGGACCAGCATATATCCTTCTCTCCTGGGGGCTGAACTTCCGGCATGAGATCCTGATGCAGCGACAAGCTGATTATTCTGATCTCCGGATGCTCCCTGCGGGCGGCCCTGGCAAAGTATCCAAGCAGTTCTCCGACGATAAGCAGCGTACCGGAGGCTTGAAAGGTATCCTTGATACTCGATCGGATAAAACGTTCTGCTTCCCGGGGAGGATTGAAGCGGGATATCAGGGCTCTGCCGTCCATGACGGGGATGATATCTCCTGTACGGCCTGTTTCAAAGCTCAGCATTGGCTAAGGCTGCTTCTCCGACGGATACTGGGCTGTAAGATCCTCCAGGGAATCAAACGAGGTGGGGGGAGGGACCAGGTGAAAATCAATCCCGGCTTCGTTGTCGGAAAAGAAGTTCTGCAGGGCAAGGCGGACCTGGTGTTCCAGCAGCTTCGGATTCGGGCGCTGACGGGTTCCAAGGAGGAGGAGATAGTCGTCATCCTTCAGAGGGATTGTTCGGGAACTTCCTTCAAAGAGGGTCTCTATGATTCGCAGGCTGTCTTTCCGGGCCCGGAAAAGATCAACATCCGCGGACAGGGCGGAAAGATGAATCAGCAGTCTGTTCAGGGAAAAGCGGATGGCCGTAAGCTCCTTTCCCTGGGATTCCATTTTCCGAAGGAACTCCTTCAGCTCAGATGTGCTGCCTGATACATCGGCGACGGAACCGCCCAGGCGCAGCAGTTTGTTTTTTCGAAGGTAATTTCCCAGGGAGTTTTGAAGGGCTTCTATCTGGTCTTCCGGCAGTAAAATGTGGTCCAGCTCGTCCGGTTCTTCTCCAAAAAGAAGGATCATTCCTGTCGGCTCGTCATCTGCATAAATTGCCAGCATACGAAGGTCCTCCAGGAGCTCATACTCCCTTGAAGAGAGAAAAGGCTTGAGAAAGGAGTAATCGTCAAAGGATTCCCATATTCCTTTGCCGGAGGATTTGAAGAAAGCGGCTGGAAATCGAAGCCGGTTCCGGCTCGTGACATCAAGCCCGGTTTGTGCCCGGGGCAGAAAGAAACTCTCGTCCCTGTTCCTTGTAAGAAAAGCCCCTTTTTCAATAGAGAAAAGCTGCTTAAACTCTTCGAAAAGCTCAGCGATCCCTTCCAGCGATGGTGACAGGCTGTCGATTTTATCGCAGAGTTCCCTCAGTCCGGAGGGTTCAGCGGCCAGGTTTTTTTTTTTCGCCGGATGTTTACCCGATTCGATACTCTTGTCTTCAGCCGGCAGGCGGCTGTTGTTTTTATATTCCTCAGCCCTGGCCCGCAATCCGCTTTTTGACAGATTACGACGGGCCGAGGCCTTTTCAAGCAATCCCATTAGGACGATATCCCCAGTTCATCAAAAAGTTTCTGATACACCTTGAAGTGTTCAGACCGTGCAAACTCTTCAATTTTATCTTCCGGAAGAGCCTCAAGAAGCTGATCCATATAGGAAAGAACAGACTTTATCTCGCTCTGGAGCTCGGGATTAAGATCCAGGGTGTCCGCGGAGCCTGCCGATTTTGTTTCAGCCTCTTCGGAATCCGGAAAAACTTCAGCCTCTTCCGCGGAAAACTCGTCGACTTCGATTTCTTCGAAGGTATCCCCGGAGTCCTCAGTTTCCAGCCCGATCTCCTCTTCGCTGAGGTCGAGGATTTCGTTTTCGGGGAATTCTGCCTCTTCCTCCGAGGTCTCGACAATTTCGTCCATCTCCCGGGAATCCTCGGGAGATATGTCAAGTTCCGTCTCTTCTTCCAGGTCTTCCAGTTCGTTACCGGTATCCTCGCTCTCTGCTTCCTCTTCCGCTTCGAGGTTCAGCTCCTCTTCCGCTTCCGATTCTTCTGTTCCAAGTTCCAGGTCTTCCAGATCGAGGTCAGCGAAGTCGGGCTCTTCGGGTTCTTCTTCAGTATCTTCCTCGGAGATGAGCAACTCCTCGTCAGCGCCGCTTTCCGCTTTTTCGATGCTTTCTTCCGCCGGATAAAGCTCTTCGTCATGGATGTCGAGAATATCTTCGCCGTCCAGAAGGTCATCGGGTTCAAGATGATCCTCAGGATTGTCCAGGAGTTCCAGCTCGTCCTCGTCAAGGGTTTCAGCTTCTTCCTGGGTTTCGTTCAGATCTTCAAAATCCTCCATGGCGCTTATGTCAAGCTCGTCCGTCGTCTCGGATTCCGAGATATCGAAATCTTCTTCGTATGTCTCCGTTTCGGGGAGGCTCATCTCTTCTTCAGCATCTTCCTCTTCGGGAATTCCCAGATCCGAGAGATCAAGCTCCTCCTCGGTGTCCAGGTCGGAAAGCTCCAGTTCCTCCTCTCCGGTCTCAGGTTCCGACAGGTCTATCTCGTCTTCAGCTTCCTCTTCCGGCTCCTCCGGTCCTGAGAGATCAAACTCCTCTGTTTCTGGCTCTTCAGTACTTTCTTCCCCAGGGGAGAGGTCCAGGGCCTCGGAGAGGCTGCTGTCCATGCTGGAGAGATCGATTTCCTCTTCGGGACCTTCGGACGCTTTTCCCGCTTCTTCGGTTACATCCGCAGTATTCAGGATGTTATCGAGTTCGTCACCCGTCAAGGCAATAGTTTCGTCCTCATCTTCCTCGAAAAAGCCGGTCAGACGCTCTTCGTCATCTTCCTGATCCTGATACTCTTCTTCCTGCCCGGTTGCCGGGGACGAAAGCTTCAGACTGCTGAGTTCATTCTTCAAAGCGGCAAGTTCATCGCGGATTGAATGCAGTTCATCCTCTATTTTTCTCAGAACTTCGGATTTTTCCTCTATCTCCGTATCCAGGTCCGAGGAGACGATGTTCTCTTCAACAAGTTCCTCCACAGAGAGTTCCGGAAGCTCCTCTTCTTCATCCTGCTCCAGATCGTCCAGACTTATCTCCTCGGGTTCCTCGGAGAAAACCGCTTCGCTGGTGTCGGAGATCCCGGATGCTTCGGAATCCTCATCCAGTGACATGGCTTCAAACTCCTCCTCGTCAAAGGAGGGGAGTGCTTCCTGTTCCTGTCCGGTTCCCCCGCTTTCCTCTTCCAGGCTGTCCAGATCTAAATCGAAAAAATCCTCTTCCTCGGTTTCAGGGCTTTCTGTTCCAACTTCTTCTTCAGTATCCGGTGCTTCTTTTTCTGGTTCAAACAACTCGTCTTCCTCGCTCTGAGAGGTCTCCCCTTCCGTTTCCGTATCGGGAAAAGAGTCCTCCGGGGTGTCGATGGTAAAAATGTCTTCGTCAAGGGAGAGTTCATCTTCAAAAGGACTTTCTTCCGCTTCGGCGTCATCCTCTTCGATGGAGTCAAAATCACTCATATCGTCCAGATCTTCCAGGCTGAAATCTTCCTCTATTGAATCTTCTTCGCCGAATTCAGTCATCTCCGGGCTTTTGTCCGAGACCTCAGCATCAGAATTGTCTTCTTCTTCGAAAGTACTCGTTTCCAGGTCTCCCAGAAGAGATTCCTCTTCCTCGGTCAGGAATGATGTAGCCCCTTCGATTTCTGGCAGATTCTCCAACGAAAATGAGTCGCTGTCCGCTGATTCGTCAATGTCTTCAGGGCCGGATTTTACCCAGACTCCGTACTCCTCAAGGGTCCCCCCTGTTGAATCGAGTTGTTCTGATGTATCCAGCGTATCAAAATCCTTTTCAACACCCATGGCCGTCTCCCGGATTATAGTTCACAGTACTCAATATATCGGCAAGAATCAATCATCCATTGAACAGAAATCTGATGACCTCTGTATGCTGGAAATTATATGCAGAAGGCCCGGTATATACAGGAACTATTCAATATAAAGTTTAACCCTAGTTGGCCGTTATTTAAAGTATGAAGATTGGTGCCCGTCTGCTTTTCTCTTTATATATTGGCTTTATCGCTGCTTCGCTGGTCTATTACCTGTACAGCCCTAGCGGATTGTTTGCTTTCAGGCAGCTGCAGACTGAGCTGGTGCGTCTCGAAAAGAACCTTCAGGAGCTGAAGGATCTGCACCGGGAACTTTCCGGGGAATTCGAGTCTCTGCGACGTTCTTCCGAGACGGTGATTCTCAGGGCACGGGACCTGGGTTATGCTCAAAAAGACGAGACCTTTCTGATGCTCGAGAACCTCAAGCCCCGGCCCGGGAACTACTATTCCGTCGGACGTATTATAGCGCCCGGAGGGGAACGACCGGCCCGCAATGCGCTCTCGCTTCTGGCGGGCATTGCCACAATGGCTGTGGTATTTCTGATTATCGCGATCTTCTCTAATCCCAGGGCAAGGACAGAGCGTTCCGCTCATAATTAACGATGAAGACTCCCGAAGGAATCCTGCTGAATCTCCAGCCCTTTCCCCCCCGGGGAGAGATAATGCGGGAGCTGCTTCTTGCGGTTAAGGAGCGGGGTATACATACTCTCTACATAGATCCGGACAGACAGTTCTGCTGGAGTTTCGATTCCGCCCTGAAGGACCCGGCCGCCTACCCGGAGGAGTTTTTCCGGGGACTGCTGACTATCGGCGAATCCCTTGAACTGACATTGATCCCTGTTCTGTCATTCCGTCGTATTTTTGAGTTTATTGGTGCCCATCCCGCTACAGGCAGCTCCGTGCTGCCGGAGAATGGACCTCCGCAGATCAGCATTATTCAGCATCTTGTTGAAGACATTGTGGAGGACCTGCTCTCCGTTTTTGCCATGTCTCCCTGTGTGGCTGTCACTGATTGTGGTCCCCTGGAATATGAAGGTTCAGGAACCAGGATACGGGGGGGGGCTGAAATTATGGAAGGAGTCTCGAAAACCTTTGAAAAGACACTTGTATCGATCAAGCCTGCAGAGTGCTCATATGCCGAGGCAGTGAAGATAGGCCCCGGATTTCCCGGAATTGTTATACCCCGCTCCAGCCGTTTTTCCGGGTTTTCCCTGCCGGCTCCACCCGCATGGCTCGATCTGTTGCCGGAAAGCCTGTCCTCACAGGTCAAGGACTTTACGGACTCCTACGCCGAAGTTGATGAACTGTTCGACGAAGCCTGGCACCTTCTTCGTTTGAGATGGGAGCGACGGATCGAAGATTTCGGCTCTTTCATGGTCAGCCTGCGGGAAATCCGGAACCGTGCCCCCGTTTTACGGAAGCTGGGTAAAAAGCTTTTTCATCCGGAATGGTTTGAAGATGAACAAAGACGATGGCATTACGCCCTTTATGAGGCCGCTCTCCACCAGTTTGCAGTCCGACCGGGTTCAGATGAGGAGCTCTCCGCTGTTCGCGCTCTCCTGGATCCGGTGTCTGGAATTACGAGGTAGCTATGAGTTCAATACCGGTTATTTCGACGGCGAAAAACATTAACTCCCGCATCAAAGCCTACGTTTCCCAGCAGTTTTCCGGGGATGAAGCGATCTTTCTGACCAAAAAGGAGGATGTCCTCTCGTATCTTAAATATGAGCTGCCCGAACTGGTGATTTACAACCTCAGCGACAGGCAGGTCAATATCCGGGGCGTACTGGACGAGGTTTTGAAGGATCCATGGATCCTCTACGGGGGAATAATCGGAATTTACCGGGACAGGCTGGAGCCGGAATTCGAGGAGTACCTCAAGCAGTTCAACTGCATTTCCCTCATTCCCGTGTATGATCTCGATTTCAGCTTTCCCAGGGCTTTGAGGATAATTCGGCAGAACCGGAATATTTTGTTTCACCGTGACCTGTACAATAAACTTTTCGACTCTATAAACGGTGCCTTTATCATCGATAACGATCCCTTCGATATCAAAACCTACGCCAATCTTTTAACCAACTATCTGTTCAATTCGGATTTTATCAATAAGGATGCCCGTGACAGGCTTCAGGTCTCCCTGATGGAACTGCTTATGAACGCCATCGAACACGGGAATTGTCGTATTTCCTACGACGAAAAGAGCAGCTGGCTCAAGGAGCACAATGATATCTTTGAACTTATCCGGGAGAAGAACAGAAATCCCGAAGTAGCCCGGCGCAAGGTCCGGTTCACGTATCATATAACAACCGATCACAGCAGTTTCTCCATTTGTGATGAGGGTGAGGGCTTTGACTGGCAATCAGTAATTTCCAGCAGGGAAAACAAGGTAAATCTGGAAAAGCATGGACATGGAATACGAATGTCCAACTATTACATGGGAGGCCTCGAGTATAACAAGGCCGGCAATTGCGTCTCCTTCAAGATCATGCATCAGAAGAACGAGGTCAACATTGTACCCGGGATTTTACGGGGGCAGAAGGAACGGATTTTCAATGACGGAGATGTGGTTTTTACCGAAAACGAGGACTCGAATTACCTCTACTATATTGTCAGCGGAACCTTTGATGTTACATCCAAGGGCAGACACCTCTCTACCCTGACGACAGCGGACATGTTTCTTGGCGAAATGTCCTTTTTGATTAATAACCGGCGTTCGGCTACCGTTACCTCCCGCGGACGGTCCAGTCTTCTCAAGATCTCGAAGGTCGATTTCGTAAATCTGATCCGCCGGAATCCCCATTACGGCCTCTTCCTGGCCCGGCTTCTGGCTCAGAGGCTGTCCAGGTTAAACGAATATATAGCTAAAATGTAGCTTTCCTGTTCCTTTACTGAAAATCCCCGGCGGGGTACTCCTTTCTATTGCAGATTATTCCGATTTACTGATACATTAAACGGAAACGACTGGCGCTGCTTTTAAGGCGGAATCGACCGCCGGGAAGTCATCTGCCGTTGTCCCGCGCGCCTGGGGACGCGACGCAGCTTTAGGAGGATTTATGAACATCACCAAGGAGTTTCTCTCCGCTAATCCTAATCCCGATGCCGGCGCACTGGCCTATGTCGCCTCGCTGGAAGCGGTGCACGCCGTTGCTCCGGAAATCGCAGACAAGATTGTGCAGGAACTCGCGGACCAGCGGACAAATCTCAAACTTATAGCCAGTGAAAACTACTGCTCCCTGCCGACCCAGCTGGCAATGGGGAACCTTCTGACGGACAAGTATTCCGAAGGATTTCCCTATCATCGTTTTTACGCGGGCTGTGACAACGTGGACGCCGTCGAGAGCCGGGCGGCGAAGATCGCCTGTGAAATTTTCGGGGCCGATTACGCCTATGTTCAGCCCCATTCGGGCGCCGACGCCAATCTGATTGCCTACTGGGCTATTCTGAACCAGCGCATAGAACTTCCGGGGCTCGAAGAGCTGGGAGAACCGAATCCCTCCAATCTTTCCAGGGAGGACTGGGACAAACTGCGGGAACGACTCGGAAACCAGAGGCTGCTGGGCCTTGATTACTACTCCGGCGGACACCTGACCCACGGTTACCGGCATAACGTCTCCGCCCAGATGTTCGATTCCTACACCTATACTGTGGACCGGGAGACAGGGTTTCTCGACTATGACGCCATCGAGGCCCAGGCCGGGGAAATCAGGCCCCTCATCCTGCTGGCCGGTTACAGTGCCTATCCCCGGAAGATCGATTTCAAGCGCATGCGTCAAATCGCCGACAAGGTCGGGGCGGTGCTCATGGTGGACATGGCCCACTTTGCCGGGCTGGTCGCCGGGGGTGTTTTCAGCGGAGACTACGATCCTGTGGCCCATGCCCACGTGGTTACCACTACGACCCATAAAACCCTCCGGGGACCCCGGGGGGGTATGATTCTCTGCAAGGAGGAGTTCGCCGAAGCTGTCAACAAGGGCTGTCCCATGGTAATCGGCGGACCGCTGCCCCACGTAATGGCCGCCAAAGCGGTAGCCTTCGCGGAAGCGGCGAAACCGGAGTTCAGGGAGTATGCCTCCCGGATAGTCAAGAACTGCCAGGCCCTGGCGGCGGATGTTCAGGCCGAGGGAATGACCGTTGCCACCGGAGGAACGGATAACCACCTCTTTCTTATCGATGTCCGGGGCTTCGGGCTGACCGGCAGGCAGGCGGAGAGTGTTCTCAGGGAGTGCGGCATAACCTTGAACCGGAATTCCCTGCCCTTTGATCCAAACGGCGCCTGGTATACCTCCGGGCTGCGTGTGGGTACCGCCGCTGTTACTAGCCTGGGGATGGGAACAGCGGAAATGAATGATATCGCTTCAATCATCAACACGGTTCTCAGTAACACTCGTCCTGCCACTGTTACCAAGGGCAGGAATGCCGGAAAACCCAGCAAAGCCAAGTATGAGATATCGGAAGATGTGGCCCTGGCGGCCAAGCAGCGCGTAAAGGAGCTGCTGGAAAAGTTCCCCGTATACCCGGAACTGGATCTTGATTTTATGCAGAAAAATTTTCAGGAATAATTCGAGGAGGAATCCTATGTCTAATACATCAAAACCTGCGCGGACACTGCGCAGTACGACCACGACCTTCGGCCGCAGAATGGCGGGAGCAAGAAGCCTGTGGCGGGCCAACGGAATGAAGGAGGAGCAGTTCGGTAAACCGATTATCGGAATTGCCAACTCCTTTACCCAGTTTGTTCCCGGGCATGTCCACCTGCACAGTATCGGGCAGCAGGTCAAGGAATGGATCGAGGAGCAGGGCTGCTTTGCCGCCGAGTTCAACACCATCGCCATCGATGACGGTATTGCCATGGGGCACGACGGCATGCTCTACAGTCTGCCCTCCCGGGATCTTATTGCCGACAGCGTTGAGTATATGGTCAATGCTCACAAGGTGGATGCCCTGGTATGCATATCCAACTGCGACAAGATTACACCGGGCATGCTGATCGCCGCCATGCGTCTGAACATTCCCACCATCTTTGTATCCGGCGGTCCCATGGAGGCCGGCCGGGTAGGGGAGAACAGCTACGACCTTATCGACGCCATGATAATGGCCGCCGACTCCAAGGTAGACGATGAGACCTTGACCCAGGTCGAACAGAATGCCTGTCCTACCTGCGGTTCCTGTTCCGGTATGTTTACCGCCAACTCCATGAACTGTCTTGCCGAGGCAATCGGTCTTGCATTGCCGGGAAACGGTACCATCGTCGCGACCAACGAAAAGCGTATCGATCTCTTCCGGGCCGCCGCGAAACGCATTGTCGAGATGGCCGAAGCTCACTACTTCAAGAGCGATGATTCTGTGCTGCCCCGCTCCGTGGCGACCCGGGAGGCCTTCCTGAACGCCATGAGCCTCGATATAGCAATGGGCGGTTCGACCAATACAATTCTGCACCTGCTTGCCATCGCCAGGGCAGGAGAGATCGATTTTACCATAGACGATATCGACAAACTATCTCGCAGGGTTCCCTGCCTCTGCAAAGTGGCTCCCAGCTCTTCCTACCATGTGGAAGACGTAAACCGGGCGGGGGGGATTCTTGGCATTATGGCCGAGCTCGACAGGGCGCAGCTCCTGGATACCTCCGTGGGGCGGGTTGACGGCCTCAGCCTGAAGGATGCCCTGGCCCTTTACGATGTAAAGGCTGTCAAGATCAGCGAAGAGGCGGATTCGGTTTTTCGTGCCGCTCCCGGAGGAGGCCGTAACCTGGTCATGGGAAGCCAGCGGGCCCGCTTCAGAGAACTGGACCTCGACCGGGAAAAGGGCTGCATTCGGGACGCATCCCATGCCTACTATGACGACGGTGGTCTCGCGGTTCTCTACGGAAACATCTGTTCCCGTGGGGGTATCGTTAAAACCGCCGGGGTGGACCCTTCGATTTTCCATTTCGAAGGCAGGGCAAGGGTTTTCTACTCCCAGGACCAGGCGGTCGACGGCATCCTTGAGGGGAAAGTCGAGCCCGGCGATGTGGTGGTAATCCTCTACGAAGGACCCAAGGGCGGACCGGGAATGCAGGAGATGCTCTATCCGACCTCCTACCTGAAATCCATGGGCCTGGGTAAGAGCTGTGCCCTTATTACCGACGGCCGTTTTTCCGGCGGTTCCTCCGGGCTCTCCATCGGACACGTTTCTCCCGAAGCTGCCGCCGGCGGCGAGATCGCCCTGGTCCGGGAAGGGGACACAATCCTTATCGATATTCCCGCTCGCAAACTGGAGCTCGTAATCAGTGATGAGGAAATGAACAACAGAAAGGCCGAAATGGAGGCCAAAGGCCCGGATGCCTATAAACCGGTGGGCCGGGAACGGGAGGTCTCGACCGCGTTGAAGGTATATTCCATATTCGCCTCTTCCGCGGACACCGGTGCGGTCCGGATTCTCCCGGAATAAGGAAATACAGAGTGAATTGATCAGGCGCGGTCCCTGTTCGGGACCGCGTTTCGTTTTGCAGGCTCGAGAATCCTGCACCTGTCGTGAAAGCTGGTGACAGTCAGCCCTGGAGGGACATCAGAATTACGTATCCTGCAAAAGAGAGGATCGTATAATAAATCAGGAGTTCGCTGAAGAAGGAAACCTCTTCAGGTTGGTCCTCCCTGATAAAGAGGGGCAGTATAAAGGGCGGGGGCAGCAGGATAAAGGCATAAAAAGCCAGCCGAAAGAAATTATCAACCCCCGGAAGCCCCTCCATGAGATGTGCGAGACCGATACCGATAGCCAGAACTGCAATCCACCGGCTGGCCAGAAGCACGAGGGATTTTACGAGAGGTATTTTTCTGAAGCTGATGGAATACCCGATGATAAAGAGAATCAGCGGTGCTATAAGTCCGCTGATCATCTCGAGGCTTTTCAGGAACGCTCTGCCCGCGATTACGCCGGAAATTT
>Ga0334900_1002453_pt1 | contig 16273 bp, 16 predicted proteins | sample GraSluR3_MG_2_FD_207231 | JGI IMG/M metagenome (GOLD analysis project Ga0334900, IMG submission 207231) | Sludge microbial communities from methane-producing bioreactor in Wageningen University, Netherlands - Granular Sludge_31_08-R3 | ecosystem: Engineered > Bioreactor > Anaerobic >...
GCCTTGTTTAAGCGGGCAGGCGTGACGAGAGCCACTGGAAGATAAAACTGTACACCTCTTCCCGCTCCGGTTCGTTCATGAGCTCGTGGTAGAGTCCGGGCCAGAATTTTTTGGTCTTATCCTGACTGGAAACCCGGGAGTAGACGATCTCCGTTGCCGCCGGATCGATAACCTTGTCGTCGGAGCCGTGCATAACCAGAAGCGGCAGGCGTATCTCACCAAGCCGGTCCTGAACCTCCTGCTGGGCACGGATTGTTTCGTTCCCCGTCCTGGCCCGGGCCTTGCCTTTATACTGAAGCGGGTCCCTGTCGTCCTCCGCCCGCATCTCCATATTCCTGGTGGCCTCGCTCAGGTCGAGCTCCTGGACAGGGAGTTTCGGCGCCAGGCGCGCGAGGAACCCCGCCATGGCCTTGATAAGGGGGCTGATACCCTCGGGCAGGAGTATGGCGGGTCCGCTTAAAACCGCGGCGGCATACTGGTCCTGGTACTTCAGCAGCTGATACAGGGCCAGCATTCCTCCCATACTGTGGCCCAGGAGAACCACCGGCAATCCCGGGCACTTCTGGTTTATCGTCTGGGTAAGAATGTGCGCGTCCTCCCGGATCTTCTCCCGTCCTTCCATATCCCCCAGGCATCGGGCGTTTCTGCCGTGTCCCCGGAGGTCCGGAACGAAAACGGCATAAGCCCGGGCAGCGAAGCTCTCTATAACATGGGGGTAGCGGCCGGAATGCTCTCCGTAGCCGTGGAGGATCAGCACCGAGGCCATCGGCTCCTTCGGAAGAGCATAGCGGTAAAAAAGTTCCCTGCCTTTGTATCCGTAGAAAAATCCTTCCTGTATCATATGCTCCCCCTCCCTCGTTTATAGCACGAAAATGGACGCGCCGCCATAACAAAGGGCCCGACCGCCGCAAGGCAATCGGGCCCGATAATCCTGAGATTCAGTGCCGGCTATTTGCCGACAACCTGCTCAACGGAAACAACAGCTCCAAACTTCTCCTTCAGGGCGAGGAGTTCAGCCTTCTGCTTTTCGTACACCTTGAACAGCTGTGAAGGAAGATTCTTCTCCTTGCTGTAGGCTTCGGTCTGCAGATCGATTCTCTTGATGATGTTGTCGACGTACAGGGCGAACTGCATGTCGTAGAGGCTCTTGGGATACTCCTTGTCGATTCCGTCGAAGAGTTTCTTCAGGTCCTCGTACTTGGGAATGAAACCGAGGGGAGTCTCGATGGCTTCAACATCTCCGTTGGCATACAGCTCGAGCCAGCCGAGCCAGACCTTTACGTCTTTCTTTTCACCCAGGAGGCCCTTGCCGGATCCGCCGCGGTTTTCGTGGGTAAGAAAGTAGTTGAGTCCCGCAAGCAGGGGCTTGTCCTTGATCTTGCCGGAGTTGTAGAACTTGAACTGGGCGTCCATATAGTCGGCGAGAGCACCGGGAACGAAGGGTGCGTTGGCCCAGGGCTGACGGTTTACACCGGTGGCTCCAACCTCGGTAGCGGTAGCCTTGGAAACAACGGAGGCACCGATGGCGACACCTTCGTCAGGAGTACGGGCTACCCATACGGGAACCATGGTGTCGGCGTCACGTCCGGAGTAGGTAACAACCTTAACGTGTACTCCATGGGGATCTTCCGCAGCCTCTTCGTTATAGTTGTCGATGGAAGAGTTCAGCAGGGTACAGCGGGAGTTGGGGTGAGACATGGGGACCGGCTTGCCGTTGGCATCGGTCTTTCCGGGCCACCAGTCGCCCTGAAAGTTGATTCCCTTCTCGGGGATGGGTTCGCCGTCGCCGACCCAGCGGGGCTTCAGGTTCTCGTCGATCAGAACGTTGGAATAGATAACGGTGGTTTTCTCTTCCCGCAGACATTTCATCAGGTGGGGATCGCCTTCCCAGTTTACGTCTTCAACGATACCGAAGATACCTTTTTCGGGGTTGATTGCCCGAACGGTCCCATTGTCCTCGTCGATCCAGATCTGGGCCAGGTCGTCGCCGATAAAGTCGGTACCAACCATGGCGGTGGTGGTTTTTCCGCATCCCGAAGGCGCGGCGCCTGCAAAATAGGTCTTCCGTCCGCCGGGGCCGGTCATACCGGTAATGAACATGTGCTCGGAAAGTTCTTCCTCGACCTTGTAGTAGGTAGCGCGGTCTACGGCAAAACGGTGGTTACCCTTCTTGAGGAGCAGGGTGTTACCGGCATAGGTACAGTAGGTGGAGTAACAGGTCTGCCAGCTTCTGTCCATGTAGATGCGGGCCTTGGGTACGTCTTCGGAGCGGTTGGGTCCCTGGCTGTGAACGTTGGTAAAGAAGGTTCCGCAGCGCTCTGCTTCGCTGTCGAAGCTTGAGAATACGTTCCGGTACAGCAGGTCGCCGCTGGTCTGAACATAGGTGGAAGAGGTAATCATCAGGGCGGGAATGGAGGCCTTGGCCCCTACGGGTCCCCGGTTCAGAAAGGAGACATACATGGTAAGGCCCTTCATGATGCCCTTCATGTTCTCCTGAATGTACTGGTGGGCTTCGGAACGCAGCTGCTTCTTGGCCAGAGCGCTGATGTCCTCATCCTCGTTTATGATGTAGAAAGTCTGACTGACCAGACGTCCCTGGTCTTCAGGAAGATCGAAGTGGATGGTGTGGTCCTTGATTGCCAGCTTCTTCTCTTCCCCGGTCTCGAGGCTTCGCTGTTTTACATAGGCCGCGTCTTCCCGGGTATCACTGATAATAAAAACATTGTCGGGCTCGCACATAGCGATCGCATTGGCGATCTTGAGCAGGGCCTCTTCGTTCTTGATCTTTGAAATTTTCGCCAGATTGGCAGAATCCAGATTCGCTTCAAAGACCTTGCGTGCTTCGTCTACGGTTTTCAGGCCGCCGACGTCTGAAAGGATGTCTACTCCTTTCTTCAATTCTAACATGATAAGCTCCTTCCGTTCTTGATAGGAATTTTATAGTAGAAAAAACCGGTGTCCCATACCGGATCTACGTACAGGTTTCCGGGAAGTATAATAGAGATTTTTGTAGCGCGGGTCAAGGAGAAAGCCTGTTTTCCAGCTTGACGGCGTCTGTCAGATTCCGAATAATGGGTTTTGAATTTTAAATTTATAGGATGATGGAGGACTTGATGAGAAAACGCTATGCCGTGTGCGGCGTCAGCAACAGGGCTTTAAAAATGTTTGTAAAGCCGATGCTTTCCCTCTTTCATGAACAGACGGAGCTTGTGGGACTCCTGGACCCGGATCCCCGCCGCTTCGAAGTTGCCGGTGAACAGTATCCGGAGCTGAAGAATTTCCCCTGCTACAGGCCAGAAGAGCTCGAGAAAATGATCCGGGAGTGCAGGCCCGACGTACTTCTCATTGCCGGGCGGGACAATACCCACGCGCAGTACGTCCTCGCAGCTCTGGAACACGATATCGATTCCCTGGTAGAAAAACCAATGGCCGCCAGTGCCGAGGACTGCCAGAAGATCATCGACGCGGAAAAGAAGAGCAGGGGCCGTGTCCAGGTCACCTTCAATTACCGTTACACCGCCATACATCGGCGGATCAAGGAGATGATTCTCCAGGGCAAGGTGGGACGCATTACCTCCATCGACCTTAACTGGTACATCGACACCTATCACGGTTCAAGCTACTTCCGTCGCTGGAACCGTTACCGGGAAATCTCCGGAGGGCTCTCCATCCACAAGGCGTCACACCACTTCGACCTGGTAAACTGGTGGACCGGACAGCGACCGGAGGAAATCTTCGCCTTCGGAGCACTGAACTACTACGGTCCCGAGGGGCCGAAGAACCCGTCAAAAAAAGACGGCCGTTTCTGTCAGACCTGCCTGGAAAAAGACCAGTGCATCTACTACCGCCGCTGGAACCACCGCACCGGCGACGCGGAGGTAAAGGACGACCACCTGGACCTGGACGAGGCCAGGAAGGCCAATTTTACCGGCTACCGTACCGACGCCTGTATTTTCGATTCAGACATCAAGATCGAGGATACCTATACAGCTGCCATCCGCTACGACAAGGGGGCGATGCTCTCCTATTCGGTCAACTTTTCAACCCCCTGGGAAGGCTATCGGGTGGCCATCAACGGGACCGAAGGACGGATAGAATCCACGGAATATCACATGCCCCAGCGCATTCCTTTTCCCTTCGAAGAGCATCAGACAATCGAATACTACCCCCTCTTCGGCTCCAAGGAGATCATCCACGTGGTTGAACGCCCCGGCGGTCACCATGGGGCTGACCCGGTTCTGCTGGAAGATGTCTTTCTGGGACCGGATCCTTCACGGGACTACGAGATTGCTTCAGGCTCACTGGACGGAGCCCTTGCCGTTGCCACCGGCGAGGCTGTCTGGAAATCTGTTCGGGACGACCGTCCCTACAAAGTACGGGAACTGCTGACGTTTTAGTATTCAACTAATCCGGGGCCTTCATCTCCCAAAGGAATGGAAGGCCCCGTCTTGATCAGGCCGCATGGCCTAGTATCCTTTCTTACCCTTATAAAACTGCTTAACCGATTTGGAAATCTGCTTCCAGCGCCGTTCCTCCTCGGCCCGGGCCTGTTCATCGCTTCTGCGATGCAGGTAATCGAGCTCCTTCCGCAGTTCCAGATAGCTCTCGTAACGTTCATGGGAAAGCTCTCCGTCGGCCAAAGCCTGCTGCACCGCGCATCCCGGCTCACCCTGGTGGCTGCAGTCGCGAAAGCGGCAGTTCCGGGCATGATGCTCCAGGTCATGAAAAACCTCATCAAGGGAAGCTTCCCCGGCCCAGAGCCGGAGTTCACGCAGGCCCGGTGTATCGATCAGGGCGCCTCCACCGGGAATAACAACCAGATTACGGCTGGTGGATGTATGCCTTCCACGGCGGTCGCTCTCCCGGGCCTCTCCTTCAGCCAGATGTTTTTCTCCCATCAGCGCGTTTATCAGGGACGATTTTCCCACCCCCGAAGGGCCAAGCACCACCCCGGTCATCCCCGGGCTTAAAGCCTGGGCCAGTTCATTCATGCCGTCACCGGTACGAGCACTCGTCAGGATCTGTCGGACACCGGGAGCAGCCTCCTCTGCAGCCTGAAGGGCACTGACAATGTCGGTACACAAATCAAGCTTGTTCAGCACCAGTGCCGGTTCTGCCCCACTCTCCCGGACCATTACCAGGTAGCGTTCTATTCCCCGGCGGGTAAGGTTGCGGCCGCCGTCCAGTCCTGCGACAATAAAAACCAGGTCCACATTGGCGGCCAGAATCTGTTTTTCCGTGGTCCCTCCCGCGCTGGCACGAGCAATGCAGGCATTTCTAGCAAGACGACCCTCTATCAGGCAATCTTCACCCCGCAGTGCTACCCAGTCCCCGGTAACGGGATAATCCTCTTTTCTGGCCGCGGCATGGCGAAAGCCACCGCTCACCCGGCACAGGAGTTCATCTTCGCCGCAGAGGACCTTGTAGAGGTGCAGACCTTCGCCCACAACCCGGCCTGGAGAACAGCCGGGGAAATTCTTTTCGCATTCTGTTTTCCTATCTTCCGCCATGGGGAGCCTCCTCCAGATTATGCAAGCCTGCCATTCTGTCCGCAATTGTGGATACCGGAAAAGGAAGCAGGGACACCGGCTTGAGGGCCAGAGAGAGCAGGGCGCCCTCGTTATCATCTCCGGCGATCCGGTTATGCTTGAGCATGCCGCACTTTGTGCAGCGGTGGATCAACGACCACTCTCCATCGGGCATAACCCAGATACCCACCGGTTCCATCGTGCTCCTGCAGCCTGAACGCCGATCTCCGGGACGCAGGTCAAGGTGCAGACTCCACAGACAATGGCAGCAGTGGTTTCTATGCTGCGTACCGGACAGAGAAGGGGGTACTATCCGGCCGCAGTGTCGGCAGATAAAGGCCGTGTTTTCCTGAGTATGGTGTATTCTGTTTCTGGACATAAAAGTCTCCGTTCCCTGGGTATACAACACGCAGGGATATCACGTTCCTGCAGCAATATCGTGCAGATCCGAAGTTTTTGAGAAAACTGAATCGGAAACTCTTCCGCTGTGAGAATAGTATTAAAAAACGGGTTCTTGGAGGGATACGTTTTTAGATGGCCGACAGGTCAAAATGGCGCATCAGGTATCAAGCGACCCGCTCGCGGAGGCTTCCGCACATTCCAACACTCATCAACACTACCTCCCGTAAAATGAGTTCTTTTATTTTTAATCCTTTTCACCGGAATCGTCAACTGCTTGGGGGACAACATCACGGTAGTGCAGCATGGCGGCAAAGCTCTCGCTGCCGTCATCAAGATATCCCCGGACAATTGTGGATCCGGGCATATCGCAGCGTTTCAGCGTTACAGTATCGTTCCAGCCGGCGGCCCGGGAGTAATTTATATCGAAGCTGGTCAGCTCGAGACGGTCAAAGTCCTGGGGAGAAAAGCAGTCCAGAAACCAGCGCACATAGCGGGTATTGTTGACATGATCGTTCTGGTCGAGGTCCGAGTACCTGGCGATAACCTGGACCTGGCTTCCCTCTCCGTCGCAACCCGGAACCTTTGGTGCCGAGCCCCGGACGGCCTCCCCCACGTCTGAGAAATCAAAGTCCTTGAATACCTGCTGAGGCCGTACCGGACGCATGCCGGCCGTATCCAGTAGCATCCAGCCGCTGGTAGCCCGGGCACAGAGAGTCCCGTCGGCGCCGAAGATACGGAAATCACGCCGCGCCAGAGGCCCCTGGGGTTCCTTGGGCCAGGTTTCCACCCGTATGCACTCCCGATGGGCCGGGGAGCGCTCAAACTCGACCCGCAGCCGGGAGAGCACCCACATCCGCCCCTCCGCCGCGCAGTAGGACTCTCCGAAACCGAGCTCCTCCGCCTGGAGCAGCGCCGCCTCCTGAAAAATCGCGGAAAAAGAGGGAAGGGCCAGACACCCCCGTGTGTCGATCTCGCTGTAGATAATGGTATGGGAAAAGCTGTAGTGCATGTCCGTTGCCATGGTTCCTCCGGTACACAGGATTCTATCATCCGAAAAAACAGGGATGCAATGGCAAGCCAACTCAAAGTAAAAATATTGTCAGATCAGAACAAATATTCTCCTTCAGCAGCTAATAGGAATCACCGAATATTTATTATGGCATTATTAGAAGACCTACAAAAACCGGTAACGTCTTTGGAGTCCTTTAAAAGAATAACAATTAGAACGCTTAACTATCTCCCTGAGGTAACCTCGTCTGTTACACAGAATAAAGGATACACAATTATACACTCGACTCAAGCAAGTACAAAAAAGTATTCTCGTCCTTTCAGAACTAATCTGTTTATCCAGGATCCAAAAATATTTGATAAAAAATTTGAACATTTTTTACACATTCTCTCTAAGGCAGCTGATAAAAGAAATGTTTTCGAAGAAGAAGACTATTTAGTAGTGGATACGGTAACATACACAATTCAGCAGTCCATAAGTATATCTTTGGATTTACTGGGAAACCAAAACGCCAACAGAAAACATGTTGGGAATAGATTTGAAGAACTGATAAAACTGATGGTATCTACAATCGGGATAGCAAACAAGAAAATTGTACTAAAAATTCCATATGAAGATAAAGGGATTTACTCATGTGAAACAGACTTTATATTTTCCCCATATAAAGCAGTTAAGTCAGACAGCACAAGAATCGAAGAAAATGAAATAGTCGTATCGCTTAAAACCTCATCGAAAGACAGAATGGGTAAAATATTTATCGATAAAATTCTTATGAGTCGCTTTGTTAACCGAGATGTAAAAGTAATCGGGATATTCTTAAATGATGTCCAACGTAAAGAAAAAGATAAAGTTGGCTGCACGTTTGTGGCGGGACTTTTTATGGTTTACACCAAGTTTCTCACTAACCTTGATGGTATCTATTTTGTTGATCCACCACCTCATGCAAAAAAAATCCCTTATTCACGGTATATAAAGAGATTTTCTAAATTCCTTCTGCAGGATGCAAGAAATCTACTGGATGCCTCCACGTAATTTCAGACGCCGCTTCTCCGACTCCACCTGGTCTAATTCTGAGTAGATCCGGGCAATATGGGTTGAATCGCTGACTCTATTCTTAATTTCTTCACAATACTTATTATCTATCTCACTTCCATACCAACGCCTCCCATAAGCTTCAGCGACGGCAAATGTTGTACCTGACCCACCAAAGGGATCCACAATAACACTATCTATATTAGAAGAAGAAAGTATAATCTTGCGTAATAATTCAACCGGTTTCTGTGTTGGATGATTATACCTTTCCCAGGATTTATTTGAAATAGTTGGTATCTCAAGCACATCCTTTGGTTTGGCACCAAGTGGATGTGGCGACCAGTCAAATTTTTTACCATTTCCATACTGAGAAGTAACCGCTTGAGGGCGAGTTGGATACCTCAATGTATGTTCATTGTATGGAATACGTACCATGTCTATATTAAAGATGAAATCTTTAGTCTTCCTCAAATGAAGAATACTTTCATGGGATCTTCCCCAATCATTTCCCATATTAGCTTTGTTTCGGTAATACCAAACAAGCCATTTACATCCCTTAAACAAGGAACTGGCCGCCCATTTGATATCAGCAAGGATTTCTGAAAAACCGCAGACATAAAGAGAACCGTTATCAGTAAGAATCCGATGAGACTCTCTGATCCATTTCAATGACCAGTCAATATACTGCTTCTGAGATTCAAAAGTATCCCACTCAGCTTTTTTTATATTATAAGGAGGATCAGCAAAAATTAAACCAATCGAAGAATCGGGAAAAGCCTTTAGAAACGTGTTTGCATCACAATTGTATAGCCTACCTAATTTGGTAGTAAAGAAACTCTCAAGATCTTCAATCCGTTTTTCGTTATAATTTAAATAATCTTGGGATTCTAACTCTGCAACAAGTCCTGTGATCTGTTCACTAGAATATACTCTATAGTTATTGATTGGATGGCGTCGTGAAGTAAACTTTCCATTATTATCCCATCTTCTTAAAGTTTGTTTACTGACTCCCAACTTTTTAGCAGTTTCACTGATCGTATAAAACTGTTCGTCTTTCATATCAACATTATACAACCATACACAACATTAGTCAAACAAAAAAAGCCCCCCGGCCGTACCGGAGGGCTTTGATAGAACGTCGTAAAAAATGCTGTATCAACCGCCTGCGAGCTTGGGAATAACACCCAGAAGCACACCGGCAGCAACCGCCGATCCGATAACGCCGGCCACGTTGGGCCCCATGGCGTGCATCAGAAGGAAGTTCTGGGAATTCTCCTCTTTGCCGACCTTGTTCACGACCCGGGCCGCCATGGGTACCGCGGAAACACCGGCGGCACCGATCAGCGGATTGATGGGTTTCTTGGAGATCTTATTCATGCCCTTAGCCAGGAGCAGACCGGTCGCGGTCCCGATGGCAAACGCAATAAGACCGAGCGCCAGAATACCGAGGGTGTTCATGTTCAGGAAGGATTCGGCCTGCATCTTGGAGCCTACCGCCAGTCCCAGCATGATGGTAACGATGTTCATCAGGGCGTTCTGCATGGTGTCGGAGAGCCGGTCCACCACTCCGCATTCCCGGGCCAGGTTACCGAACATCAGGGCACCGATCAGCGGGGTCGCCGAGGGCAGCAGGATGATACAGGTAATCAGAACAACCAGGGGAAAGAGGATCTTCTCCCGCTTGCTTACGTGCCGCAGCTGCTCCATCTTTATCTGCCGCTCTTCCTTCGTGGTCAGGGCACGCATGATGGGAGGCTGAATGATCGGTACAAGGGCCATATAGGAGTAAGCCGCGACGGCTATGGCTCCCAGAAGCTCCGGTTTCAGCCGGGAGGCGACATAGATAGCCGTCGGCCCGTCTGCTCCGCCGATGATTCCGATGGAACCCGCGGCGAAGAGGTCGAAGTCTATTCCGGGGACATATTTTCCCAGGAAAACGGCACCGAGTACGGCAACGAAGATTCCAAACTGGGCGGCGGCACCAAGCAGAAAGGTCTTGGGGTCCGCCAAAAGGGGTCCGAAGTCCGTCATGGCGCCTACACCCATGAAGATCAGCAGCGGGAAGAGCCCCGAGCCGATACCAAAGTCGTAGAAGAGCCCGATAAATCCGCCGGAAATCTCCTTTACCGCCAGAGCGGTCTCGCTGATATTTCCGGTAATCACCGTGTGGGCGGCAATTTCCGCGAAGGGAATATTCGACAGAATCGCCCCCAGTCCGATGGGCACAAGCAGCAGGGGCTCAAAGCCCTTCTTGATGGCAAGGTACAGGAGCAGAAAGCCGACAAGGATCATGATCACACTTTGCCAGCCGCCCTCCTGCATAAAGCCGTAGAGACCTGTTGTGGTCCATAAATCGTAAAATGCGCTTCCGAAATTCATTTCCGGCCCCCTTTACTGGATTTCTACCAGAGTGTCGCCGGCTGCTACCTGATCTCCCTGCTTTACGGGAATGCTCGCGATAATCCCGGATGCCGGAGAATGGATTTCGTTCTCCATCTTCATGGATTCCATGACCATGATCACCTCGCCCTCGCTGACGGAATCGCCTTCGTCCTTGTTGAGCCGCAGAACGATTCCAGGTAAAGGAGCAGCAACCTTGACACTTTCGCCATCACCGGAGGCAGAAGCACCGGCTTCATCACCAATCCCGGCGGAAACATCAACGGTGAAGGTCTTTCCGTTGACAACTGCCTTGTCGCCTTCCAGCTTGACCTTGAAGGTCTTTCCGTCCAGCTTTACGGTATATCCGCCGGCAGCAGCTTCGCCGCCCTCGGCGGGTTGGCTTCTGTCGATCTTGCGCACACCGGATTTTGCCTCACCTTTCAGATAGGTAATTCCCTTCTCCTTGCAGGTGGCGGCAATAAAGAAGTTCTCTTCGGTTTCCTCGATACCGGCTTCCTGGAGCATCTTCCTGGCGGCAGCGATACCCTTTTTGGGGTCGGCGTCGTTGATTTCCAGGACTTTCTTGTCCGTCGGTTCCAGACCGAGCTGTTCGGAAGCAAGTTTAATGATTTCAGGATCCGCCGGGATCGGGGTCTTGCCGAAGTATCCGAGAACCATCTTGCCGTAACCTTCAGCGATCTTCTTCCAGGGACCAAGCAGGGTGTTGTTGAAGGCCTGCTGAAAGTAGAACTGGCTCACCGGAGTAACGGAAGTACCGAAACCGCCGCGCCGGACAACCTCGCCCATGTTGGCGGAGATTTCAACATACTTGTCCATCATGTTGTTGTCACGCAGCATCTGGGTGTTGGCGGTCAGGGCTCCGCCGGGCATGGGGCTGAAAGGGATAAGGGGCTCAACGGTGGTGGCCTCGGGGGGCATGAAGTAGTCTTTCATGCACTCCTTGAAGACCTCTTCGGCTTTTTCGATCTTGCCGATATCCACACCAAGATCAAAATCGGTCCCCCGCAGGGCATGCCACATGGTCATTACATCGGTCTGACAGGTACCGCCGGAGCAGGGAGCCAGGGACAGGTCGATCTGGTTTGCCCCGGCCTCCAGTGCTGCCATGTACTGGGCGACACCGATACCGGCCGTCTCGTGACTGTGAAATACCAGCTGTACATCGTCGCCGAGCATCTGTCGGGCCTGCTTGATGGTCTCGTAGACCTTGTTGGGTACCGAGGTTCCGGAAGCGTCCTTGAAACAGACGGAATCGAAGGGGATTCCGGCGTCAAGGATGTCCTTCAGGGACTTGATATAGAATTCAGGTGTATGGGAGCCTTCGCATCCGGGAGGAAGCTCCATCATGGTTACAACCACCTCGTGCTTCAGACCGGCATCCACAATACACTGACCGGAATAGATCAGGTTGTTCACATCATTGAGGGCGTCGAAGTTACGGATTGTGCTGATTCCGTGCTTTTTGAACATTCTGGCATGAAGATCGATAACATCACTGGACTGGGAATCAAGTCCGACGACGTTGACACCCCTGGCCAGGGTCTGCAGGTTTACATCAGGACCGGCCGCCTGGCGGAAGGAGTCCATCATATCGAAGGCATTTTCGTTACAGTAAAAGAAGAGGGACTGAAAACGGGCGCCGCCGCCTGCTTCAAAGTGGTTGATTCCTGCTTCAACCGCCGCTTCAACGGCGGGCAGAAAGTCCTTGGTGAAAACTCGGGCTCCGTAGGCGGACTGGAATCCGTCCCGGAAGGCAGTTACCATGAAATCTACGCGCTTTTTCATGACGATTAATTCCTTTCTTATGAGATATAAGCTTTTACCGCGGCGATGACCGCAGCAATCTCCGCATCCTTCGAACCTGAGGACTCAGCAACTACCGCCACCGGTTCGGGAAAATAGCGGGTGACCACCGTCGAGAGGACGGTCATGAGAATGACAAGCAGTGCTAAAAATGAAAACACCACCGTCATGCCGACAACTGTTAATACTAACCCTTGCGCAACCACGACATACTCCTGTTGTGAAAGTGATAGCGGATCCAAGACACAGATCCATCCGTTCAGGGACGATAATAGCCCTGGCAGAAGGCTAATTTCAAGAGGCGGGGAGGTCTATAATGGACAGATTGGCCAGATAAAAGGGAATAAACGGCAAAAACCGGCATCCCGGCCCCGACCCCGGGACGCCGACGAGTGTATAAAGCGCTAATTTTCCGGGTCGTCTCCGTTACGCCTGTTCTGCAGCGCGTGAAGGACCCGACCGACAAAGATCTCAAGCTGGGGCTTGAAAACATAACCCAGAGCAACTCCGATAATCAGCCAGAACAGCATTCTATTCTTCCTCTTTTACAATTTCTATTTTGATCTCCTTCTGGCTCTCCGCCTGCTCCCGGGCAGGCATGGTAACCGTCAGGATTCCGTTACGGTAGACGGCCTTTACCGCCGTTCTGTCGAATTTGTCCTCCGGGGCGTAATACTTCTGATCCGCGATCTCCTTGAATTTGAGTCTGCGTTTCAGATACCTGATATCGTCTTCCCTGCTGCGCTCTTCGGGCAGTCTGGCGTTGAGGACCATGTAATCGCCCTTGAACTCGAGGGAGATCTCTTTTTCGTCGAATCCCGCCAGGGCGAACTCGAATACCAGGCTCTTGTCGGAGGTAAAATAGATATTCGCCGGCGGATAGGAATAAGCGGGGTAATAATCCACGCTGTCGTCCCATTTAAAGAAAGGGCTCCCCGGATGGGACCTGAATCCCTCCTTGAAGGCACCCCCGAAATTCTGGGTAGCATCGAACAGATCATCCATAATCTGTCCAAGATCGATGATAATCCTGTCTTTCATACTCCACCTCAATATGTTCTCGCAAAGCGAGGAGTTTTACGACCTTTCCCCGTATACTGCGGGCGAAAGGCGGGCCTGCCGAGCACGGCCATACCTAGAATATAGCCAAAAAACCGCCATAACAAAAGACCTCTTCACCCGAAAGCGGAATATCGTGTATCCTTGTTTCCCGCCCCGATAGAGCAAACAGCCAGTACACGGGGAATGAAAGGAAAGATTTTGTCTGTACGAATTTTCTGCATGGGAGAGATCGTCGGCAAAGCCGGCGTTTTTTGTGTAAAAACACTGTTAAAAGATTTCCGGAAAGAGAAGAAGATCGATCTGGTAGTCGCCAACGGCGAAGGAACCACCGGCGGCTTCGGACTGGGGAAAAACCATTCCATCTACCTGCACAAGCTGGGGATCGATGTGATTACCGGGGGAGAATGCATCTATTACAAACGAGACATGGTCTCCCACATCCGCCAGGCCCCGTATATCCTGCGGCCTGCAAATTATCCTCCGGGAAATCCCGGCCGGGGCTGGTGGATATACCAGGTCGGAGAGTACAAGGTGGGCGTAATCTCCCTGTTAGGCCAGTCGGGTTTCCGCCGGGTCCACCTGAGCAATCCCTTCAGCTTTCTTCCGTCCATTGTGGACAAGATCCGCAGGGAGACCCCCATTATTCTGCTGGATTTCCATGCCGCTACAACGGCGGAAAAGTACACCATGTTCTTCCACGCCGACGGACAGGTATCCGCCGTCGCCGGGACACACAACAAGGCCCTCAGCGCCGACGACGGTATTCTGCCCAGGGGAACCGGCATGATCTGCGATACCGGCCGGACCGGAAGCATCGATTCTGTGGGAGGACTGGATATCGAGACGGAAATTGGGCAATTTATAACACAGATCCCGGAGCGCTCCAAGGAAGCCTGGGACGGACTGGAAATGCAGGGAGTAATCTTCGAGATCAATGCCGAGGGACGAACCACGGCGGTCGAACGGGTACGAATTCCCTGCAAGGAGGTTCCCGATGAAGGAAAGAGTAACAGTTAAACGGATTGACGGCGACAGGATTATCTGCAGCTGTACGACATCGGCCTGCAAGTCCTGCAGCGGCAACAGCTTTTGCAATATCAAGATCAGGGAAATAGAAGCACAGAAGCCGGAGGATACCCCGGTGGAGATCGGGGATACTGTGGAGATACATCTTCCTCCCGGAAAAACCATCTTTGCCGGTTTCATGGTAATGATACTGCCCCTGATCCTCTTCGGCCTCTTTTTTGCCCTTGCCGGCCTGTTTGTTCCCGAATCAGGAGAGGGCCTGCGCGTCCTTGCAGGGGTCCTGGGACTCTTCGCGGGCTTCGGGTCAAGCTGGCTCTACTCAAAAGCCACCAACAGCCGCAACCTGCCGAAAGTGCTCAGGGTCCTGGAAAAGACAGAGTAAATCATCCTCCGTAGGAGGGGCTTCGCACCAGGCGACTGATGGTATCGGCCATGTCCTGCAGCTTGACGATATGATCGATATATCCGTGATCAACCGCCACCTTGGGCATTCCGTAGACAATGCAGGACTCCTCATCCTGGGCAAGGGTTACACCACCCATTCGGTGGATGGTTCCGATCTCCCTGGCACCGTCCCGGCCCATGCCGGTCATTATCACCGCCAGTACCCTGTTGCCGTATTCGGCGGCCGCAGACTTGAACAGAACATCCGCAGAAGGCCGGTGTCCGTTGACCGGCTCGTCGTCGCTCAGGTGAACAATACCGGATAAACGGCGCTTTTCCACCCGGATATGCCTGTTCCCCGGGGTAATCAGGACCCGTCCGGGACTTAAGAGATCTCCCTCTTCGGCCTCCTTGATCTCCAGGCCGGAGATTCTGTCCAGACTGCGGGCGAACTCCTGGGTAAAACCCGCAGGCATATGCTGCACCACGACAAGCGGTACCGGCAGGTCCCGGTCCATGGCGGCGAAGACTTTGCGCAGAGCGTTGGGGCCGCCGGTGGATATACCGATGGCCAGAAGATCGATTCCCGAGGGAAGCTGGCGTTCGTGCCGCGGACGGGAAGGCGGAAATTCGGGGATACGCTTATCCCGGATCTCCCGCAGCAGCATCGGGGCAGGCGCTGCAGGTCGGGGAACAGCAGGGGCGGAGACCGGACTGTCCGGCATCAGGGGTACGTTGCCGGTCTGCCGGCGGTACTGGGACCCGTAGGCCCGGACCGTCTCCACTATCTGATCCCCCACCACGTGAATGTCTTCGGAGATCGAGCCCGAGGGTTTCATGATAAAATCCGAAGCCCCCAGATTCAGGGCCTCCATGGTTATCTGGGCACCCCGCCGGGCCAGGGACGAGAGGATAACCACCGGGACCTTTATCCCCTGTCTGCGGCGTTCCTTCAGAAATTCGATACCGTTCATCTCCGGCATCTCTATATCCAGCAGAATCAGGTCAGGCTTCAGAAGGGGTATCTTCTGCAGGGCGAATTTGCCGTTCATCGCCTTGCCCACCACCGTCAGGCCATCTGCCCCATCAACAATACGGGAAATCAGATTGCGCATCAGCGCAGAGTCATCACATACCAGAACCCCGAGGGGAAGATTCTCCGTCACCCTTACCTCCCTGATCAGGTGAATTTACGATAAATACAGGCCCAGTCGGTCTTGAGAAACTCAAATCCCGTCTTCATTCCAAATAAGGACTCGGAATGACCGATAAACAGATAGGAATGGCCGTTCATGGCCTGCCAGAACTTCTGGATGACCGCCTCCTGGGCGGCTTCGTCAAAATAGATTATCACATTGCGGCAGAAAACAAGGTCCAGGTTCCGCTGCCCCGAATCAAACTTGAGATTGTGATAATCGAACTTGATGAGTTTTTTAATTTCCTCCGTGACGCGAAAACCGTCGCCCTCGGGGGTGAAAAAACGCTTTACATACTTGTCAGGGACCCCGTTGAGCCGCGGTTCGGGATACAGGCCCTCCTTGGCGGTCAGCAGGGACTTGAGACTGAGATCTGAGGCGATGATTTCAACATTGAATCCCGGAGGAAGGAGGTCCTTGCAGACCAT
>Ga0334900_1002459_pt1 | contig 16256 bp, 20 predicted proteins | sample GraSluR3_MG_2_FD_207231 | JGI IMG/M metagenome (GOLD analysis project Ga0334900, IMG submission 207231) | Sludge microbial communities from methane-producing bioreactor in Wageningen University, Netherlands - Granular Sludge_31_08-R3 | ecosystem: Engineered > Bioreactor > Anaerobic >...
CGCAAAGCCTTTGGGCATCATTCCGGAAGAGTATCGGCACAAATATTGTCAGAACAACTGCATATTTTGCTTCATCGATCAGATGCCTCCACGAATGCGCAAGACGCTCTATGCAAAGGATGACGACTATCTTTTCTCCTATGTGTTTGGGAACTATATCACTTTGACCAATCTCTCGCAAGATGAGATCGATCGCATAGTGGATCAGCGGATTAGCCCGCTCTATGTTTCGCTGCACAGCAGCAATCCCGAGATGAGGCAAAAGATGATGCGCTCGCGTCAAGCAATTGATGCCATGGCGGTGATCAGGTATCTTGCTGATCGGGATATCAGCTTTCATATCCAGATTGTATTGGTGCCCGGATACAATGATGGGGCAGAGCTTGATCGCAGCCTGACCGATCTGATGGATCAAAGCCTAAACATCCGCTCCATCGGGATTGTGCCGGTCGGGCTGACAGCCTTTCGGGATGGCTTGTGTGCTCTCTTGCCCTTTGACAAAGCCATGGCTACAGCTCTCCTGGATCAGGTCACGGAGATCAGACAACGCTTTGATTCCACCATCATCTATCCTGCAGATGAGTTTTATATCCTAGCAGAACGAGATCTACCCAAAGATGACTTTTACGATGACTATCCACAATTGGAAAATGGCATCGGCATGCTGAGCCTGGCATATCAGAACTTTCGGGCCAAAAAGCGTGCATTGCTCAAAGAGCTTCGCGGGATCGGGGGAGATTTTCTGATCCTTGGCTCAAAGAGCGCGTCGGGACAGCTGCATCTTATCTCAAGAGAACTCAATCGACGTCTGAAAGATCAAAAGGTCTCTGTGCAGGTGCTCGAAAATGCCTTCTTCGGCAAACATATCAGCGTCGCGGGGCTCATCACATTCGCCGATATCACATCCCAAGTAAAATCCCCATCACAGGTCACTCTTATTATCCCGGATGTGATCTTCAATGATGATGGGCTCACCCTTGATGGGCATTGTATCGACGAGCTCAAGCAGTCCCTGAATCGTCAGATATTGCTTGTAGATCAGCTTTGGGAAGAGTGGATTCTGGTTCAGTGAAGATTTTACTTGAACGTTTTCCCCATTGATTTATCTTGGCGCACAATGACTAGTATCGTTTAAGGAGCTTACAATGCGTACTATACAAGGAAATCTGGTCTCCAAAGGCTACCGCTTTGGTATCGTGGTTAGCAGATTCAATGAAGTAATCAGCGGCAAATTGCTGGAAGGGGCGCTTGATTGCCTTCTTCGCAGTGAAGTGCGAGAAGAAGATATCACGGTGATCTGGGTTCCGGGGGCTTTCGAGATCCCTCTTGCTGCCCAGAGCTGTGCCATGGATCCATCCATTGATGCCGTCATCTGCCTCGGAGCAGTGATCAGAGGCGCGACTCCGCATTTTGAGTATGTCTCAGCTGAAGTAAGCAAAGGGGTCGCACAGACTTCGCTAAACACACAAAAACCCGTGATCTTTGGCGTATTGACGACCGATAGTGTCGACCAAGCCATCGAGCGAGCAGGCAGCAAAGCCGGCAACAAAGGCTTCAGTGCAGCCAGCAGCGCTCTTGAGATGGTCAATCTTCTAAAGGAGCTCAGAAATGGGACTCAGGCGTAAAGCGCGCGAGTTTGCGATCCAATGTATCTACGCATTGGACTTTGCGGAAGTCAAAGCGGAATTCCGTGAGTATAGCCTTCTGAATGAGTATCCAGAGATCCTGCGGCAATTGACCTCCGCAGAACACATCAAGCCAAGCTCAAATCTCTATGCTTTCGCTGATGAACTGATCAAGAACACCATCATAAACATCGAGGATATCGAAGCGGAGATAGATAAACACACCGAGCATTGGTCTCTGGAGTCCATCGCTCATCTAGATAAAAGCATCCTGATCGTGGCGGTGTATGAGCTGATGTTTACCGATACTCCAGCTCCCGTGATCATCAATGAAGGCATCGAGATCGCCAAGAAGTTTTGCAGTGAACACACCGGGAAATTCATAAACGGCATCTTGGATGCCATCAATAAAGGCATCCCACACAGCATGCCGGGTCGGCAGATTCCCACCTAAGGATATATGAAGATCTCTTGCAGCATAGGCATTTTTGCTCATAATGAAGAAGCGAACATCCTGCATCTTCTGGAAGCAATATCTGCCCAAAGACTTACCAAGGTTGAGATTCATGAAGTAATAGTAGTGTCAAGTGCCAGCACAGATGCTACAGACGACATGGTCATCAACTTTGCCAGAGAACATCCTGAGGTCAAACTGCTCACACAAACAAGACGGGAAGGCAAATCCAGCGCCATCAATCTTTTTATGCAGGAAGCTTCTGAGGACATCTTGGTCGTGATCTCCGGTGACGTGATCCCTGCCAAGGATACCATCGAGATCCTCGTCTCAGCCTTTGACGATCCCATGATCGGTGCCACGGGGGGGAGACCCGTGCCGGTAAATCCCCATGACAGCTTCATCGGCTATGCCGTGAACCTGCTTTGGCGACTTCATCATCACATGGCGTTGATATCTCCCAAGCTTGGTGAGATGATTGCCTTTCGCAAAGTAATGGATGGCATTCCCCGGGAGTCAGCTGTGGACGAAGCCAGCATTGAAGCCATCATCAAAGCTGAAGGTCTCAAGCTTAGCTACATCCCCAAGGCAATAGTCCAGAACAAAGGACCTGAAAATACCAAGGACTTCATCAAGCAACGTCGCCGCATTCAAAACGGTCATCTTTGGCTAAAGCAAAAGCAGGACTACCAAGTGGCGTCCCAGAATAAAGCCATCCTGCTGAACCTGCTCAAGCGAGAAATGCGGGATAATCCCAGAGACATTATAAGGATCATGGCTGTGGTCGCTCTCGAAGCCTACTGTCGCCTTTTGGGTAGTTGGGACTTCTTCATTCGGGGCAAAAACCCCTTTGTCTGGGATATATCACATTCAACCAAAGCTCTTAAAAAGTAAAGGATATACATGCTAAAGATCATGTTTCGCATCGTCGGTTATTGGCTAATGAAGCATATTGGCTTTCCCCGCTTATTGCCGATGAACTATACGGTTAGCCTCCTATACACATGTAATTCACGCTGCAATACCTGCCGCATCTGGAAGAAGAAAGCTGACAATCTGAGCGTGGAGGAATACACAAAGATCTTTCGCAGCGTGGGCAAGAGCCCATATTGGATCACTTTCAGTGGGGGAGAGCCATTTCTTCGCCGCGACATCGTGGAGATCATCTCTGGGATATACAAAGTTTCCCGCCCCCGAATCATCAATATCCCCACCAATGGTCTATTGGTAAACACCATCGTTGAAAAGACCGAGCAGATCGCCAATGCCTGCCCCAAAGCCCAGATCATCATTAATGTCTCCATCGACGGCATCGAAGCTCAGCATGATGAGATCCGCAATGTTCCTGGAAACTACAAGAAGGCCATTTCTACTTTCAACAAACTAAAAGCACTGGAATTGCCCAATCTCAGCGTCGGGATCCACACCGTGATCTCAAAATTCAATGTCGACAGCTTCTTCTCGATCGCCAATGAACTGATCCGCCTCCAGCCGGATAGCTATATCACAGAGATTGCCGAAGAGCGGGTGGAATTGGATACGATGGGGCTGGACATCACTCCCGGAGGAGTGGCATATAAGTCCGCTATAGACTATCTCATTCACCGGATAAAGAATGAAGACTACAAAGGCATGAACAAGATCACCATGGCTTTTCGCATCGAATACTACAATCTCGTCAAAAAGATATTGCGAGATGAAAAGCAGGTGATCCCGTGCTATTCCGGGCTCGCTTCATGCCAAATTTCTCCTGATGGGAAGCTGTGGTCCTGCTGCATCAAAGCAAATTCCTTGGGTAGTCTCAGAGATAATAAATACAAGTTTTCAAAAGTATGGTTCTCCAAGAAAGCCAAGACGGAGCGCAAAAGCATCCACCACGCCGAGTGCTGGTGCCCTCTTGCCAATGCTTCGTATACAAACATGCTGATGAACGTTCCGACCCTCATGAGAGTGACATATCGCAGCTTCATCAAATGGTGGAGTTGACGCATGGTAGCTCTCGAGAAGACCCACGCACAAGCGCCTTATAGCTTCGTAGACAGCAAGCTGTCTCAGGATGGGCGCTTTGGCTGGTTTTTGGCCATGTGGCATCCTCAGCAGCATCTTGCTTTGGAGGAGTTGGGCGCGGAGCTGCGCTTGGCGATACTCAATTCGGATGCATCCACCGTGAGTAGGATGGAAGTCGAGAAATGGCTCAAAGGCTTCATGGGGGATCTCCATTGGAAGATGCACGCCCTCTTGCGCAAAACCGAGCTTTCCGAAAAGGGACTTTCCATATTCTTTGGCATCATCTATGACCATGAGCTATTTTTTGTCCAGTTTGGCCGCATCATTTGCGCAGTCTCGGACGGCAAAAAGCTCAGCTTCATCGGTCCCAATCATCGCGATATCAGGATGCAGACCCTTCAGAAGCTCAATCTCTTAGGTCTTGCAGATAGCGACATCAAGGTCACCGTTCGCCGCGTGTTCATCTCCCAAAAGGATCTCTTTGTGGCTCTAAGCGGAAATCTTGCCTCCCAGGTCTTTGACACTCAGAGTGATCTTCAGACCCTGAGTCAATACATCGAAAGCTATGCCGGAATGGAGAACCCCCTATGGCTCATCCTCAGGGGCAAGACTCGCCTAATCAAGGCTCGGCGCAGAAAGCTCAGCAGATTGCAGATCAGCTCGATCATCATGCTTGTGCTGACCGTCATAGCCACTCTCTATGTAGCTTTTGGCAATAGATTCCTAGATCAAGCCCTGCATCGCACCAGGATAAACGTCAAAAGAAATCGGACTCTCAGACTTGATCAGATTCCAAACAACCTCTCGATCGAGACCCAAAATTTTCTCAAATACCTTGATCGAATCGTCAACCTACCCGCGCGCAATATTGAGATGGACATCATGTGGAGCGCCACTTTGCCATATCAAGTCACCAGCGCACCCGTCTTCAGTTTGGACACCATCTATCTTGCTGCAGACAACAATCTCATCGCTTTTGACAAAAAGACCCGTGAGCTGAAGTGGAAGAAGTCTTTTGATTCCAAGATAAACAGCGTTTACTTCGCGGACAACATCCTAGTCACTTGTTTAGAAAACGAGACCGGCCACGGATTTCGAGAGGATGGCAGTGAAGTCTGGCAGATGGATCTTGGCAGTCCATTTATGCGTCCGGGTAATCATGAGCCCAGTCGAGTAGGCCCGGAGGATGATCCCCGCTTGGATCGGGCGATCACCATATTCCCCTCGGCAAGATTCCTCTGGGTGGTGGATATCACACGCGGAGAAAATCTCTCCACGATCACTTTCAAGGACGATATCCGCAGCATATCTGCCTATGACAGCTATGCCAATTGCTTCTATGCCATCGTGGATGATGGACTCCTCTGCATTCATCTGAAGATTGCAAATTGAGGTCTTTATGCCGGATCTGAGCACAGGACTACGACCGAGATACAGGGCATTATTCTTGATCCTGCTCTTGCTTTTCGTAAGCTCTTTGGCTCATGCGCAACAAAGCCCTGCTAAGACAGGCTTTGCCCGCCTGCAATATGATGGAGGGGGAGATTGGTACAATGACCCCGAGGTCCTGCCCAATCTTGCTAAATTTGTGAATAGACATCTGGGATCCTCAATCCCCATCGATCAAAGCGTGGTGCGTGCCTCAGACCTTCGCCTTTTTGATTTTCCTTTTGTATATCTCACGGGACATGGCAATATCAGGTTTTCCGAGCAAGAATTGCGCAATCTCAGAAACTGGATGTTGCGTGGCGGCTTCCTCTATGCGGATGATGACTATGGCATGGATGAAAGCTTCAGGCGCGAGATCAAGCGGATCTTTCCCGAGCGCGAGATGATCGAGATTGATTCGACGCATCCGCTCTTTAGCTCCTACTTCGATTTCTCCGATGGTCTGCCAAAGATCCACGAACATGATTCCGGAGCCCCGCAGGCTTTTGCTCTCTTTGACGACCACGGCCGCATGATGATGCTCTACACATATGAGACCAATATCAGCGACGGCTGGGCTGATCCCGACACCCATGGCAATCCTCCCGAAATCCGCGAACTTGCCCTATCTTTTGGGCTCAATATCATTCACTATATCATGGCGGAATGATGCGGATCTGCGTGATTTCTGATCTCCATTTCAAATATAATCCACGCAATTCTGAGGATCGTGAGAACCAAGAGATCATCCTCGATTTTCTGGATGGGATCAGAGGGAAATACGATTGCCTGATCCTGGCAGGAGACATCTTTGATCTCTGGTATGACTGGCGTTATGTGATCATTAAACAGTTTTTCCCGATCCTAGTCAAGCTCTATGAAATCAGCCAAAACGGCTGCCGCATTATCCATATATCCGGCAATCACGACTTCTGGTTTGCGGATTTCCTGCCGGAATATCTTGACATAGAGCTGGTGCCGGAGTATTTTGATATTCAAGCCGATGGCAAGCGCATCTACGTCTGTCACGGCGATACACATACGGTCAATGACATGAGATACCAGTTCTTTCGCAAGCTCATCAGGATGCCTTGGATCAAGAAGCTCTTTGCCGTGCTGCATCCCGATCTGGCGCTGAACATCGGAAATTGGATGTCTCGCAGCAGCCGAGCCCGCAAGGATCCTGCCCCGACGCGCGCAAAGAAGACTGCAGGTCTCATAGATTTTGCCACAAAATTGATCTTAAAGAAACAAGCGGATATCGTGGTGATGGGTCATGCCCATGCTCCGCAAATGCTTTCTATCCATGATGGATACTATGCAAATGCCGGAGACTGGATATCTCATCATAGCTACATCGAGATCATCGATGGCGATCTTCGGCTAAAATATTTTATTCAAAACAAAGGAGAAACAGCATGAAAATCAAATCCAACTATCTTGCGCTGATCCTGATCCCGGCCATTCTGATCTTGGGACTTGCTTTGCTCTATGCCCAAAACAGAGGCCTTTCCACAGCCCCAAAGGAGGAACCCGTGAAAGAAGCTGTTCAAAATACAACAGAAACAGTAATCAACACTACATATGGTGAGATCAAGCTGGAATTGTGGCCTGATCTGGCCCCCAAAACAGTCGCGAACTTCATAAAGCTCGCCGGTGAAGGCTTCTATACAGATACCTATTTCCACCGCGTGATCCCTGATTTTATGATCCAAGGCGGATGCCCAAATACCAAGGATGACAACCGCATGAACGACGGTCAGGGTGGTCCCGGCTATACTTTTGAAGACGAATGCTTCGAAGAAGGTGAAGCCATCAGCGGACGCATCGAGACTCAAGCAGATATGGAATTGGTCTGGAACAGATTGATCGTGCCGCATATGCAGCAAAATCGCACACCAAATCATGAAATCTCTGAGATCGTAAAAGAATGTCAGATCGCACAAAGCCTTGACCCCATCAAAGCTTACACTGTCGAACAATACAAAGAATTTGCCGGATTTGAACACGATCTGTATTCCCGTACCCTCAAAGCTGATGTGCTCTATGGCAATATCGCCATGGCAAACAGCGGTCCGAATACAAACGGCAGCCAATTCTTTATCGTCACCAAAAAAGATGGAACCCCATGGCTCAACGGCAAGCACACCGTCTTTGGTAAAGTCACGTCCGGCATGGATGTTGTTCATGAGATCGAACAGCTCCCTCGTGATGCCAGAGACAATCCAAATCCTGAGAATCAGGCTTTCATCACCGGAATCTCATTCCCCAAATAAGGATCTATCATGGCAAGAGTAAACGAATCCCAATTACAGCAAGAAATCATGGCATGGATAGGGCAAAACCAATATGTGTATCTGGCGACTTGTGACAAAAAACAGCCCAGAGTGCGCCCGGTCGTGCTCTTTATCTCCGAAGATCGCTATTTCTTTGCCACTTTCAGCGGGGATTCTAAAGTTGCTCAGATCCAAAACAACAAACTAGTCGAGATTTGCATTCCGCTTTCCGAAGATGGTCACACCGGCTATATCAGGCTCAGCGGTATTGCCAAGATCGTAAATAATGCAGCGCTCAAGGCCGAAGCCAGCGAGCGCTGCTTCTTTTTTGATCAATATTTCAGCGGCTATGACGATCCGGATTATACTCTCATTGAGTTTGATCCAGACTTGGCTGAGTATCTGCGTCCCGGTGAAAACCATAGCCAAAGCATACACCTAAAACGCTACTAGCATTCGGGCTAAGATCAATATCTACCCCGAGGGGTTATCTCCGGCCGGCATGATGGCACAAAGTGAAACCAACATATTCTAGGAAAAACTATGCCCAAGATCTTCAAATACAAAGACCAAGATCTCGGAGCCAGATACATGGTGGTCTCCAAGATCCGAGAAATAAGCAAGACATTCGGCGAACTCGTCGTCACCTTTGACAATGGAGACAAGAGTGTGATCTCATCAGAAAATCCCGAAGAAACCCTCAAAGCTCTGCTCGACGCCATAGAAACAAGCTAGAAACTGCTCATTTTAAGGTTTCTAAGTGCTTGCAAAATAAGGCTCGCTCATGCCTCCCTCACCCCTTGCTCACCGGTCGAGCGTGCAAGCGGGGAGAAAATAAGGACTTAGGCGATTTACAGCTACGCCGAAAATCGAATGTACAATGTACGATTTACGATGTACAATTAGGGTGTTGTTGCACAAATCGGATTGAGAATTGAGGATGGATAATTTAGAAGTCGCTGCGCAAATTGAATCTACAATCTACGATTTACGATGTAAAATTGTGGTGTCGCTGCGCCCGTATCTGCCTTATTACTACAAACCCAAAACCAGTCATTCCGGAACACGTAGCGCAGCGGAGTGTATCCGGAATCTATAGAAACTACCTAGCAGCCCCACACTAGTCACTTTGGGCTTGACCCGGAATCTGATAAACCATCCAGTTTCCGTGCCTGCATTTTGCCGGTGGCTAAAGCCCACCGGAGATCATCTTTGCCAATATGATCCGCTCTGACCCGGTGGCTGAAGCCACCGGCTATCATCGTTGCTTCGCTTAGCTTCGGGGTCCCCGCAAAATTGCGCAGCATTTTTGTGGGGTGATTTCGGGGTCCCCGCAAAATTGCGCAGCATTTTTGTGGGGTGATTTCGGGAGACCAAGGCGGAGCGAAGCGAGGACTCAGGAGTAAAATCAGCCTTGACCAATTATGTGCTGATGGGATACTGACACAAAGAAGAAAAAGGAGAACGAAATGTTGAATACTAACTCATATTTTGATGGCAAAGTCATGTCAATCGCTCTGCAAAACTCTCAAGGTCAATCCACCGTTGGCGTGATGGAGATTGGTGAATATGAATTTGGCACCAGTAAGATCGAATATATGACAGTAGTTAGCGGAGCCTTGATAGTTTTGCTCCCGGGCGAAGCGGATTGGAAGAAGTATTCCGCCGGTGAGACCTTCATCGTGCAGGCAAATCAGAAGTTCGGCGTCAGGGTCGAAGAACAGACAGCCTATATCTGCCGTTACGAATAAGCCCGTTCAAACGTTAAAAAAGAAGGCGCAGCATCAAGCTACGCCTTTTTTAAATTATCTGAGTTTCAGATCCGAGAATGGTATCTCCCAGATCTTGGGATCATGATTCAGAAGCAATGTTCCATCACGTTCACGGAGTCGGCTATAGAGCATCTTCTTTGATTCCACCGTGTCTGCCCGGCAGACGTCATACGCGGAAGTGATCGCCAAAGAGCTGTGAAACTTGGTGGCGACGATGTCGCCTGCGTAGATATAGTATCCATCATCCGTTTCGACCGAAACCGCCTGATGCCCGATGGTATGTCCCCCGGTCTTGATACATCGGACTCCGGGGGCAATCTCTTGCTCTCCCTGAATCAGCTCAACATCACCCGTGGCTTCCAAGAGTGCGAGCTGATGCTCGAAAGCGTAGGCAGCAAGATTTGTGCTATCGGGCTTTTTCGCAATATCCCATTCATCTTTTTGGATCCAGTATTTTGCATTGGGGAATGTGAGGATGTCCTTATCCAAAAAGGCGGTGACTATTCCTCCGGCATGATCAAAATGAAGGTGAGTCATGATCACGTCGGTGATGTCGACATCCCGGAATCCGAGCTCACCCAAAGCGGCGGGTAAGGCAAATTCACTGGGTTGATAGATCTCTTTTTGCTTCTTTGAAAGCCTGTTTCCCAAGCCGGTATCTACCAAAATGCGACGCTTTGCCGTGACAATCAAGAGCAGGTTTAGATCCATCTTCTTGCGGCGTTTCTCGTCGGTCTCAAACTTGCTGTTCCAGATGGCATAAGGCAGAACACCCATGAGTGCTCCGGAATCCGACCAATAGTGTCCGGCATGGATCTTGAAGATTTTAGTCAACTTTGTCTCCGGGGACTGTCTTCGGTCTGGGTCTGGGGCGGGGTTTTCGCGGAGCCCTAGGTTTGCGCGGAGCTTTGGCTTCGCCGCTGTCATCTGCTTTGGGGCTGTCGCCTGAGTTATTTGCTGAAGTGTTTCTGGGGCGACGTGGGCGACGCGGTTTTTGGCTTTTCTTTTCTTCAGGTTTTGCGCCGGAGTTCTCTTGACGCACCTCGGATTCTTTTTGCTTTGAGGAGAAGATCACGATGCGTTTGTTTTCTCCATCTCCGATCGTGAGCGTTCTAAGCCCTTTGTCGCGTTCGATATGGCGATGGATGATCCTTCTTTCACCGGGACTCATGGGATCTAGGGTGAGGGATTTGCCATGAATCTTGATCTTGTTTATCTGAGGCAAATATTTGTGGAGAAATTGGGATTCACGGCGTTCGCGATAGCCATCAGCATCAAGGTAGATCCGATCGATACCTTTGTCGTCTTCAAAGACTCGATTAACCAGATACTGTAGGGTCTCAAGCATCGAGCCGTTTTTGCCGATTACAAAACCGGTCTCCACTACGCCTTCGATGGTGAGATAGAGCGTCTTGCCCTCAGTAGTGGATCTAAGCTTGTCAAAGCTGACACCCATCTTGCCCAAAAGAGTCTCAAGATAGAGCCTTACTCTATCAGTGTTTTCCGGCACATGAAAGCGAACCAACGCTATCTTATTTGCAAAAAGTCCAAAGAATCCCTTATTGGGGCGTTTCAAAATCTCATACTTAAGTTCGTGATCCCGAATATTGTTTTCACGACGGAACTGGCGGATGATTTCCTCTACAGAAAATCCGCTTTTATCGATAGTGGTCATTAAATACTATTCCTTATTTCTGTGATGTTTGAGCAGATAATACTGCTGGATTACGGTGAAGACATTGAACACGGTCCAGTATAAAACCAGTCCGGCAGGCATATTTCTAAAGATGAAGAACATCATGATGGGCATCATCCATGTCATCATCTTTTGGGAAGACTGAGCCGCCTTCTGTTTGTCGTCCATTTCTTCGATATTACCCGGTTTGGGCTGCATCATCTTGGATTGGATGATCATAAACAAACCCATGAGTATGGGAAGCACCATGTAAGGATCCGGCTCAGAGAGATCCTTTAACCAAAAGACAAATCCTGCATTGCGCATATCCAGTGAGTAGCGCAAAACATTGTAGAGAGCGAAGAAGATCGGCATCTGAAGTAAGAGCGGCAGGCAACCGGAAAGAGGGTTTGCCCCTGCTTCCTTATAGAGTTTGCTCATCTCAAGCTGCAGAGTCTTGGGGTCGTCCTTATACTTTCTTTGCAGAGCCTGCATCTGAGGCTGAATCTTCTGCATCTTCATGGACGCGCTCATGCTCTTGTGGGAAAGAGGATGCAATACGATCTTGAGTAAAAAGGCGAAAATGATGATTACTACACCATAGTTTCTTATGTAGCCATGCAACCAACTGAGGAACCAAGCAAAGAAATTTGCCAGCCAACGCAGCCAGTTGTATCCGCGTTCAGCGATGTTTTCCATCTGTCGCCCATATCCCCTTAGGATGTCGGCATCAGCCGGTCCGGCATACAAGACAAAGCTCTGCTCCCAATTTTCCTTGGGATCTCTGTGGAAGCTGTCTATACTAAAGCCGGGATTCTTGGTCTCAGGATTTACCTGAGTGCTGAAACTTCTGGAAAGCGGAGGCTCCATCTCTTGCAAAGCCAAGGTGAAGTACTTGCTGCGTACGGCAGCCCAGCCAAAGCTTCCAAAACTGCCCTGAGGAGGAGTCTTTTGTAGCTTGGCTAGTGATAGTCTCATGATATCGCCCTCAGCATAGAGCATGAAGCGATAGTCTTGATTCTTGGAACGTGTGTTGAGCTCGCTATCGGCGATGCCGGCATCGAGATTCATCCGCAAGCCATTAACCGCTCCGATACCCTGCACCTTGGTGTCCAAACGGATGCCATAAAAATCATCCAGAGTGTAAATCTTTTGCACTTGAGGATTGTGCTCATCTCCGATAAAGAAAATGAGGCTGCGCTCATCGCTTTGATCAGCGAGAGCAAAGCTTCTGGTGCTAAGATTCAGATAATCAGATCCCTGATATACACCGGTTGCCAATATGCTCTCATCCTCGGGGATAAGATCTACAGGGCTATCCTCGTCGATTGAGTAGCCTTTTAACTCAATGGAACTGATCACAGCACCTTGATTGCTGAAGGATACTTTCAGATAATCGTTCTCCAGCACACGCTCTTCGATCTCGACTTCCGGCTCGGCCAGCTTGCTGTCCACAATGATGGATGAAGCATCATCCGGGCTTGGCTTTTCTTCGGATTCTTCGATGTCCACGACTTCTTGCATCTGTTCTTGCGCCTGAACGAGGCGGGCACTCTCCCGCTGGGGTTTCCACACAAACTGATCAAATGCCAGGTACAAAACCAGCATCAAGATCAGCGCGGTAAGGGTTCTCTTATCCAAAATATCTCCTTAGGGTAAGGGGTCGTATCCACCACGGCAAAAGGGATTGCAGCGCAAAACGCGCCAGGCGCTCAGAGCAAAGGCCTTAAAAAAATGGTAGCGCCGAAAAGCCTGAAGTGAATAGCTGGAACACGTGGGGGAAAATCTGCAGCTCTTTGGCAAGATCGGCGAGATCACCCTCTGATATATGCGAATAATGAGCACAAAAAGCCTGTTTGGCAGGCTTATCATGGCTGAGAAAAGACTTCGCATCGTTCCAAAATTGAGAGTTGGTCAGACAATGCGCTATACGAAAGCTCGGCAGCACCTTGTCTGGCAATAATATTCATTTTGCAGTCTGTGGGCAGGGCTGAGCTATGCTCACGAGCCCATGCCCGAATTCTGCGTTTTAGCCTATTACGCGCTACTGCATTGGCTACCTTCTTGCTGATCGTGATCCCCAAAGCGGGACCCTCAGCATCAGAAAGCATGGGAATGTAAAAATCCCTGCTTCTTAATGCCTGTGTGGCGCGTGTAAATTCCATGTACTCCCGGTGTGCTTTGATCCAACGGATCATCGGCTATACGCTGAGACGGGTTCTTCCTTTGGCTCTGCGGCGGGCAAGCACCTTGCGGCCATTGCGTGTAGCCATGCGGCTGCGAAAACCGTGGGTGTTTTTACGAGACCGGTTTGAGGGTTGGTATGTCCTTTTCATGATCTATCTCCTTGTGAATTTCATATTTTTTTAATCAGATAGTCAGGATTTTGATGTAGGCAATTCAGTCAAGTGTTTTTGGAGATCCGGGCTTGACTTCTCATAAAAAAAAAAGGACAGTCACTCGAGACTGTCCTTTTAATGATCTTAGTTGCGATTTTAGATGTGAGATTTGAGCTTCTCAAGGATCTTGTCCTTTTGGACTACACCAACCATCTGATCGCTAACACTGCCACCGGTGAAAATCAAAAGACTCGGGATAGACATGATCGAATACTTGCCGGCAACATCCGGACTTTCGTCGATATTGACTTTGCAAATCTTGACCTTGCCGTCCACTTCGGTGGCTACCTTTTCAATGATCGGGATAAGAGCCTTGCAGGGTCCACACCAAGGAGCCCAAAAGTCCACCAAGACCGGAATGTCGCTTTTGAGAACTTCGGCTTCAAAGGTGTCGGACTTAATCTCTAAGATTGCCATCTTGGCCTACTCTACTACTGCCAAGATGTCGCTCTTGGAAAGAATCAAATATTTGACCCCTTCCAGCTCAATCTCGGTGCCGGCATATTTGCCATAAAGCACTTTATCCCCTACTTTTACAGCCTTGTTGAGATCTTCGTCATCTCCGACTGCTATAATCTCCGCAATCTGCGGCTTCTCTTTTGCTGTATCGGGGATGATGATCCCACCTATTTTTTTCTCTTCGGCAGCTGTTGCCACTTTGACCACAACGTGATCTTCAATAGGTCTAAGTTTCATAATAACCTCCATGGTGTTAAGTAAGATTCTTAATCTAAGATAGTCTGTTCTGTGTTCTTAGCAAACACTTTTTTAGAGTGCTAATTTTTGTCAAGAGCAAAAGCGGCGACTGCGGCTCTTGCGTAGCCGGGACTGTTGATTAAAGCAAATAAGAATATGGTTGACAGCATGGATATGATAAAATAACTAGTAAAGAAACTTTAAAAAATCCCGCGGAGTACTGATGAGCCTAACAAATGACTATCAAAAGCGCCTGATAGCTTTCTTGGATCAAGAAGAGATCCTCAAGAAAACAGAGAAATTGCTTTTGGCTGTTTCAGCCGGGGCGGATTCTACGGCGATGCTCTATCTCTTTTCGCGTCTGCGTTATCACTACAATCTATCGCTTTTGGCTGTGCATATCAACCATCAGCTACGAGGAGAGGAGAGTCTTAAAGATGAGCAGCAAGTCAAGCAGATCTGCACTCGTCTCAGCGTTCCGCTCATTGTTCGGAGGATCACCCTTGAGGGAGATCAAGATCTGGAGAACAGAGCGCGGCAGGCCAGGTTTGAGATCTTTGAGCAGATTCTTTCCAGCTATCGATTTCACAAAGTTCTTTTGGCTCATCATAAGTGGGATCTTGCCGAGACGGTCCTGATGAATCTGTTTCGGGGCTCAGGCTTATCCGGAATGGCAGGCATCAAGCCCCTGCAGGGCAACGTGATGCATCCCATTTTGGATTTTGACCCCGGGGAGCTAAAAGCACTTCTTAAGGAAGAGGGGATAGCTTGGCGCGAGGATGAATCAAATTCTGATCAGCGCTTTACGCGCAACCGGCTGCGGATGGATCTGATTCCCCATCTTGCTGAGCAATACAATCCTCAGGTTCGCGAGAAACTGGCAGAAGAAGCGCAAGTTTTGCAACAGGCGGAGCAGTATATCCTCCAGAAAGCGCTGAGGAGGCTCAAAAAGATATGTCTGGAAAACAACAATGGGCGCATCATTCTGAGTATTCCTGATCTGCTCAAAAGCCCGCCCATCGAGCAATTCTATATACTGCGCGAGGCTTATCGACAGGTGAGCGGGGTGATGCAGGATTTCTTTCGCAGCCATATACGCGAACTTTCCGGCTTACTGGAAGCTCAAGGCAGCAAATACATCAGCCTGCCGCATGGAGTTTTGGCGATCAAGCGCTACCAAGAGCTGGTCTTTAGCAAAAACGAGGAAGAGGTATCAGTCCAAAGCCATGAACAATTGCAGATCGAGGCGGATCGTTCGAGAGCGGTGCATATGGACTATCGGTTTCACTTCAAGTATCTGAAGGTTTTGCCGCAGAATCATGCGGAGTATCATGGTCACAAGGTGATCTTGGATGCGGACAAGATAGCGGGTGGATTTGTGATCCGATCGCGACGCGATGGGGATCGATTTATGCCGCTTGGGATGTCCGGTTTCAAGAAGCTAAAAGACTTTTTCATTGACGAAAAAGTAGCAAAATATGATAGGGATTCAGTGCCCATCTTTGATGATGGGGAGAAGATATTCTGGATATGCGGCCATAGGCTTGATGAACGGGTGCGTTATACTGCCGATACGACTCGCTTTTTGATGATCGAGGCAGTGTCAATATCTCGCAGGCCAAATAGAGCCGCAAACCGCAAAAAGAGAGGAAATGATGAATTTGATGAATTGTGATATATCAGCCGTCTTGTTTGACGAAAGACGCATACAAACCCGCATCCGTGAGATCGGACAGCAGATAAACTCTGATTATGAGGGTAAAGTGCCGGTGATCATCGGTGTCCTCAAAGGTGGATTCATCTTTATGAGCGATCTTATCCGCGCGATCACTATCCCCCTTGAGATCGACTTTTTGGCGATATCCAGCTATGGCTCAGGAACCAGCAGTAGCGGAGTGGTTAAGATTCGTAAGGATATCGATAT
>Ga0334900_1002464_pt1 | contig 16246 bp, 13 predicted proteins | sample GraSluR3_MG_2_FD_207231 | JGI IMG/M metagenome (GOLD analysis project Ga0334900, IMG submission 207231) | Sludge microbial communities from methane-producing bioreactor in Wageningen University, Netherlands - Granular Sludge_31_08-R3 | ecosystem: Engineered > Bioreactor > Anaerobic >...
TCTGGATGACTTGCTGTTCCATTAAGTATTGTTGATTGCCCACTTGTGATTGTTTTACTTGGGCCCGCAGACACTATTGGAAGATTGACTACAGGGCTTAAAGTTGTAGCTGAAACAATAGCACTAGGTCCACTATTCTTATCTGCTATTACTGAATAAAGTTGATACCTGTAAAGTGTTCCTGGATTAAGTCCTGCATCAGTCCAAGATGTTGATGATGATTGGCCAACTAAAGTGAAGTTAGTACAATATGCACCCGTACAGCGATAAAAATGATAAACAAACGCACCATATGCGGCATTATATGTAAGCTTGATGCTTGTTGCTGATTGAGCTACTGCAATAATATTAGTTGGAGGATCAATAAAAGTTGTAGCTGAAACAATAGCACTAGAACCACTATTACCATTTGATCCTATTGAATAAACCCTATACTTGTAATGTGTTCCTGGATTAAGTCCTGTATCAGTCCAAGATGTTGATGATGATTGGCCAACTAAAGTGAAGTTAGTACAATATGCACCCGTACAGCGATAAAAATGATAATTAGATGCACCAACTGCTGCGGCATATGTAAGCTTGATGCTTGTTGCTGATTGAGCTACTGCACTAACATTAGTTGGAGGGCTAATTGTTGTTATTGGATTAACAGTAACTTGCATAATTGAAGATGCGGTATTGTTGTTAGTATCTCTTGCTGTAAGTGTACATGTATATATCTGAGTTGATGATACGCTTGGTGCGTAGAATGTTGGTTGAAGAATTGTTGAGCTAGAAATATTTCCTCCAGGACATGACCATTGATAAGTCATAGACAAACCACTTGAATGACTCGCTGTTCCTTCTAGTGTTGTTGATTGCCCACTTGTGATTGTTTTACTTGGACCTGCAGACACTATTGGATTTCCTGATGGAGGAGGAGTCACTGTGTTACTTACCTGACCCGTGAAGACGATGTAACCATCATTAGGATAGTATCCAGGATTAAGAGTTCCTAAATTATATGTTACTACGCCACCCGAGACATTTACTGAAACGGGGGTCATTTGAATATTGCCTCCACTATAGGTATATAACCTTGCTGTACTTCCAAATTGAATACTTTGAGAACTTGTTAATGAAATTCCCACACTTGTAATATAGTTACTAAAGCTTGTAGCTGATATTGTTGAAGTTGCAGTAAAAGAAGTACTATTTCCTATTGGAGACAATTGTATCCTTATATTAGTATTTTGTGCAGGAATGCTTCCACCGTTATGAAAATATACCGAAAATTCCAACGCATCACCAGCATTAACTCCAGACAATGATGTTTGCCAATTTTGTGTTCCCGTGCTTTGAGTAATGTTTCCGACTCTTAATGGATTATCAGCTGGATTTGGGTTAAATACATTAGCTCCAAAAACGGAAGAAATAGGAAGAATACTTAAAAAGATAAGAATAGCTCCTAATAGGATTCCTCTGTATTTGATTTTGTTTATTATATTTTGCATATTTTAATTATTAATTAATAGAAATCATCTTTAAAATAACTTTTATTAACAAAGAATTAGATTATAGAGGGAAGAAAGGATTTTCCTTTACTTCCCTCTTGATCATAAAGCTATATACTATCCACCAATTGGTGGACTTGGCATTGGTCCTCCACCACCAGATCCTCCTGATGATGAGGATCCGCTGTCCCTGTATGACAGTTTTAGTCCTGGATCATTCCTGTTTGCTGTGATAATGAAATCATCCCAGCAAATATACCAAGGCCTACTATCAGCCCCCTTTATAGAGCTCTGCCAAACTTTTCTATTGGTCACGCCCTGTGACATCACGTCTGTCTGATAAAGAATTGTGTCTCCACGACTACTGTCTTTGTAAAAGACGTAATCGGAATCAATACGATTTACCGTTCTTAACGATCCCTGTGGAAGAAGACTAGTCTCGATTTCCTTACTGTTAAGGAAATTGATTACTGCCATCTTGTCAGCCTTAGTAAGCTGAACAAGGTCTTCCCTGTCCCAGTCAAACTGGTGATACCCACGCTGCACGTAGGGCGTCACTGTTAATGCTTTTTCAGCACTAACTAGCCTACCATCACTAAGAGCTCTGCTCTCGGCGATGAGGAGATAATTTCCGTACTCACGAATAATTAGTTCTGAAAAGCCGTATGTCTCCCAGGTGCCCGAAGAGACATCAACTCTCCTGCCCGTCTCTAAAACTTTGTAGAGCTTCAAAGACGGTTCAGCAGTACCACTGAAAACGATTCCAGTGAACTCCCATTCACGATGGATCCAAGTGTCCATATTGAATGATAGAGATGCTCTTGGATGAACCTGGATTTCCTTCTGAGTAGTCATTCCACTGAACTCTGCACGGAGAACAAACTCTCCCGCAGAGTGACTCATGACTGTCACGGTCGTTTGACCAACATTCATGAGCTGTCCATTTCTAGAAATGGACCATTCAACAACCTGGTCTTCCAAGTTGTTGATACACACCCTCCCATCAAGAGTAAGTGCATAATTCACTTTTTCTCCAACTTCAATGGCATCAGGGCCATGGATTATCAGAGCTGTTGGTTGTTCTGTTGTCTGTACCACCGGTGATAAACTGAAAAGCCAGCCCACACTAATCATAGTAATTATAACAACCACAATGGCTGCTACAATAATAATCGTCTTATCCTTCATGATGATCATCCTGCCTTACGGCAACCCTATATCCCCAAAAGAGACATGGGGTTGCCGTAGTTGTATAGCTTTATAATTTCAAAGAACTTGTTTTAATATCATAATAAAATAGATGCATTTTGTCAAGTATTATGTGTGCACAAAAAAACAGCATAAAGCTGTTGATATGTTATTTATTTCTGAATAATTGCTTGATTATCAAACCTTAGGTCAATATATTTTATATCAATCCCCTCTTTAATTTGATCATCTCTCTCTAAAACAGCTCTTAATTTTTCAATTTGCCAAGATATGTCTTGCCTTAAATCAAATAAAATAAAGAAATTGTTTTTTGTATTAACTTTTAATCTATCATTGAAAATATTATAACTTAAAATAGCAATCTCATCTTTAGATAATTTTTCTGAAATATTTAAAATATGATTAATTAATCCTTTTTTATCTAAGCTATCATAATCATCATCTTGTTTAATTATGATCAAACCAGAAACATCCTCACCATCTTCTTTATTTCTAATAAAGCTTCCATTTTTATCAACCAAAAATATTTCATCATTATGTTCCCACAAAGCAAAAGGTGTTTTTTCAATGATTTCTAAAGATATTCCACTAGGAAAACTCTTTTTAATTGATATTCTATCTATCTCAGGCATTACTTCCTTAATTTGATTTATTTTACCACCAAAAGATAAGAAGATGCTCTCTGTAACAAAATCCATTCCCATTAAAGAAAATGATGTCTTCATCTTTTCATTAGCAATCCTCTCTATTTCCTCAGTTGAAAGATTTGTGTTTCCGCTAATAACTAAATTGTCTATTTGAAATCTAGGAGAGAAGAATAAAAAACCTAAAGCGCTAAGAAGGATAATTGAAGAAAAAAGAGAAACAGAAAAAAATAGATTAGAAAAAATACTTTTCTTTCGTCTTCTAATTATTCTTTTCTTTGTCTTTCTTTTAATCATAGGTGTCTTTTTCTTCTTCTTATTTGTTCAATAATATATGTTAACCAATACTTAATTGATAAAACATAATCCTGTGTTTTAACATATTCCTTTTCACTTCCTCCAAAACCCTTTTTAAATAAGCTAAGCCCTGCCCATGGATGATTTTTTACTCCCTCGGGAATTACTCCCCAAAAATTATATAACCTACATCCCCTGCTTTTAGCTTCTTTAATTGCTTCCCACTGTAATAAATATGAAACCGGTATTTTAGGATACTTTAATGATGATGCTCCCTGATGATAAAAACCAATTCCTGAATAGTAGACAATTATTGCTGAAGAAATAATCTCTCCTTTGTATTTTCCTGAAAATATAACAATTTGATTGTCTCCCTTAAATGCCTCAACTTCTTTTTTTAAGTAATTAAAAGAGAAAGGAGTAAATGATTGTCTTCCTGCAGTTTCTAAATAAACTTCTTGAAAGTTTTTTAAAGCATCGTCGTCAGTTCCTTTTACAATTTCCACATCTTCATTCTTTTCTGCTTGTCTTACTAAATACCTTGTTGTTTTTCTCATTCCCTTTAGGATATCTTCTTCGCTTGATGATATATCTAGTTCCCAGGTTAACTCAGGATGCATATGAATCGGCGCGTTTCTAAAGCCAAGCTCTTTAAATATATTATTATCAACAACTTCAAGAATAGGACTAAAACGAATAAAGGTGACTTTTTCTTCTTTTGCTATCTTCTTCAACTCTTCAAGAGTGGTTTTTATTATTTCTTTTTTGTCTCCCTTTTTAATTAGAGGACCATGCGGAACAAAAAGAAATGATCCCCTCCTTGCCTTAATTTTTAATGCTTGTGCAATTGCTATTAATTTTTCATCTTCAAATATGCCAAACCTCCAGACATTATCCCCCATTGATTGATTAAAATCCCCCCAACTCCATGATTGGCAAAATGTTTTTTCTTTACATTCAGAAACAAAGTCCTCCCAAATTTTTTTATCTTCAATTTCTCTAATGATCATTCTATCATTGTTTTAATAAAGCTGTCTCTATTTTTCATAAAAGAATCAATGTATGCTATCGCTTCCATTTGTTCAGTCATATTATTACTTAATTCCATTGCACAAAAATCAGAAAAGTAATTAACTGGATAGCTCTTTAGATAATCAAGTTCTGTATGGTTGTCTAAATCATGACTATCGTATCTTAATTTTCTTTTTTCACTATCAATAGAAGAAAAATCTTTTTTAATAGCTGATATATGATTACACCTTATCTTAAATTTGGATATTATTTCTACCTCCTTATTATATCTTTCTGTCTCAAGTATTCTAGAGTTTTCTAAGTGTGACATATCAAGACATATTCCTCCGTATTTTTTAATTTCTTCCTCGTCTAGTTGAGTGTTGTGAGTATTTTCAATAGAAATTAATTCTCTGTACTCTCTAAGCCATTTTTCGCTTATTGCAAATTCTTTTGAAGAGTGAGTATTAAATATCTGGGTATCATATTTTTTTGCAAAAAAATCAAGCTCCTCTATATCCATATCTTCTCTTAAATGAACAATCGGTATTTTCTTAATAGATGATTCCTTGATTAGTTGATAAAGATTTTTCCTGTCTGGCTTTTCTAATAAAGTAGGAAAAACAGCAACTTCTTCTATTTTTAAGTATTCTATTTCTCTAAACTTATCTCTCCAATTAGAGTTTTTTCCTGTTGTAATTGCAGGATATATGTTCATAGGCCAAAACCTGTAATTTCAGATGCTTTACGAGCCATTAGCATTTTAGCTTCTCTAGAAGCATCATTAATACAATCTTTTAGTGATTGCTCTTGTTTTTCTTTGTCTAATTCTGGGTTTAATGATATGCTTACAATTTCTGATTTACCGTTAACTGTGACATGCACTCCATTTTTTTCTTTTTCAATCATTTCTTTTCCTAAAGAATTTTCTAAGTCCTTCAATTTTTTCAAATCTTTTAATTTATCAAACATATTTTTTATTAATTAACCTTATTATTTATTTATTTTGCCTTATATTCTCTAAACAGTCAAATACCATTTTTGCATCTTTTTTTGATATGTTTATATGTGTCGGTAGTAATATTATTTTCTTTGACACCTCCTCAGAGTTTGGACAACTTCCCATTTTATAACAAAACTTATTCAAATCTGTTGAAGATGGTACTATGGGAGAACCACTCCAGCCATCATTTATGTATATATTATATTTTCTTAGCTTATTAATAATTTCAGATGGATTATCAACAAAAACATGATATTTCAAATATATACTATTATCATTAATTTCCCCCTTTAGAAATAAGTGGTTATAATATTGAGCAATTTCTCTTCTGTGATTATTATAATTTTCTAATTTTTTTAATTGATTAATTGCTAAATATGATAATGAGCTTGGCATCTTTTTGGGAAAATATTCAGGTAAAATACCCATGCCTTCTTTTTTAGTAACGGCTTTAGATAAAATATTTAAGTTTAAGAAAAGCGCCATCAATATTCTGCCAATTTTTATATTATAAAGCGGTAAAATAATTCTATTCAATAATACTGGATGAAGTAATTGTTGTATTGTCCAAAAAACAGATGGGGCTTTTAATTCTTTTTGAAACAAAGAAACACCATTAATTAATGATTCATTATTTACAGTAACCATTCCTCCATATACAGAAGAAATAACCTTATCTCTACCAAAGCTAAAGAAAGACGCATCTCCAAAAAATCCACAAAACTCACCCTTATACATTGCCCCGAGTGAATGTGCACAATCTTCAATCAAGTATATTTTCTTCTCTAAACAAATTTCTTTAATTTTATCAATTTCTACTGGAGATCCAAAAGTATGCTGAACCATTATTGCTTTTGTTTTGGGCGTTATTTTGTTTTTTAAATCTTTAATTGATATATTCAAATCATCATTAATATCAACAAAAACAGGAGTTGCGCCAATATATTTAATAGGATTAACTGCGGCATTACAAGTAAATGATTGAATAATAACCTCATCACCATTTTTAATTTCCATTGCTTTTAAAATTGCTATCAACGAACTTCTACCGCTATTGAAAGCAAAAGCATTTCTAAATCCAAAATAATTTCTGAACAATCTTTCTAGTTTTCTAGTGCCTCCTTTTCTTGTAGAAAAAATTAACTTAAATGCTAAAGATACATCATCTTTTTGAGTATTGGGAGATAAAGATACAGAAATGAATTTACTCATATTTTTTGATCAATTTATTATTCACCCTACTTTCCAAAAGAATAACGCTATCATTTTTGCTGTAAGATTCAATTTGATTATAAATCTTTTCTGCATCGTCGCTAAATACTATATTACTATTCCCGTAATTTTTTGCGCCTCTTATTATTTCTTTTTTGTAATCATTAGTTGTAATAATTGCTAAATCACAAACTTCTCCAATCTTTCTTCCTATTTCATAGTGAGATGTCTTAGCATCCTTGCCTAATTCTATTAAACATGGCATAACTATCACCTTGCTTCCCTTCCAATTTTTTAAATAATTTAAATGAGAAATTATTCCATTGAAATTAGAAGAATAAGTTGCATCAATTATATCAAAGTCGCCCCTTTTCTTAATTTTTAATCCATTCTCTATTTTTAATACTCTGTCTTGAATTTCTTCTATGGTCATTCCTAATTTCTTAGCAACGGCTATTGCGGCTAAAAGATTAGGAATATTAAAAGGTCCTTTTATCTTATGTTTTATTTCATGGCACCCTTTAGGAGAACACATCTTAAAAGATCCCTCTTTTATATCTTCTACCCATAAATCATCTCCGCAATATTTAATACTAGCAACTTCTGAATTAAAATTTTCTTTTATGAAATTATTGCTCCAATTTAAAACTGCAAGTCCCTCTAATGGCAAAGCATCAATTAGCTCAAACTTTGCCTTAACAATATTCTTTTGGGAGCCAAAGGTTGCTAAATGTTGATTATTTATTCCAGTTAAAACTCCTATTTTAGGTTGAGCAATTTTTGTAAGTAATCTTATCCCACCCCTATTATATGCGCCCATTTCACAAATAAAGATCTCATGATCTTCATTAACCTCATTTAATATGCATTTTGATATCCCTATTTCTGAGTTTTCATTTTTTGTTGTAGAAATAACCTTAAAATCATTTTCTAGTATTTTTTTTAAATACTCCTTAGTTGAGCTCTTTCCATAACTTCCAGTAATCCCAATAACCAAAAGATTGTCTAATGACTTTCTTTTCTTAATAGCTTTTTTAATAATTCTATTTCTCAATAAAACAGTAATTGGCTGAAAAAGGAGAATTATTAAAGAAACAATTAGTGGTGTTAAGATATCAAAAAGTAAAATTAAAAGAAATGCTGAGAAAGGATCAATGTTTATCAAAAACAAAACAAAGAAAGTAAAAATAGAAAAAATCAAAACAGACAAAAATACTGTTTTTGATGTTTTTTGAGGTGCAATAAATTTATTCCTAATAACCTCCAATGATTCAATTAGATATAAAAAAAGTAAAAGATAAAATAAATTAAATTCTACTAAAGTTAAAGCTAAAATAATAATTTTAATTAATGGATTAATAAATAATTTCTTTCCTTTTGATGTGCTGAAATGGGCTAGAAATCTTCCAATGTGATAATTTTTTAATTGCCACAAGTACTCATAAAATAATATATTTTTTATTTCCCTAATAATAAAGAAAAAAATTAATATGTAAAGAATTTCCATTATTTATTTAGATAATTAATGATTATTTCTGAAAGCTCTTTAAAGTTTGTTTTGTGTGGATTATGTCCACAATTTTTAATAATTTTTAATTCTGAATTAATTATTTTTTTGTTTAAAAAATATGCGTCTTCTAGGGGTGTAATTTTATCTTTATCTCCCCAAATTATTAAGCATGGATTTTTTATTTCTCCTACCATTAAAGATAAATCCTCGCTTATAACTTTTTTAAAAATATCTTTCATTAATGGATTTGCTGAATAATAGTCATATGTTCCTGAAATAAAATATGTTGCCTTCTCAAAAAACCTATATGCAAAAAAGTTTCTAGAAACTATTTTTCCCCCAATCCTTGAAATAAATCTAGAAAGTTTCTGTCTAATGCTTAATCTTTCTTTTCTTATTATCGCAGCATCACAAAAAATTATCTTCCCATACACATTTTCCATTTTTGTAATAATTCCACCACCAAAAGAATGTCCTAAAACAGATGCATCTTTTATTCCAAGCTCTTTAATAAAGTTATCTACAAATTTAGAATAATCGCCAACGCCCCATATTTCTTTAGGAGCTTCTGTCTTGCCAAAGCCAGGCAAGTCAGGAACAATCAATTGAAAGCCATTACTAGCAAGATCTTCTATGATCCTCATCCAAGAAAAAGATCCACCTCCCCAACCATGAAGAATCAAAAGAGGTCTACCCTCTCCAGTAATTTTATAAAATACATCAATTCCATTGATATTAACTTTCTTTTCTTTTAGTTCGTAAATTGTCATTAACTATCTTTTAATTTCTTTAAAATTAAGATACTTGTGCAGAGCTTCTGGGATAGCAATACTTCCGTCACTTTTTTGATTATTTTCCAATAGTGGAATTAAAATTCTTGGAGTGGCAATTCCAGTATTGTTTAATGAGTGAGCAAATTTTATATCTCCATTTCTATCTTTATACCTGATGTTCAATCTTCTGGTCTGGAAATCAAAGAAATATGATGATGAATGAGTTTCTCTATACCTCTCTTGTGACGGAACCCAACATTCAATATCATATTTTTTAACTTGTCCTAGGCCTAGGTCGCCAGTACAATTAACTACAACATGGTAAGGAATATTTAATCCTTGTAATATTTCTTCAGCATTTCTAGTAATTTCTTCGTGCAACCTTACTGATTCTTCTTTGTCATTAATACACAAAACAACTTGTTCAATTTTCATAAACTCATGAACTCTTAATATCCCTTGCGTATCTTTTCCGTAACTTCCAATCTCGGTTCTAAAGCAAGGTGAAAATCCCATATACTTAATTGGCAAATCTTCTTCTTTTAAAATCTCATCGCTATGATATCCCATTACAGAAACCTCTGATGTTCCTGCCAAGTACATTCCATCGGTTGTTTGATAAACCTCATCTTTTGCTTGAGGCAAATATCCAGTCCCCTTCATTATTTTTTCATTAACAAGCGAAGGTGCGTGCATAGGAATGAAGCCATTTTTCATTAAAATATCTGTAGCGTAATTCATTATCGCCATAGACAATTGAAATGCCTCTCTTTTTAAGTAGTAGCCCCTAAAACCTGCAACTTTTGCTCCTCTTTCAAAATCAACAAGATCTAAATCCCTAGCTAATTGAACATGGTCTTTAATGGTAAAATCAAACATTGGTATTTCTCCCCATGTTTTAATTTCCTTATTATCCTCGTCAGAATCCCCAGTTGGAACTGATTCATCGGGAACATTAGGAACCAACAGCATTAACTCATCAAATTCTTCTTTTATCTTCTTATACTCCTCCTCTTCATTATCTGAGTTCCTATCAAGCTCTTTCATTTGACCAATTAACATATCTCTTTGCTCTTGTGTTTCTGCCTCCTTAATTCTCTGATTGGCCTGATTCTTCATTGCATTCTTTTCTTCAACGACTTGAAGCAACTCTCGTCTTTTTAAATCAAGATCAAGCAAATAATCAACATCAAAACTAATCTTCTTTTTTTGAACGGCCTCTTTAACCCTATCTTTATTTTCTCTTATGTATTTTATGTCTAACATACTTTCATATTATCAATTTAATTATAGAAAAGCAAATTATATTTTTTTATATCTAGTAGCCCTTCCTTGTCCCATTCTCTCAATTAATCTCAACTTTAAAAGTCGACTAATTGCTTGTTTTATTGTAACTTTAGGAACTTTTTCATCTAATAATAAATAGATCTCTCCAACACCTAGCTCTTTGTTATTTAAGAAATCATATATTAATAACTGCTTTTTAGAAAGTAATTGTTCTGGGTTTTCTAATTTTATTAAACCTTCAGATCTTTTAGCTTGTTCTAATAATATAGAAACAAAATATTTAAGCCAAGGGGTAATATCCTCTCCTTTTGTTTTGTGTTTTTTTTGAGTTGCCCTAAGAGAAAGATAATAATCTGTTTTTGTCTGTTCTATTATCTCATCAAGAGAAAGATAAGGAACATAGCTATAACCACTCTTAAGTAATAAAAAATTAGTGATGGCTCGACTCACTCTACCATTTCCATCAGAAAAAGGATGAATAGCTAAGAATTCAAAAATAAAATTAGCAATCACTAAAATAGGATGTATTTCTTTAGAAGATAATTGCTCGTTAGTCCAATCAATAACTTCTTTCATCTCAAATGCAACTAAGTGCGGAGGAGTTGGGTCAAAAAGAATAACTTGCTCTCCCTTTTCATTAATCATAGCAACTGTGTTATTCGTTCTTTTATATTTCCCCTTATGATTAATATCCTTTTCAGAAAAATGTAAAAGTATTTCATGAAATTGCAATATCCATCCCTCAGTTAATTTCATTGTTTCATAACTATCAAAAATCCTACCTAATAAATCTGCATAACCCGCAACTTCTTCCTCATCCCTATTTTTAGGTGACTTAGATTTTAAACCACGTAAAAATTGAGCTATCTGCTGATCATTCATCTTTGAACCCTCGATACGGGTACTAGAACCAGTTGAAGTAATAATCACCCAAGACTTAAGTCTCCCTAATATTTGAGGACTTAGTGCTAAGCTTCCCTTCCAATATCCCTTAAATTGATCTATTTTCCCAATTTGATTTAAAATCTCTTGATCTAATTTAATTCTTTTATTAAATCTATTTTCCATATATTTTCGTATATATTCTAACTATATCCGATTATATCCAATTGTATCCGATTAGTCAACCCTATCTTTCATCAGTGGAAAAAGTATGATTTCTCTTAGAGAGTTTGAATTTGTAATAATTGAAATTATTCTATCAATCCCCATTCCAAATCCAGCAGCTGGTGGCATACCATATTCTAGCGCCTCAACAAAGTCCTCATCTGATCTTTGAGCTTCTTCAAATCCACCTGAGAATAGCTTTTCTTGACTCTTTAATCTATCTTCCTGCTCAATTGGGTCGTTTAATTCAGAAAAAGCATTGACTACCTCTGCCCCAGAAACAACTAAAGCAAAACTAGCAAGCTTATCCTTGCCAAAGCTTTTTGCCAGTGGTTGAAAACCCTTTGGATGATGAATAACAAAAGTTGGCTGAATTATTTTTGGTCTACAATATTTCTTGTATATCTCGTCAGCGATATTTGGCTTATCTGCCCCGTCAGGAATATCAACTCCCAGCTCTCTTCCTTTTTTCAATAGCGCCTCTTCATTCAATTCTTCATACTTAATACCTGTATATTTTTCTAGTAATGCAAAAAACTCTATTCTTTCCCACTCGCCAGCAAAAGATATTTTTTCTCCATTGTATTCTATTTCCGTTCCTCCAATCACATTAGTTAATATTTCCTGAAGCATTTTCTCAGTCATTTTCATTAATTGCTTGTAGTCCGCATACGCCCAATAAAATTCAATCATTGTAAAATCAGGATTGTGAAACTTATCAATCCCTTCATTTCTGAAACACTTCCCTATTTCATATACTTTTTCAAAGCCACCAACCAATAATCTTTTTAGATATAACTCTGGTGATATCCTTAAATATACATCTAAGTCCATTGCATTGACATGAGTTTTGAATGGCTTAGCCCTTGCTCCACCATACTGCAACTGAAGTATCGGTGTTTCTACTTCTAAAAAGCCTTCATTATTTAAAAAGCTTCTTAATTCTTTAATAAAGTTTGACCTGATTATAAAATTATTCTTAACTTCAGGAGAAAACATTAAATCAAGGTATCTTTTTCTAAATCTCTCCTCAACATCTTTTAATCCGTGCCACTTTTCTGGTAAAGCCCTCAAGCTTTTTGTAATAATCTTACAATCTGCAATCTGCATCGTCTTTTCTCCTCTTTTTGTTTCAAACAAAGTTCCTCTAGCTTGAATAAAATCACCCATATCAAACATCTCTAAGAATGTTTCATAAAACTCAGCGCCAACCTTGTCTTTAGCTATTAATCCCTGTATCTTTCCCGTTCCATCTTCAAAATCAATAAAAGTCAAGCCACCATGAGTTCTGATGGTTTTCATTCTTCCTACGAGTATAATTTCTTTTTCTTCTTTTGATATTAAATCAAAATCTCTAAGGGCCTCGCTTATTTCGCAAGTTCTTTTAATTTCAATAGGATATGGATCTATTCCCGACTCCTTTAATCTCTTTGACTTATTCTTCCTATTTTCTCTTATTTCGTCTATTACAGACATATTTTTTAATCTATTTTAAGTATCTTATACTTCAATGTTCCTCTTGGCGTTTCTATTTTTACCTCGGATCCTTTTGGCTTATCCATCAACTCTTTTCCTAGAGGTGATTTGAAACTAATTCTACTTTCAAGTGGATTTGCTTCTTCTTCTCCAACAATGTGGTATTTTTCTTCTCCACTTTCACTTTTAATTGTAACATATGAGCCAATTTTTACCCAGCCACTGCCCTGATGATCTTCTATAACTTTAGCAGAATTAATCAATCTCTCCAAATCAACAATTTTACTTTCAAGCATTGATTGGTTTTCTTTGGCTTCATCATACGCTGCGTTTTCTGATAAATCACCAAAAGAAATAGCTTCTTTTAATTTTTCAGAAACCTCAATTCTTCCCTCTTTTTTAAGGTATTCTAGCTCTTTTTTAAGCTTGTCTAGACCTTCTTGTGTTAAATATTTTTCTTCCATATTTTTATTTTACTTTTAATTCTAAAAAATAAATTAATCTTAAAAGATTAATTATTGTTCCTGATAGTATATCATAATTAGGAAATAAAACAAGGGAAAGTGGTTGCATCCTACTCCGAAGTGCAATATTCTGAATAAGTCAAAAGGACACCTCTTTGTGGTATAATATTTTTAGTATTAATAAAAATAAATCACAAACAGATGCCCTATAAGCATATTACATCAATTCAGAGAGCGGAAAGCCATCTTTCTAATATTCTCTTGCTTCCTGGGAAAAGCAGAGCAGCTTCCTTGATCTTTATTTGTTTTTTATTTATTGGAATAACCCAACATAAAAGTTCTTCTAGGTGATTATTTGGTATTTGTGTACACATATGTAACGATGTTTTCATATTTCCTCAAAAACCGCCATATATGTGTGTGCACATTACCATAAATGAATGATTACTCATTTCAGATAAGCTACTAACAAATAGATTATCAACTGCTTGTTGTAATTCTTTATCTATCACGTCTTCAGAACCAAAAGCTTTATTGATCTCAATAGCTCGGCTAAGATCGTGACAACTCAAAACTATCAAGCAATTCGGGAGAAAACTAGCTTAAGTCTATGCTATCCCCCTTCAATACTTCTGTAGTCTCTTGATCTTGATTTTCTCTAGATTTTATTCTCTCCATATTATTATCAAACTACATCATAACGTATTTTAAAAAAAAGAAAGAAACCGAGCATATTACTCGGTTTCTTATCAAAAGATTAAATTCCAGAAATTGGTCCCTAAATTATACGAATAAAAAAAGAGTAAGAAGAGAGATTTTTGCCACCAAGGACATTCTTCTTTTATCCAACTAGGGTCTAACCTCTGGAATTAAGCAAAAATCTCATTTTAGTTAACTTTACTTTTAAGAATACTTTTTATACAAAAATATGCTTAAAAATAAAGAGGAAGATTATGTTACCACAACACATCTTCCTCAATAACCTCAACCGTTTAACCGTTTATACGGTCTCTCTCCTCCTGGGAAAATAAGGGCTGGATTGCCCCCTCCTTTTCTAGGAGTTTCTCCAGCTCTTTAATCGTCCCAGACCCGATCCATTGGGCGTCTCCAAACCCACCTTCCGTTTGAAAACGGAAGGTGGGGCAATTCACCTTCCCCCACGGGGGGATAAACGGGGTACCTATCCCCGTAAGTTCTATTTTTTCTATCTTCCCGCAGAAGATATTTTGCGCCAGACCCTCTCCGGTAATCCACAGACATTTGTCTGTGTACCATTTGACCGTTACAACAAAAGTTTTTGTAACGGTGCCGAGATATGAGTCCCGGCATTCTCTTTCGAAGGTGTATGCCACCTTCATCTCTTTTGGTTCCATTTCCAATCCTCCTCCCTATTCACGGCTAGGGGGGTGCCGACAGCTCGCCTTCTTGCGTTCTCATTGAGAAAACAAGAATCATCGAGCAATAATCTAGAGACATTGATATATCTACAGATTATTACCCGACTGGCAAGCAAGTATTACAAGGATTGTAATGTAATAGACCTATTTAGTTTTAAAGTAACTACTTATTCTTTGTCTTTACTATTCATGATTAGTAAGGACATTCCTGGAAACGAAGTAGGTTAAGCTTCCTTTCCAGACGATCTCCTTACTAGAAGAACGTTAAACGATTTATTAACTTCAGGCCATAATCTCTCTCATCTATACCTCTCTCTTTGCATAGATTAACTATTTGTTATCCTTATCGCCAAAAGATAATATATCGGACGGGCAATAGTTAGTGTTCTATTGCTTTAGGAAATTACTATTTCACTAAAATAGATTTATTCCTTTGATATTTTATAAAGAGCCTATCGTCTTCTTTCTTGTGAAAGAAGGTGATGGAAACGAGATCTTTTATTATAATTTAAGCTCCTTTCCATAACCTTATTACACAAAATAAAAAGGGTAATAAATATTGAATACTTCTGATTAGAGAATATATGCAACACTTATTACCCTTTTTGTTTATTAGGTACAGTTATTGACAATGCTCTCTCTTCATTGACTCCTTCTTGGAGATTTCTTTTTTTTGTTGTTAATTTACCTTTTCAATCTTACACTGATACTATAGCATAGTATGATTATTCTGTCAAGGGGCATTTATCCACATTGAAAGAAATCATATTGTTATAGAAATCAGTGAAGATTCGCAAAGCAATTAGTGAAAGATTTTGATCTTTGTGTTTTTCGGAGAGAGTTCGAAATTCACTCAAAATCTCTCCTGCTTTGCGAATCATCACCAGCTTCTATTGTTATAAAAAAAGCGACAAACGTTATAATACTACTTAGAAGAAGTATTGTAACATTTATCGCCTTTTTGATATAAGCAAAAATATTGTTAGCAATGCCTCTCTCCTTGCATTGACTCCATATTGGAGTTTTATTATGTATTGTTTTTAAATTACCTTTTCAATCTCACGCTGATACTATAGCATAGTATTGTTTGCTTGTCAAGAAACTGTACTGGTCCATATGATATGATACACCCTAGGATGTTTTAAAATATATGAAACAAAGATATAGTGGATGCCATATGACAATATATGGAACAGTAATACCAATAACGAGAAGAATAGCTCAATCATTCTATGCAAACAGATCTTTGACTGATAAGGCAAAGCATCGGTTGAAGATAATAGATTGGTATAAGAATCATGATAATAATGCATCTTTAACCGCTCGTCATTTCGGCATAGGAAGGTCAACGATGAATAGATGG
>Ga0334900_1002477_pt1 | contig 16180 bp, 11 predicted proteins | sample GraSluR3_MG_2_FD_207231 | JGI IMG/M metagenome (GOLD analysis project Ga0334900, IMG submission 207231) | Sludge microbial communities from methane-producing bioreactor in Wageningen University, Netherlands - Granular Sludge_31_08-R3 | ecosystem: Engineered > Bioreactor > Anaerobic >...
CTGTTTCAATTTGACCACTTCCTTCCAGGCTTCCCTTAAGTTAATACTAAAAGGATACCATGTTTTTATTGGAAGTGACCTAGTTTTCAATGAGCCGCATGACCTAATTTTAGATTACCATATGCAACTATCCTTTTACACAATTATACGGACTTAATCTGCATGTAGTAGTATAGATAATAGCTGCTAATATAAAACCAGTTATACGTTATATATAGCATTTTTTACGCAAAGACTTAGCAACTTCTCTGATCAACTCTTTGTTTGGATTGTTACGGCTAGAAGCCGAAGTAGCTACTATAAGATCGTAAATTTCAACACACTCTTCCTGAGCAATGTCCTCAAAACTGTTTAGAAGATTGGAATGGCAGCCAGCATAACCAAGTATTATGTCTTTTGGTAAAACCGGTGCTTGATGAAAGGGAACTAAAGACTGTAATTTTGTCTCGATGAATGAAATTATTTTTTTAGGATCCACTCCAATAAGAAACCCTTCGCGAATGAGTATAGCGGTTAAGATTTCAGTTGGTGTGTTGCCAGCACTACGTCCCATTCCCATTAGGCAGGTATCCAAGATAGATGCACCGCTTTTAGCAGCAACTAAACTATTTCCAACAGAAAGCCCTAGATTGTTGTGACCATGAAATCCAACAGGTATGTCAAGTGCAGCAACCATGGTGGATATATACTGGCTTACTTGGTCAGGCGTCATGGTCCCAGCGGAGTCCATAATAGTAACTGACTTAATACCCTCATCCTGGATTCTTAGGGCTTTTTCGATTAACTCTGTGGGGGTAAGTATATAGGCCTTTTTCATACTAAAACGCACATCAATGCCGAGGCTGATCGCTTTATGAATCAACTTATACGCATCATCTACTTCATTGCCGTTGCAGCCGATCCTGATAAAACCCAATCCGTTTTCTGCAACCATTTCCAATAGCTCTTCAGTAGCTATCCCAGGCTGGCAGAACATACCAACAGAAGCCTTTCGCATAAAAGGCTCCGCGATTTTGATATACTCTTTATCAGAAAGCGGTACCATTTTACCGGATACCCGAGACCCTCCAATACCCTTGCTATGGCCAAACTCAATTATGGGAATACTGGCATCACATAGTCCTTCAAGAATGGCCAGCGTAGTGGAACGATCAAATCCAGTACCAACAATATTTGCCCCGTCACGCAAAGTGCAATCTAATAGCTGTAGTTTCACCGTTATTTGACCTCCCTTTATAGATTAAGTTGTTCTTTAATCTGTTTGCATTTTGATCTTCCCCTAGTAAAATATACATGCATTAAGCTACTTTTCTTGCTTTTTCATATTCTTCCGGACTATTATAGCCCATTGCTGAGTGTAATCTAGCTCGGTTATAAAACACCTCAATATATTCGAAGATACTGCGCCTGGCTTGGAAGCGGGTTATAAAAGTTGTATAATATACCGACTCAACTTTCAGCGCATGAAAGAAGCTTTCCATTACAGCATTATCCCAGCAATCGCCTTTCCGGCTCATAGAGCAGATAATACCATTACGTTGTAATAAACTTTGATAAGTATGGCTTGCATACTGACTGCATCAGCCCTTGGGATGGCCTGCGCCTTGCTATGGCCATGTTTAATGCTTTAATAACCAAGTCTTTGTTTAATCGCTTTCTCATAGCCCATCTGACTATTTTTTGAGAGTATAGATTTATGATCCTTTCATCAAACGTTCCACACGTTTCTTGCTGCAATTATATCCTTTCATTACCAGTTTCCTATGGATGCGTGGGCTTCCATAAAAGCCCCTGCCCTCATGATAGATATCCAGCATTTTTTCTTCAAAATATTGACCTTCTGATAACATTAGGGTTTCATTTAGTATTAGTCCGATTAGGCTTAAATGATCCATAATTCCTCATATAGTTCACTAGCCCGCCCTCTTGAAGGATTCTTGACATAATCTTTGGAAGCCCATCAGAGCAAGCTATGATTTTACCAGTTGTTAAGTCAGTAACCTTAAACTTTTTATCATCAGCTATGATCTCAATTCGATGACCTCCTTCTATTGTTGAAGTATCACCGACAATCAGAAAAATCCCGTTATTGATACCATTCCTATAGAAATTACGCGAAAAGGATTCTGCAATAACCGCAACGATCCCAGCTTCCTTAACTACCAGTGCAGCAATCTCCATCGCTGAGCCACAACCAAAATTCTTCCCGGCCACTATAATATCTCCAGGATTTATCGTAGAAGCGAATTGAGTATCAAGATCCTCCATTAGATACTGCGCTAACACCTTTCCATCAAGTGTATCCCGTTTTCGCCTTGATGAAATAATATAATCGGTATTGATATCGTCTCCAACTTTTCGGGCTTTACCTACTAGTTTCATAGTTTAACTCCTCTTGGATCAGTAATATATCCCGTAACCGCAGCTGCTGCAACAGAAGCGGGTGAGGCTAAAAAAATGTATGAATTAGTATTACCCATACGACCAATAAAATTTCTATTTGCTGAAGAGATTACATTGTATCCATCACTTGGCGTACCAGCATTGCTACCACAACAGGGCCCACATGAGGGAGGTAATATTAAAGCACCTTTATTAGAAAACTGGGCTAGCATGCCGTTTTCAGCCATATGTGTATATATTCTCCTTGATGCTGGTACGATAATAAGTTGGAAACCTGAAGCTAAAGCTTTCTCTCCCATTACATCAAGCGCAACAGCAAAATCTTCAATGCGCCCATTAGCACAAGTCCCTAAAAGCCCCATTTGTATAGGTGTTCCTACGGCGTTGGAAATCGGTACGACATTGGCCACTGAATGAGGGCAGGAAATCATAGGTTCTAACCGAGATAATTCTATTTCTATCATACGACAGTAGACAGCATTATTATCAGCTTCTACAAACTTTATGTCAGGCAAACCAATAGTTTTATAAAATTTTTGTAATCTTTGATCACCTGGCATAATAGCACATTTTGCACCTGTTTCTGCCATAAGATTGCAAACCGTCATACGTCCTTCAATAGTGAGTGGTAGTTCCTCTTCTTCCCCCTGAAACTCAATTGCACAATAATTAGCTCCAGATGAGCCAATAATCCCTACAAGATAAAGAGCTAAGTCCTTTGCACCAACTCCCTCTTTCATATGCCCTGAAAGATTAACTTTAATGGTTTCAGGTACACTAAACCATAAGGCACCTGATATTATTGCAGCTGCGAGATCCGACGACCCAATTCCCACTCCAAGCGAGTTTAGTGCCCCATAGGTTGTTGAGTGTGAATCGGCTCCAACGACTAAATGTCCAGGTCTTATATAACCCATTTCTGGCAGTAGTTGATGACATATACCTTCCCCTAAAGATATTATAGTTCCATACCCTTTTGCAGCAAAATTTCTCATAATATCTTGTAAACGAGACACTTTATCATTTGGACTGGGAACATAATGATCCATTATAAGGAGCACCCGGGTTGGATCAAAGACATGCGTTCCTCCCATTTTTTTAAAATACTCAATCATTAGTGGCCCGGAACCATCGGTAGCCATAGCTGTATCTATAGTAGCAACGGTTATATCTGCTCTATGTAATTCATTTCCTGAATGTGAAGATATTATTTTTTCTACAATAGTAAGTCCTCTTGTAGGTTTTTTGTGAATCGCCATCCTAATATCACCTCTTTACTATGTTTTCTTAGTCATGTGCATAACTCAAACCCATTGATATAACTGGACTTGAGGCACACTAAATTTGTATATCACTCAGTATATGATAGGATTTCCTCCCATAAATGTCGAATTTAGTATTTATGGCAATCCCAAACCAACAAATAAAGGAGGAATTCCTATGCATCAACAATTAATAATGAACATCATTGACCTGTTTACTCCTCAATCCAAAGCCGATTTCTATCGCAAAATATTTGATACTCTTGACCTTTCAAGTTTCCCCGATGATATTAATCCAACTAATTCTGGCCCGGGCGGTTTTTCTCGCCATGCTCTCTTTAGGGCTTTTATGGTCATGAAGTGCGAGAAGTTCTCTGAAGTATCCCAGCTCCAGGAGTACTTATTCAATAACCAGATTGTAGCTCATGCCTGCGGCTTTAATATTACTAAGAAATTACCTTCTTACTGGACTTACAAGCGGTTTATCAAGAACACTGCTAGTAAATGGTTTTCTGCTGTTATGCGTTCTCAAGTAAAAGAGCTTGCTTCTTTAGGGTTAATTGATGGCAACTTTATTTCGCTTGATTCTACTTCCATCAAAGCCAATACATATAAGAATAACTCCAAATCTTTTGATAAAAACCGCTTTGATAAATCCATTCAACCTAAGTCTGATAAAGATTGCAGGCTCGGTGTAAGAACTGCCAGTAACGTCTATAACGAGAAAAACTATCAGTTCTACTGGGGCTACAAAAACCATATCCTTGTGGACGCTATATCCGGCCTGCCTATTGCTGAAGTCACCACCCCGGCCAATGTTACAGATGGCAAGATCGCAATACCTCTGCTTAAGGATACTCATTCTTGGCTTTCGCTTGATGAAACATATTTCATTGCCGACAAAGGCTATGATATTAAAGCCATTTACGACTTTGTCCACGATAAGCTTCACGGGCATTGTTTCATACCTTTGAACAAAAGAAACTCCAGGAAAAACCGTAAAACACTTCCCTGCGGCAACCCCATATGTGATGCAGGTTTTGCAATGATAAAGGACGGTCGCCAGTATCTTAAAGGTTCTATTAAGCAAAAATTCAGATGCCCGTTCTATTTGTCAAAGAATGATGCTGCCTGTACCTGTGGCCACCCCAGGTATTTTAACGGTGCCAGGAAAAGGGGTTGCATAAAGTATATTTCCACAGGTACTGACTACAGAAGTTCTATAAACAGAGATTCTCCTTATTTCAAATCAATATATTCTCTGAGAACTGAATCCGAACGCTACAACGCCAGGTGGAAGAACTTAAATACCGATAAGGCATCAGTCCGTTCGCTGACCGCAATACAAAACCTTAATACTGTCGGGCATATTTGCCTCTTGGCTGTTGCTTTAGCTGCTGTTAAATCGGGAAAAATAAATTGTTCCAAATCACTAAAGGGCTTTATTAAATCTGCCTAGTTTACAATACTGGCTTCTATTGGCATCATGTAGTCCCGGGCATTGTTATGCTCTTTTTACCCTTATTTGGTCAGTCCATCAGCTTTGGATTTAGTTTTCAATGTTCATTTTGCTGCTCTCTTAATTTTTCCAGGCCTTTTCCTACAGAAATATCAATTATGCTCATCTCTTTGTTTTCTGTAAGTCAATATGATTCTGCACCAGTTTAATAAGACGATATCTATATTCTTGGATGCTAATTAGTTCTAATATAATTACCAACAAAACACCCACACCATTAAAACATAAGCAATAATGTGATCTCGTTCATAATAGTTCTATCGATTGTTCCTGAAATCATGCCTTAAATTATTCTTTATTAACTTTTTTAAGATACTGTAGCATTCCGCCGTCATCAATAATACTTTGAAGAAAAGTCGGCAGAGACTTAAATGCCCATTTCTTTTCTTCAAAATAAATCATGCCATTAACAAAGTCAATCTCGAGGAAATCACCTTTTTCCACATATTCCACAATTTGGGGACAAATAATTACCGGAAGCCCTACGTTAATTGCATTACGAAAATAGATCCTAGAAAAACTCTTTGCTATGATAGCACCAACCCCTATTGCCTTTAAGCACTTTACAGCCTGTTCCCTTGATGACCCACAACCCCAATTATCACCAGCAACTATAATATCTCCCGGCCTCATCTCATATCGAAAGCGTTCATCAAGATCTTCAAGGGCATGATTAACCATCCGATCCGCGTCTGTTACTGAAAAAGTATATTTCCCAGGAAAAATAACATCTGTATTAATATCGTCTCCATATTTCCAAACCCGCCCATTTATTCTCATTTAATAACCTCCATCGGATCTCGGATTTCTCCATGAACTGCCGACCAGGCAACTGTAGCTGGACTTGCCAGATATATATAACTGTCTCTACTACCCATTCTTCCGGCAAAATTGCGATTTGATGTAGAAATACATACCTCACCAGAAGCAAGTATTCCTCCATGGATTCCCATGCAAGGACCACATCCGGGCATTGCTACAACACATCCCGCATCAAGGAAGATATCAAGTAGTCCTTCATGCATGGCATTTTTATATACATCCCAAGAGGCCGGTTGCACAATAGTACGTACCTTTATTTTTTTCCCTTCAAGAACCTGAGCACAAACACGTAGGTCTTCAATCCTAGAATTAGTACAAGTACCAATGTATGCCTTATCAATAGCAACCCCAACCATTGAGGAGACTGTTGCATAATTATCTACTGTATGAGGGCAGGCTAAACCAGGTCTAATTTCACTGAGATCATAAGAGTAAATTGCAGAGTATTCCGCATCAGTATCTGCCCAGATAACTTCCCAGTCATCTCGTTTAGCCCGGTTTGAAATATACTGAATCACTTTGTCGTCGGGTTTGCAAATAGTAGTCTTTGCACCCATTTCAATTCCCATATTACAAATTGTCATACGTTCAGAAATTGATAATTCATTAGTGCCATGAAATTCTACGGCTTTATATATAGCGCCTGAAGCGCCAAGATCTCCAATGATTCTAATGATAAGGTCTTTAGCATACACTCCTTGTTGGAAGTTCCCTTTTAAATCAATCCGAATAGTATCAGGAACTAGGAACCAAGTTTTCCCGGTTGCCCAGATAGCAGCTGCATCGGTTCTTCCGATGCCTGCTGCAAAAGCGCCTAATGCCCCCCCTGTACAAGTATGACTATCACTTCCAACAATAATTATCCCCGGAAGGATAAATCCTTCTTGGCACATAACCTGATGACATATCCCTCCACGGGAATTCAAATCATAGAAATGAGGTAAATTATTAGTTTCTACAAATTTCCTAACCCTATCCTGTTTACTTGCGTGAACCTCAGTTGGTGGTGGCACTGCATGGTCAAACACAATAACGATACGTTCTTTATAAGCAATTCTCTGAGCCCCAGTCATTTTAAATATGTTTATTACATCAGATACATTGTCATCGCTCATGCAGAAATGAGGAAAAATTTCTACATATTCTCCCGCATGAATCGTTCGTCCTACCCATTTTCCAAGTATTTTTTCCACAAATGTCTTTCCCATTATATGCACCTCGCTTTACGGAAGACAGTACCATATATGGCCGCTGTCCTATGAAAATTGTAAACTTCAATATATAAGAACCGCTTTAATATCATGATTCTATCATGAGAATCAGTGAAACTGATTTTCCCCCAGTAAAACATACATGCATTAAGCTACTTTTCTTGCTTTTTCATATTCTTCCGGACTATTATAGCCAATTGCTGAGTGTAATCTAGTTCGGTTATAAAACACCTCAATATATTCGAAGATACTGCGCCTGGCTTGGAAGCGGGTTATAAAAGTTGTATAATATACCGACTCAACTTTCAGCGCATGAAAGAAGCTTTCCATTACAGCATTATCCCAGCAATCGCCTTTCCGGCTCATAGAGCAGATAATACCATTACGTTGTAATAAACTTTGATAAGTATGGCTTGCATACTGACTGCATCAGCCCTTGGGATGGCCTGCGCCTTGCTATGGCCATGTTTAATGCTTTAATAACCAAGTCTTTGTTTAATCGCTTTCTCATAGCCCATCTGACTATTTTTTGAGAGTATAGATTTATGATCCTTTCATCAAACGTTCCACACGTTTCTTGCTGCAATTATATCCTTTCATTACCAGTTTCCTATGGATGCGTGGGCTTCCATAAAAGCCCCTGCCCTCATGATAGATATCCAGCATTTTTTCTTCAAAATATTGACCTTCTGATAACATTAGGGTTTCATTTAGTATTAGTCCGATTAGGCTTAAATGATCCATAATTCCTCATATAGTTCACTAGCCCGCCCTCTTGAAGGATTCTTGACATAATCTTTGGAAGCCCATCAGAGCAAGCTATGATTTTACCAGTTGTTAAGTCAGTAACCTTAAACTTTTTATCATCAGCTATGATCTCAATTCGATGACCTCCTTCTATTGTTGAAGTATCACCGACAATCAGAAAAATCCCGTTATTGATACCATTCCTATAGAAATTACGCGAAAAGGATTCTGCAATAACCGCAACGATCCCAGCTTCCTTAACTACCAGTGCAGCAATCTCCATCGCTGAGCCACAACCAAAATTCTTCCCGGCCACTATAATATCTCCAGGATTTATCGTAGAAGCGAATTGAGTATCAAGATCCTCCATTAGATACTGCGCTAACACCTTTCCATCAAGTGTATCCCGTTTTCGCCTTGATGAAATAATATAATCGGTATTGATATCGTCTCCAACTTTTCGGGCTTTACCTACTAGTTTCATAGTTTAACTCCTCTTGGATCAGTAATATATCCCGTAACCGCAGCTGCTGCAACAGAAGCGGGTGAGGCTAAAAAAATGTATGAATTAGTATTACCCATACGACCAATAAAATTTCTATTTGCTGAAGAGATTACATTGTATCCATCACTTGGCGTACCAGCATTGCTACCACAACAGGGCCCACATGAGGGAGGTAATATTAAAGCACCTTTATTAGAAAACTGGGCTAGCATGCCGTTTTCAGCCATATGTGTATATATTCTCCTTGATGCTGGTACGATAATAAGTTGGAAACCTGAAGCTAAAGCTTTCTCTCCCATTACATCAAGCGCAACAGCAAAATCTTCAATGCGCCCATTAGCACAAGTCCCTAAAAGCCCCATTTGTATAGGTGTTCCTACGGCGTTGGAAATCGGTACGACATTGGCCACTGAATGAGGGCAGGAAATCATAGGTTCTAACCGAGATAATTCTATTTCTATCATACGACAGTAGACAGCATTATTATCAGCTTCTACAAACTTTATGTCAGGCAAACCAATAGTTTTATAAAATTTTTGTAATCTTTGATCACCTGGCATAATAGCACATTTTGCACCTGTTTCTGCCATAAGATTGCAAACCGTCATACGTCCTTCAATAGTGAGTGGTAGTTCCTCTTCTTCCCCCTGAAACTCAATTGCACAATAATTAGCTCCAGATGAGCCAATAATCCCTACAAGATAAAGAGCTAAGTCCTTTGCACCAACTCCCTCTTTCATATGCCCTGAAAGATTAACTTTAATGGTTTCAGGTACACTAAACCATAAGGCACCTGATATTATTGCAGCTGCGAGATCCGACGACCCAATTCCCACTCCAAGCGAGTTTAGTGCCCCATAGGTTGTTGAGTGTGAATCGGCTCCAACGACTAAATGTCCAGGTCTTATATAACCCATTTCTGGCAGTAGTTGATGACATATACCTTCCCCTAAAGATATTATAGTTCCATACCCTTTTGCAGCAAAATTTCTCATAATATCTTGTAAACGAGACACTTTATCATTTGGACTGGGAACATAATGATCCATTATAAGGAGCACCCGGGTTGGATCAAAGACATGCGTTCCTCCCATTTTTTTAAAATACTCAATCATTAGTGGCCCGGAACCATCGGTAGCCATAGCTGTATCTATAGTAGCAACGGTTATATCTGCTCTATGTAATTCATTTCCTGAATGTGAAGATATTATTTTTTCTACAATAGTAAGTCCTCTTGTAGGTTTTTTGTGAATCGCCATCCTAATATCACCTCTTTACTATGTTTTCTTAGTCATGTGCATAACTCAAACCCATTGATATAACTGGACTTGAGGCACACTAAATTTGTATATCACTCAGTATATGATAGGATTTCCTCCCATAAATGTCGAATTTAGTATTTATGGCAATCCCAAACCAACAAATAAAGGAGGAATTCCTATGCATCAACAATTAATAATGAACATCATTGACCTGTTTACTCCTCAATCCAAAGCCGATTTCTATCGCAAAATATTTGATACTCTTGACCTTTCAAGTTTCCCCGATGATATTAATCCAACTAATTCTGGCCCGGGCGGTTTTTCTCGCCATGCTCTCTTTAGGGCTTTTATGGTCATGAAGTGCGAGAAGTTCTCTGAAGTATCCCAGCTCCAGGAGTACTTATTCAATAACCAGATTGTAGCTCATGCCTGCGGCTTTAATATTACTAAGAAATTACCTTCTTACTGGACTTACAAGCGGTTTATCAAGAACACTGCTAGTAAATGGTTTTCTGCTGTTATGCGTTCTCAAGTAAAAGAGCTTGCTTCTTTAGGGTTAATTGATGGCAACTTTATTTCGCTTGATTCTACTTCCATCAAAGCCAATACATATAAGAATAACTCCAAATCTTTTGATAAAAACCGCTTTGATAAATCCATTCAACCTAAGTCTGATAAAGATTGCAGGCTCGGTGTAAGAACTGCCAGTAACGTCTATAACGAGAAAAACTATCAGTTCTACTGGGGCTACAAAAACCATATCCTTGTGGACGCTATATCCGGCCTGCCTATTGCTGAAGTCACCACCCCGGCCAATGTTACAGATGGCAAGATCGCAATACCTCTGCTTAAGGATACTCATTCTTGGCTTTCGCTTGATGAAACATATTTCATTGCCGACAAAGGCTATGATATTAAAGCCATTTACGACTTTGTCCACGATAAGCTTCACGGGCATTGTTTCATACCTTTGAACAAAAGAAACTCCAGGAAAAACCGTAAAACACTTCCCTGCGGCAACCCCATATGTGATGCAGGTTTTGCAATGATAAAGGACGGTCGCCAGTATCTTAAAGGTTCTATTAAGCAAAAATTCAGATGCCCGTTCTATTTGTCAAAGAATGATGCTGCCTGTACCTGTGGCCACCCCAGGTATTTTAACGGTGCCAGGAAAAGGGGTTGCATAAAGTATATTTCCACAGGTACTGACTACAGAAGTTCTATAAACAGAGATTCTCCTTATTTCAAATCAATATATTCTCTGAGAACTGAATCCGAACGCTACAACGCCAGGTGGAAGAACTTAAATACCGATAAGGCATCAGTCCGTTCGCTGACCGCAATACAAAACCTTAATACTGTCGGGCATATTTGCCTCTTGGCTGTTGCTTTAGCTGCTGTTAAATCGGGAAAAATAAATTGTTCCAAATCACTAAAGGGCTTTATTAAATCTGCCTAGTTTACAATACTGGCTTCTATTGGCATCATGTAGTCCCGGGCATTGTTATGCTCTTTTTACCCTTATTTGGTCAGTCCATCAGCTTTGGATTTAGTTTTCAATGTTCATTTTGCTGCTCTCTTAATTTTTCCAGGCCTTTTCCTACAGAAATATCAATTATGCTCATCTCTTTGTTTTCTGTAAGTCAATATGATTCTGCACCAGTTTAATAAGACGATATCTATATTCTTGGATGCTAATTAGTTCTAATATAATTACCAACAAAACACCCACACCATTAAAACATAAGCAATAATGTGATCTCGTTCATAATAGTTCTATCGATTGTTCCTGAAATCATGCCTTAAATTATTCTTTATTAACTTTTTTAAGATACTGTAGCATTCCGCCGTCATCAATAATACTTTGAAGAAAAGTCGGCAGAGACTTAAATGCCCATTTCTTTTCTTCAAAATAAATCATGCCATTAACAAAGTCAATCTCGAGGAAATCACCTTTTTCCACATATTCCACAATTTGGGGACAAATAATTACCGGAAGCCCTACGTTAATTGCATTACGAAAATAGATCCTAGAAAAACTCTTTGCTATGATAGCACCAACCCCTATTGCCTTTAAGCACTTTACAGCCTGTTCCCTTGATGACCCACAACCCCAATTATCACCAGCAACTATAATATCTCCCGGCCTCATCTCATATCGAAAGCGTTCATCAAGATCTTCAAGGGCATGATTAACCATCCGATCCGCGTCTGTTACTGAAAAAGTATATTTCCCAGGAAAAATAACATCTGTATTAATATCGTCTCCATATTTCCAAACCCGCCCATTTATTCTCATTTAATAACCTCCATCGGATCTCGGATTTCTCCATGAACTGCCGACCAGGCAACTGTAGCTGGACTTGCCAGATATATATAACTGTCTCTACTACCCATTCTTCCGGCAAAATTGCGATTTGATGTAGAAATACATACCTCACCAGAAGCAAGTATTCCTCCATGGATTCCCATGCAAGGACCACATCCGGGCATTGCTACAACACATCCCGCATCAAGGAAGATATCAAGTAGTCCTTCATGCATGGCATTTTTATATACATCCCAAGAGGCCGGTTGCACAATAGTACGTACCTTTATTTTTTTCCCTTCAAGAACCTGAGCACAAACACGTAGGTCTTCAATCCTAGAATTAGTACAAGTACCAATGTATGCCTTATCAATAGCAACCCCAACCATTGAGGAGACTGTTGCATAATTATCTACTGTATGAGGGCAGGCTAAACCAGGTCTAATTTCACTGAGATCATAAGAGTAAATTGCAGAGTATTCCGCATCAGTATCTGCCCAGATAACTTCCCAGTCATCTCGTTTAGCCCGGTTTGAAATATACTGAATCACTTTGTCGTCGGGTTTGCAAATAGTAGTCTTTGCACCCATTTCAATTCCCATATTACAAATTGTCATACGTTCAGAAATTGATAATTCATTAGTGCCATGAAATTCTACGGCTTTATATATAGCGCCTGAAGCGCCAAGATCTCCAATGATTCTAATGATAAGGTCTTTAGCATACACTCCTTGTTGGAAGTTCCCTTTTAAATCAATCCGAATAGTATCAGGAACTAGGAACCAAGTTTTCCCGGTTGCCCAGATAGCAGCTGCATCGGTTCTTCCGATGCCTGCTGCAAAAGCGCCTAATGCCCCCCCTGTACAAGTATGACTATCACTTCCAACAATAATTATCCCCGGAAGGATAAATCCTTCTTGGCACATAACCTGATGACATATCCCTCCACGGGAATTCAAATCATAGAAATGAGGTAAATTATTAGTTTCTACAAATTTCCTAACCCTATCCTGTTTACTTGCGTGAACCTCAGTTGGTGGTGGCACTGCATGGTCAAACACAATAACGATACGTTCTTTATAAGCAATTCTCTGAGCCCCAGTCATTTTAAATATGTTTATTACATCAGATACATTGTCATCGCTCATGCAGAAATGAGGAAAAATTTCTACATATTCTCCCGCATGAATCGTTCGTCCTACCCATTTTCCAAGTATTTTTTCCACAAATGTCTTTCCCATTATATGCACCTCGCTTTACGGAAGACAGTACCATATATGGCCGCTGTCCTATGAAAATTGTAAACTTCAATATATAAGAACCGCTTTAATATCATGATTCTATCATGAGAATCAGTGAAACTGATTTTCCCCCAGTAAAACATACATGCATTAAGCTACTTTTCTTGCTTTTTCATATTCTTCCGGACTATTATAGCCAATTGCTGAGTGTAATCTAGTTCGGTTATAAAACACCTCAATATATTCGAAGATACTGCGCCTGGCTTGGAAGCGGGTTATAAAAGTTGTACAATATACCAACTCAACTTTCAGCGTATGAAAGAAGCTTTCCATTACAGCATTATCCCAGCAATCGCCTTTCCGGCTCATAGAGCAGATAATACCATTACGTTGTAATAAACTTTGATAAGTATGGCTTGCATACTGACTGCCACGATCAGAATGCAGAATTAGCCCTCGGATTGGCCTACGCCTCGCTATGGCCATGTTTAATGCTTTAATAACCAAGTCTTGGTTTAACCGCTTTTCCATAGCCCATCCGACTATTTTTCGGGAGTATAGATCCATAATTGCTGCTAAATAAAGCCATCCTTCTTTAGTTCGAATATATGTAATATCGGATACCCACGACTGGTTTGGCCTCAAAGCAGTAAAATTCCGTTGTAGGTGATTGGCCGCCACCGGGAAATTGTGATTGGAATCAGTGGTTGCCTTGAATTTTCTCTTTTGCTTTGCAGCAATCCCTAGTTCTTTCATCAAACGTTCCACACGTTTCTTGCTGCAATTATACTCTTTCTTTGCCAGTTTCCTGTGGATGCGTGGGCTTCCATAAAAGCCTCTGCCCTCATGATAGATATCTAGTATTTTTTTCTTTAAAACATTGTCCTTCTTTTTATGAGTACTAGGTTTGCGACATAGCCATTTATAATATCCAGACCGGGAAACATTAAATACATGACACATCCTCTCCACAGAAAATTCTTCTGTGTGTTCCCGGATAAACCGATATATTACTTCGGCTTTTTTGAGAAGATGGTCACTGCCTTTTTTAAAATTTCTCTTTCCTCCGTTACGATGGCCAGTTCACGCTTTAGTCTTCTGTTTTCCTCCTCCAGTGGGCTTAATTTTTGTGTGCCATGACCAGGAAATGCCTGCTTGCCTAGCTCTTTAGCCTCTCTACGCCATCTACTTAAAACGCTCCTGTTAATACCTAAATCATATGCTACCTCGTCTATCGTTTTGCCACAATTATTACTAAGTTCAACTGCTTCTCTTTTAAATTCCTCACTAAACTTTCTACGGGTTCCTGCCACTTATTGTACACCTCCTGAGATTATTATAGTATCTTATCTCAGTGTCTAGCAAATCGGGGGAGAGGTAAATCCTTCGTTACGATCCCACGGAACTTGTATATCAGTACCGCCGAACCGAGCCTTTATATTCTTGCCGGTGTAACCATTCCTGCTGTTCCCAGAGTTGTTGCCCTCTACACCGTGTTTTTCATACTCCACATGCTCATCCATCTCTGCCTCAAGTATTTGCTGTAGAATGTCACTAAAAAGGCCTTTGAGCATCTCATGTACATCCTCTACAGTGTGGCAGTCCTTTGCTAATTCCCTTCTAGTCTTGTCTTGAAAGTTTTACAAAAACGTTCATCTCCTTTATTGGTAATTTTATCCATTTACACAAAACTTATACATTCTCGCCAAATACTCGCCACATACTTTCCAAAGAACCAAAAATTCTTATATTCATATAAGAATACTTCTATGTACTTCACAGTCACTGTAACAATACTTATTTTGTTGCGTATCGTCGATGAGCAAAAGTATTATTTTGTATTGCTTTATCTCACTTAATATCAATAATGCCCTTAGGTATAATTTGGTGTACACAATTATTTATAGGATTACATATGTCTGATCTTGTTAATCTTATATCATTTTCAAAGTGCACTTCTTAAAAACTTGTAAAGTGATGCAAAGAAACTATACACTCTCTATACGAAATCTCCCATTTTCCTAATAACAACTCCATTTCGCTCCAATGCCTCACGAATACCTCTTACGATTTCTATAGAACCAGGGGTATCGCCGTGAGTGAGAATTGTATCTACCTTAACAGACAATTCTTTATTATCCAAAGAAGTTGCTTTCCCTTCAAGTACAGCTTTAAGTACTCTTTCTATAATTAAACCCTTATCTTTGAGTACTGAACCAGGTACAGAACGCGGAACTAGGCGCCCATTATTCTGAAGTTGGCGATCTGCAAAGAACTCGCTAGCTGCTCTCATCCCCAATTCCGCAGCAGCCTGTTGACGATATCCACCTGATATTGATTTGATAATTATATTATCATCATACTTGGCCACAGCTTTGACATATTTCCTAGATTGTTCTAAATCCTTTTCAAGCCAGTTACCCCAAGCACCATGTGTATTGCAATGCTGTATACCCTCATCTACCATTTTAGCAAAAGCTTGAAGTGCTCCGAGTTGATAATGTAGGTAATTTTCCAGTTCTTCATCCTTGCATACCATAAACCGTCTGCCAAAACCTAGAAGATCTGGGAAACCTGGATGAGCTCCAATTCCTACGTTGTTATCAACACAAAGCTTTACTATTCTTTTCATGATATTTGGGTCACCTGCATGAAAACCACATGCAATATTAGCAGAAGTTAGAAGTGGAATCAATTCCTCTTCGTTACACACTGAATATACACCAAAACCTTCTCCTAAATCTGCATTCAAATCAACACTTATCACTGTATTCACTCCTTGTACAATTAGTATAGTTACTTTATCAGTGGTTTTTGCCACTGTTTAAACCTGTTAACATAACGTTTTAACTATTGCTTTCCTAAACATCAAGCACCTCTTTGTGCTTTCTCCTAGGAGA
>Ga0334900_1002486_pt1 | contig 16137 bp, 14 predicted proteins | sample GraSluR3_MG_2_FD_207231 | JGI IMG/M metagenome (GOLD analysis project Ga0334900, IMG submission 207231) | Sludge microbial communities from methane-producing bioreactor in Wageningen University, Netherlands - Granular Sludge_31_08-R3 | ecosystem: Engineered > Bioreactor > Anaerobic >...
CCAGCTGGTCGAGCGCTGCTTTATCGCCCTCCTTGAGCTTGCGTGCAAGGTTCACCTCCTCTTCGGTTGTAAGGAGCTCAACCTTACCTATCTCATGAAGGTATTTATCAAGCGATACAGTTTCTCTGTTGGTTACCTGCTTAATAATCTTTAGCTGCCTCATATTCCAAAACCCTTAAAATTCAAGTGCTGAATATATACATTAATATGATTTTTATCATCATGGAGGGCGATTTTTTTTTACCTCCCAGCGCTTTTTTTTCATCGGGTTAGGTATTCTCAAGATATTTTGCTAATATTGCAACAAATTCCCAAGCGATAATTTTCTCGTATTTCCATAATTCCATCGTGTTATAACACAATTCTCAGATCTTCAATCAAATTTTTTTAATACTTGGTACAGGCTGTATCAGCCGCCACAAATAATCATATTAACTATTGTATGTACGATATTTTAGAACTCAACAAAAAGCTTCTGCCTGAGCTTAAGGATATAGCAAAAGGTATGAATATTAAGCGGATAGAGGCGCTTAGGAAGCAAGAACTTATCTACCGAATTCTCGATCAACAAGCTATTGATGCTGCTGAGGCCGATAGTAAAAGGATGAAACCCAAAGACAAGGATGGCGACAGGAGAGGTCGTAAGCCAGAGCGATTGAAGCAGGAGAAACCCGCAGTAAAGATCGAAAAACCCGCTGCCAAGCAGCTAAAGCCTGAGCCCAAACCCCAAGAGGCTAAACCCGAAGAGGAGCCCAAGCCCACCGAGAGCAAGCCTGCTCAACCCTCTCAGCATTCCAGTAGCCAAGGGCAAGGTGGTGCCGATAGGAATAAGCGCAAGCGCTTTCCTCGCAAAAAAGACGGTCAGGATGAGAGGCCAGCTAGGCAACATCCCGAAAGGGTTAAGGACGACTCGCCCATTGCAAATATGCCAAAGGACGATGCGACTGATGATGTGATGGAAAGTGTTCAGGACAAAGCTCAAGTTGAGGATCTGACCGTAGGAGCTGGGACTGAGCCAAAGGTTGAGCAAAAGACTTCTCAAGAGCAGCAACCCGATTCGGCTAAGAAGGGAAGCGCTTACCGCGATCATCAAGGGAAAAAAGGAAACGAGCGGCGTAATGGCGAGCGCTACGAGTTCGAGGGTATTATAAATGCCACCGGTGTGCTTGAGATCATGGCCGACGGCTACGGCTTTCTTCGCTCATCGGACTACAACTACCTTAGCTCGCCCGATGATGTGTACGTTTCGCAATCGCAAATTAAACTATTTGGACTAAAAACTGGCGACACGGTTACAGGAACCATCCGTCCTCCAAAGGAGAACGAGAAGTATTTTCCGTTAATTAAGGTGTTGGAAATAAACGGACGTACTCCGGATTATATCCGCGATCGTATTTCATTCGATTTCTTAACTCCACTTTTCCCCGAAGAAAAATTTACGCTTCTCGGAAATGGCCAAAATACACTATCGGCTCGTGTGGTTGATATGTTCTCGCCCATTGGTAAGGGGCAGCGTGGACTAATTGTTGCTCAGCCCAAAACGGGTAAAACTATATTGCTAAAGGATATTGCCAACTCTATAGCCGCAAATCACCCTGAGGTTTACATGATCGTTTTGCTCATTGATGAGCGCCCCGAGGAGGTTACCGATATGGCTCGTAGCGTGAATGCCGAGGTGGTGTCGTCAACATTTGATGAGCCTGCCGATCGCCATGTTCGGGTTGCCAATATAGTGCTCGAAAAGGCTAAGCGTTTGGTTGAGTGTGGCCATGATGTGGTTATTCTGCTCGACTCCATTACCCGTTTGGCACGCGCTTTCAATACCGTTCAGCCTGCATCGGGCAAGGTGCTTTCGGGAGGTGTTGATGCCAATGCACTCCATAAGCCCAAGCGCTTTTTTGGCGCTGCTCGTAATATTGAGAATGGTGGCTCGCTTACCATCCTGGCCACGGCTTTAACTGATACCGGTAGTAAGATGGATGAGGTTATCTTTGAGGAATTCAAGGGTACAGGTAATATGGAATTACAACTCGATCGTAAGCTGTCGAACAAGCGGGTGTACCCTGCAGTGGATATCACCGCATCGAGCACTCGTCGCGATGACCTGCTCCTTGATAAGGATACCCTTAACAAAACATGGATTCTGCGTAACTACCTAACCGATATGACATCGGTTGAGGCCATGGAGTTCATGCGCGATAGATTGGTGAAAACCCAATCCAACGAGGAGTTCTTCATGACCATGAATAGCGATATATAGAAGACGGAAGTCAGAAGACGGAAGACTGAAGACCGAAGTACAATTATCCAGCGAGCCAACTGCATATGCAGCTGGCTCGCTGGATTTTTATTAGTATTGATATAAATACAGGTAGGATGACTACGCAAAATAATCTTCAAACTTCCGTCTTCTGTCTTCCAACTTTGTTGTATCTTTGCAGCACTAATCCATGGGGCTGACATTGGTTTCGACAGCAAGATGAATGGATTGGTAAGCATGCCGAGCGTTGGGAAGCTGGCTCGTTAATCTCAGGACTCAGACCTATAAAAGGCGAAAATAACAATTACGCACTCGCTGCCTAATAAGTACCAGGTACTTCGGGCTTAATCTCGTCAACTAGGTTGACGAGACGAGTAGTCTCACGGAGGGCTTCGCCCACTGGAACTCCGGTTTGAGGCTTCAAAACAAATGGGCTAGTGCGGGATGCTCCCCGGTTCTCGTGCGAAAATTCTGGGGATAAGGCTTAGGTTGGTCTCTTTTCACCTGCTTAAGCTCGAAAACCAAGGAAAGATAAGCATGTAGAAAGCCAGTTGGTTCCTTGTTTGGACGAGGGTTCGAACCCCTCCAGCTCCACAGAAAACCTCCGCAAGATGTAATCTCTTGTGGAGGTTTTTTGTTTTAAATAAGTGCAAGAGGTATGTTTCTTTTACAATCCCTTTAGTTCGATTTCAGTTACTGATAAATTTTGATAAATTCGAGGGTTATTTAGTTCGATATAGTAAACACTGATTATAAAGCCTTTCAATGAACAACTTTAAAGAGAAAGCCGACCTGATTTGGCGGGTTGCCGACCTTTTACGGGGCGACTACAAGCAGGCCGACTACGGCAAAGTAATACTGCCAATGACCGTTTTACGCCGACTGGATTGCATCCTAAAGCCCAATAAAGAAAAAGTTTTAGCATACTTACCCAAAGTTGAAAGCCTGGGCGAAAGCGCAAGGGATATTGCCCTTAACAAGCTGGCTGGATTCAATTTTCACAATCGTAGCCAGTACGATTTCGATAAGCTGATTGCCGATCCCAATAATATGGCCGCCAACCTGCGCAATTTTATTAATGGTTTCTCTGCCAGTGCTCGGGAGATTATCGACTACTTTAAGTTCGACGATCAGATTGACCGTATGGACGACCCCAAGGCCGATATCCTTTTCCGAGTGGTGAAAGCTTTTCAGGAGATTGACCTCTCCCAGATGGAATCGATGGAGATGGGATACGTTTTCGAGGATCTTATCCGTAGGTTCTCCGAGCAATCGAACGAAACGGCAGGGGAGCACTTTACACCCCGCGAGGTGATAAAGCTGATGGTTAATGTTCTGTTTAGCGAGGATAGAGATATGCTAACCCAAAAGGGCATTGTAAAAACCCTTTATGACCCTGCCTGCGGAACGGGCGGAATGCTCTCGGTTGGCGAAATGCACCTGAAGGAGCTAAACCCACAGGCCGAGCTAAAGGTATTTGGGCAGGAGATAAACCCCGAGTCGTACGCCATCTGCAAATCGGATATGCTTATTAAGGGACAAAACCCATCTAACATAAAATTTGGAAATACCTTTACCATTGATGGTTTGGAGGATGAGAAGTTCGACTATATGCTCTCGAACCCACCCTTTGGGGTCGATTGGAAAAAAGCACAGGTTACCATTAAGGAGGAAGCCGAAAGCAAGGGCTTAAACGGTCGCTTTGGTGCTGGATTACCCCGAATTAACGATGGCTCGCTGCTGTTCCTGCAGCATATGATCTCCAAAATGAAACCCGATGGCACCCGCATTGGCATTGTGTTTAATGGCTCACCCCTATTTACAGGAGCGGCCGGAAGCGGCGAGAGCAATATCCGCCAGTGGATTATTGAAAACGATTGGCTCGAGGCCATCATTGCGCTACCCGACCAACTATTCTATAACACGGGTATATCAACCTATATTTGGATAGTTACCAACAACAAAAGCCCCCAGCGCACGGGCAAGGTGCAGCTAATAAACGCCACGGGTGCAAAGGACGACGAGCTGGTTAAGGATGGCAAGCTGCCCTTTAACCGCTTTTGGGAAAAGATGGAGCGCAGCTTGGGTAATAAGCGCAAACGAATTGCCGAAAACGGAAATGAAAAGGGCATTGGCTTTATTGCCCAACTATACGGCAATTTTGAGGAAAACGAGTTTTGCAGCATTTACCCCAACAAGTACTTTGGCTACTGGCGGGTAACGGTGGAGCAACCACTGGTTGAGAATGGCAAAGTGGTAAACGACAAGCAGGGCAACCCCAAGCCCGATGCCAGCCTGCGCGACTACGAGAATATTCCATTCCTAAAAAAGGATGCCAACGGCAAGCTTGTGCCCCAAACCATTGAGGAGTACTTTGAGCGCGAGGTAAAACCCCACCTGCCCAACGCGTGGATAGACCATACCAAAACCAAAACGGGCTACGAGATTAACTTTACCAAGTACTTTTACGAGTTTAAGCCACTTCGCTCGCTAAAGGATATTCAGGCCGATATTTTGGCGTTAGAGGAAAAAACCATTGAGATGGAAAAGTCGATACTATCATAAATAAAAAAAACCGGCTTCATCATCGGCATCTATTATCCGAGAGAGGAAGTACCGGGACGGCATTGCAAAGATAGCAGATTTGATGGACAAGTACAAAGGGAAATATCGTAGCCAAACAGCACGCTGGCAAAATTGGGATTACCGATGGGCAGGGGCATATTTTGTTACCATTTGCACAAAAAACCGCGAACATCTATTTGGCGAGATTGTGGATAAACAAATGGCGTATTCCCACGTTGGCGTTATTGCCGATATTTTGTGGTGCGAAATTAAAAACCACACAAAAAATGTGGAATTAGGCGAATATGTTGTGATGCCCAACCACGTTCACGGAATAATAATATTGCCGTTTGTAGGGACGTTGCATGCAACGTCCCCACAAACGGCAACGTCCCCACAAACGGCAACGTCCCCACAAACGGCAACGTCCCCACAAACGGCAACGTCCCTACAACCGGCAACCAAAAATCAAACCATGGCCAATATTTCGCCCAAATCGGGCTCCGTGTCAACCGTTATCCGATCATACAAATCGGCCGTTACCATGCACGCACGCCGATTGGGGTTTCAAATGGAATGGCAAACCCGTTTCCACGATCACGTAATACGCAACGATGCCGAGTACCAGCGCATTGCCGAATATATTATCAACAATCCCCAGAATTGGCCCAACGATAAATTTTATGCAGATATTTAGCAATTGGAATGTTTATACAGGCATATCAGCACAAAAAAAGCAACAATGAAGAAGTACGAGAAATATAAAGATAGCGGCATTGAGTGGATTGGCGAGATTCCTGAGCATTGGGGTGTGAAAAAGATTAAACACAGATGCTATGTTAAGGCACGTGTTGGATGGAAAGGATTGAAATCCGATGAGTTTTTAACTGAAGGTTATTCATACTTAGTTACAGGGTCTGATTTTAAAAAAGATACTGTTAATTGGAACGAATGCTATCATATTGACAAAGAAAGGTATGATGAAGACCCTTTCATTCAATTGAAAGAAAAGGATTTACTTATAACAAAGGATGGTACAATTGGTAAGTTGGCAATTGTAAAGGGAATAGATAAGCCAGCCTGCTTAAATAGTGGAATATTTGTTGTTCGCTCAATAAATAAAGATTTTACTACTGAGTTTCTGTTTTGGATTTTAAAATCAAATATTTTCATCAGGTTTAACGATTACACATCCTACGGCTCAACCATTCAACATTTATATCAGAATGTCTTTGTTGAATTTAATTTCCCTTTCCCAACTCTTGAAGAACAAACCGCCATCGCCACCTACCTCGACCGCAAAACCGCCAAGATTGACCAGCTAGTTGAAGCCAAGAAACGCCTTATTGAGCTTTACCACCAGGAGAAAACCGCCCTTATTAACCAGGCGGTTACAAAAGGCATTAACCCCAAAGCCAAGATGAAGGATAGCGGGATTGAGTGGCTGGGCGAAATTCCTGAGCATTGGGAGGTGAAGAGATTGAGTTGGTGTTTTAGTAAAATTGGTAGTGGAACTACACCTAAAGCAGGAAGCGATGAATACTATCTTAATGGGAATATTAATTGGCTTCTCACTGGGGACTTGAATGATGGAGAAGTTAATCAGACATCGAAAAAAATAACATCAAAAGCAATTGGTGATCATAGTTCACTGAAAGAATATCCTGTAGATTCAATTGTAATGGCAATGTATGGTGCAACAATTGGAAAATTAGGTATTTTGAAAGTTCCAACAACAGTAAATCAAGCTTGCTGTGTGTTAAGTAATCCAACACACCTTAATTACTTGTTTGCTTTTTATTTATTACTTGGAGCAAGACAAGAAATCATCAATATGAGTTATGGGGGAGGTCAACCTAATATTAGCCAAGAACTTATTAGGTCATTTAGGGTTCAAGTTCCACCCCTCGAAGAACAACAATCCATTGTCCACCATATCGAGACCGAGTGCAGTCGTATAGATACCAAGATAGAGCGCACCCAACGGCTAATTGAGCTGCTGGCGGAGTACCGCACCGCCCTTATTAGCGAGGTGGTAACGGGCAAGGTTAAGGTTGTATAGGTTTTTTTGCCCGTCATTGCGAGGAGGCACGACGAAGCAATCTGTTATTTTCCAAAAAATATAGATTGCTTCATCCGCCGGCTGGCGGATTCGCAATGACGAAACGATAAATTGTACAAAAAAAGGGTCACAATGAATAAATAACCATTTTAACACCTATATTTGTAAAAAAATTACAAATACGCCAACTAAAATGGTACTAGAGATTAAAATAAGCAACTTCTTCTCCATTAAGGATGAGGTAGTACTCGATTTTAGGGCGGCCAGCATAAATTCGGCCAATGCCCGTCTGCTTAAAGATAACCTCTTTGAGCACAACAAAACCGATGTGCTTAAAACCCTTGTGCTATACGGTGCCAACGCATCGGGCAAAAGCAATGTGATAAAAGCCATCAGGTTTTGCAATGCAATGGTTTTCCAGTCGCACAACCATAACGAGAATACGGTTTATACCTTTCAGCCCTTTAAGTTCGATGGATACCCCGACAAGCCCAGCACCTATTCCATTCGTTTTGTGATAAATGGAACTGAGTACGAATATTCCTATTCGCTCTCACGCACCCAAATTTTAACCGAGAGCCTGCACTACTACCCCAAGGGTAGGGTTAAGGAGATATTTACCCGCGACGAGCGCAAGGGCAAAACCAAACGCCAGAAGTACACCTTTACCGATGTTATTAAACGGCCAATGGATGTGGCCGAGAACACATCAAACAAAACGCTCTATATTTCCCGTGCCAGCCAAATGGATAGGGAAATCCCCAAGGAAATATTCAAGTATTTTCACAGAACCTTTGTCCTAAATTACCTGGGGTTTGGCGTGGCGGCCATCGAGAATCTTACAAACCAGAACAAGCAGCTACTAGTTGAAGCGCTAAAAATTGCCGATAGCGATATTGAAGATGTTAAGATTAAAGTGCTGAAAAGACCAGGTAGGAGCATTCACGCCGATTTAACTAATATGACGCTCAAGGTTGAAGATGTGGTTCAAGAGCATCTTCAAATTAAAACCTATCATAGGAATGCACCCGGTGTAGCCTTCGATTTTCAAACCGAAGAATCGGCGGGTACAACTAAGCTGTTTTTTATTATGCTCACCCTACTAGATGTAATTAAGCACAATAAAATATTGCTTATCGATGAGATTGAGGAGAGCTTGCATCCAAAAATCATTGAGTATATCTTCAATCTTTTTAGGGCTGGCGAGAAGGGGCAGCTGCTCTGTACAACTCATAACACGCAGTTTCTAAATCTAAAGAAATTCCGCAAAGATCAGATATACTTCGTTAACAAGAAGCAGGACGGCTCAACCGATCTATACTCGCTGTACGACTACAGCGATTTTCGCGATACAATGGATTTGGAGAAAGCCTATATGCAGGGCAGGTTCGATGCTGTGCCCTTGGTTAACGACTCTGCCGAAACCCTAAAAAACTTGCTAAATGGGTAGTAGCCGCCGACCACCACGAGGTAAAAAGATAAACCCCCATTTCTGGGTGTTTTGCGAGGGCGAAACCGAGGAGGCTTACGTTCGTTTCCTTCGATCGGAGTACAGGCTGCCACTTGAGGTAATTACCAAGGTTGCTGGCTCAAGCATCAACGAGAATTACATCAAAAAGCATAAAAGGGGAAAGTTTACCCACGAAAAGGATAGGGATTTTTTGATTTACGATGCCGATGTGCCCGAGATTATTGAGCGACTCAAAAAGATAAAGTCAGCGGAGCTAATTGCATCGAACCCCGCTGTGGAACTTTGGTTTTTGCTTCACTATAAAAACCAAACCTCGCGCATATCCGAGGAGGAGTGCGTAAAAGAGTTGAGCAACAGAAACAAGAATATTTACAAAAAGGGATTTATTGACGATAAGCTAAAGGCAAAACTCAAAGGGCGATGCACAGAGGCTTGCAGCAGGGCAAAGCAGCTAAAGCTATTCGAAAATCCATCAACTAATATGAACGCTTTTATTGAAGCGCTCGAGAATGCTAAAAACGAAACACCCTAGATATGAGCATTAAAAGCGAAGCAACATTCGAAGAAGCAATTGTAAACACGCTGGTTGAAAGCGGTAGCTACACCCAGGGCAATGCCCCCGATTACAGCCCAGAACTGGGCTTGTTTAAATACGATGTGCTAAAGTTCCTGCAGGAGTCGCAGCCCAAAAAGTGGGAGAAAATTGCCACCATTCACGGGACCGATGTGGATAATATGGTTATAAGCCGATTGGTTAAGGAGATGGAGCTGCGGGGGAGCTTGGATGTGCTTCGCAAGGGCTTTACCGATTACGGGGTGAAATTCCAAATGGCCTACCTAAAACCTGTTTCGGGGCTAAACCCCGATGCTTATAAGCTTTATCAATCTAATAGTTTAAAGGTTTTTAGGCAGGTGTACTATAGCAATACCAACAAGAATTCTGTTGATATTGTGCTATCGCTCAACGGTGTTCCCGTGGCAACCATCGAGGTTAAAAACCAGTTTACGGGTCAGGATACCAGCAACGCCAAAAGGCAGTACAACACCACGCGCGATAGTAAGGAGTTGCTATTCGCATTCAAAAAAAGGGCGTTGGTTCACTTTGCGGTCGATCAGGACGAGGTGTTTATGACCACCAAGGTTGATGGTACAAAAACCCGTTGGCTACCATTCAACAAGGGCTACAATAATGGTAAGGGCAATCCGCCTAACCCCAAGGGCTACCGAACCTCATATCTATGGGAGGAGATACTAACCAAGGATAGCTGGATGGAGATAATCCATCAGTTTGTCCATCTGCAAACCGAGGAGTTTGAGATTGAAGGGCGAACCATAAGGAAAGAGAAACTTATTTTCCCTCGTTTTCATCAGCTCGATGCCGTTAGGGAGATTGGCGCCGACGTGCTGGCCAAAGGAGCCGGCACAAATTATCTGGTGCAGCACTCAGCCGGATCGGGCAAGAGTAACACCATTGCTTGGCTTGCCTACCGTCTATCGAGCCTGCACGATACGCTCGATAATCGCCTTTTCGATAGCGTAATTGTGGTAACCGACCGTAAAGTGTTAGATCAGCAGCTGCAGAATACCATCTATCAGTTTGAGCATAAATCGGGCGTTGTCCAGAAAATTGATAAGGATAGCCAGCAGCTTGCCCAGGCACTTGGCTACGGCTCAAATATCATCATAACAACGCTGCAAAAGTTTCCCTTTGTAATCGATAAGGTGGGCGATTTGCCCGATAGAAAGTATGCTGTAATTATTGACGAGGCGCACAGTTCGCAGGGTGGCGAGGCCAGCAAGAAGATGAAGGAAGTACTAGCAGTCAAATCGCTTGAGGATGCACAAGCCGAAGACGATTCAAATGATTACACTGATGAGGACTATATCCGTGAGCAGATAGAGCGTTCGGCCACCATTCGGGGCCAGCACGGTAACATATCATTCTTTGCCTTTACCGCCACGCCAAAGTATAAAACCCTAAAGGTTTTTGGCCATACCGACAAGGATGGTAAGCCAAAGCCATTCCACCTTTACGCAATGCGCCAAGCCATTGAGGAGGAGTTTATTCTTGATGTGCTGGAGAACTACACTACCTATGAGCTATACTTCAAACTTAATAAGGCCATTGAGGAAGATCCCCAGCTGAACAAGAAGAAAGCGTCGAAGGCCATTGGCCGATTCGTGTCGTTGCACCCGCACAACCTGGCGCAGAAATCGGAGATTATTATTGAGCATTTTAGGCAGATTGTTGCCAAGAAGCTAGGCGGTCGTGCTAAAGCTATGGTGGTAACAGGGTCGCGGTTACACGCCAAGCGTTACTACGAGGAGTTTAACCGCTATATCAAGGTAAAAGGGTATCAGCATAACATCAAAATATTGGTGGCGTTCTCGGGTAAGGTAATCGACGATAATTTTCCCGATGGCGTATCTGAACCCGAGCTAACAGGATTTGGGGAGAAGGAACTCCCCAAGGTTTTTGATAAGGAGGAGTACAAAATCCTTATTGTTGCCGATAAGTACCAAACGGGGTTCGATCAGCCCTTGCTGCACACCATGTATGTCGATAAGAAATTATCGGGCGTAAAGGCTGTGCAAACGCTATCAAGGCTCAACAGAACCTATCCCGGCAAGGAGGATACTTTTGTGCTCGATTTTGCCAACGATAGGCAAACCATCCTAGACTCATTCCAGCCCTACTACGAAATAACCACCATAAAGGAGGATGCAGAGCCAAATCACCTGTACGATTTGAAAACCAAGCTAGACGAGTTTCAGGTTTACTGGTATTCGGAGATTGATGCCTTTGCAAATATCTACTTTAACCCAATTACCAAGCTGAACAGCGCAAGGGATCAGAAGAAACTCTACGCACTAACCGATCCCGCAGTGGATAGGTTTAAGGCCATTGACGAGGAGGAGAAACGGGATGAGTTTAAGAAGATGCTCAGAACCTGGACCAATCTTTACGCATTCCTTTCGCAAATAATGCCCTTTGCCGATGCCGATCTGGAGAAATTCTATGCATACGCCAAGCTACTGCAAACCCGTTTGCCCAAGAGAGATTTGGCCGAGTCGTTGCAGCTTACCGATGAGGTTGCCCTGGAGTATTACCGGTTGCAAAAGATAGCCGAGGGAGCAATTGGTTTGGATAAGGATGCAAATGGCGAACTAAGCGGAACGCTTGAGGCAGGCTTAAAACGCCCCAAGGACGAGGAAGCCAAACTATCAGAAATTATTAATGTGCTAAACGATAGGTTTGGCACCGAGTTCGAGGAGGCCGATAGGCTATTTTTCGACCAGATTGAAACCGAGCTAATGCAGGACGAAACCCTACAAAGCCAAGCCAAGGTTAATAAAATAGATACGTTCAAATATGCCTTCGAGGATTTATTCCTAACCAAGCTAATCGACCGTATGGATCAGAATCAAGATATCTTCGAGAAGATCCTTGAGGATAAAGCCTTTGGCGACCTGGTTAAGGAGATAATGATGAAGAGCATTTATAGTAGGATGAATGGGGTGGTGGGGTGAAGTTTTGGCAAGTTTAAAAACCTTGAACAATGAACAATATTACATACCTATTTGGTGCTGGAGCCAGTTATAATGCTTGTCCTATTTTGAACGAGATGGGGGATAAGATGATGGAACTCCCTGAAGAATTTGACAAGAAATTTACATATACAGAATCAGAGTACCAAGCATTAAGGAGCAGTCAAGATCAATTATTGTGGCTAATAGGAAGTGTGGGAAGAAATTCTAAAGAGTTTAACACTATTGATACCTATGCTAAAAAGCTTTTTCTTTTGGGTAAATACAAAGAACTAAAGGGTTTAAAATTAGCTGTTAGCTTATTTTTCACACTTTGGTCATTAACCGATAACAAGAAATGGCGGACAATTACTTCAGAGAAAGGAAATACAAGAGAATGCAAAGAGTTAGATCCTAGATATATTAGTTTATTAGCAACATTTCTCGAAAAAGGTGAGCGTTATCCCAAGTTAAGGGATGAGGTTAATTTTGTAACCTGGAACTACGATTTGCAACTCGAAGAGGCTTACAGAAAGTTTACTGATATAGAGGCACAAGATTATAATGTGGTTAATCAGTTTTTCCCATTTATCCCCAATTCAGATAACCTAAATAATATTAAATGTTGTCACCTGAACGGCTTTCAAGGGTATTACGGGATGGATGAAGGTAGGGATATGTTCAATAGGGCAGATAGTAAAAACCTAGCGAGAATTGTTGAAGAGTTATTGTTTTTAACGGACCCAGATCCAAAGGGTGATTTTGATTTTAATCACTTCATTAATTACGCTTGGGAAGAGGAGTCTAGTGTTTCTGCTATTGCTCGTAAAAGAGCAATTAAAATTTTCAGTGAAACCAGTACTTTGGTAGTGATAGGTTATTCTTTCCCTCCTTTTAATCATAAGATAGACAAAATGCTATTGGAGTCTGCAAAAGGAAGCCTTCAAAGAGTAATAATTCAGGACCCATTAGCCGATGAAGAGTATATATCCGAAACCTTTGGGATTAATAAAGGAATAGTGAAGGTTGTAAGAGATGTTAAGCAATTTGTTGTTCCAAATTACTATGAATCTAGCATCGATGTTAGTCTCTTAGGATCTGTGTTTTTCTAAATATTTATACTTTCCCAGATTCTTCAAAGTGCTAAAAATCAGCAAAAGCTTTAGGAAGCGGTATTAAGAGCAGAAAAAGAGCGTTTCTGCACTTAATGTAGTTTCCTTGTCAACCCCTTAAGCAAAGCTAGCCCACGCTCCGGCTTTGTCAAGGGTATACAAGCGATGACCTGTTGGTTTGTGCATTTTGGTATCATCGCCCTTGACAAACCCTCCACTTATACCAATGTGCGTTCCAAAGGACAATGTCGAATTGGAACGCCACAGAGGTATAATGCCGATAGACATTCAGCTTAATTTTTATAATGGCTCAAGTTAAGGTCTTCCTAGAAAGAGCATAAAAATTAAAATGCTGAATGCTAATCGGTATTGGGGCTTTTGGTGGCTTAAGGTTCGAACAAGGAGGGGATTGTATACCAACGAAATCAATAGGATTTATGCTAACCCAACATCATTATGGTTTCATTTCCATAGCCTTACGAATTAAAAATGCTTAAGAACTATTGCTAAGCCAATAAATGTTCACTATATTTTCGTGTTCACGTACACGTGAACATAATGGGTGTGAAACAATAATTATACATATAGCGGTTGATGCTCTCGAGAGAGCTTTCAACAGCTTTGGGATTGATGAAATAAATAAGGAAAAAGAGTGAAGTGTTTTTCCTATAGCTAAATTTTTTAAGGGATTTGCTCGGCGAGTACCCAGAGAAAAGAATTTGAATTCTTTGTTAAAGGGGGTAATTTATTTCGTTGTGGGTAAGATGGGGTAAGACAAAAAATATTTATCATACCCTATTCAATCGTAGGGTTGGCAAAGGATTCCGTGATTAGGGTAAGATGGGTAGCTGGTTTTTGCAACTTTTTTATAAAATTTCAACTAGTTTTTCATTCAAAAAGGATGTTTTTAGACACCTATTCGGTTACCTATTAAGATTGTGGATTTTAAAAAGCCTATAAAATAAGGGCTGTGTTAGATGCGTTCGACTCCCTCCAGCTCCACGAAAACGAATTCAAATGAATTCAAAACGCTCTAAAACATTCGGTTTTAGGGCGTTTTTTGTTTTGGGTTGCATTCAGATATATCCAGATGAGATGTTGATTAATCAATATGCACTCGCCCTCATATGAAGTTACAGTGTTAAGTAATAGTTGTTTATGGGTGTTTGTAGTAGATGCTACCATTAATCTGTATTTCTCTATTGCAGCATTGGCTACCAAATCATTTGGGGGCCGCTTTTTGGCTTTAGTTTTTATCTTTGCATTTGTTACTCATTGTTTTGATATGGTTAAAAAGAATTCTAAATTTAACTTTTCTGCATACTGTGCACCCCGAGCAACTTGGATTGTTGAACTTGTTAAGATAAATGCTGATGTAAGTCTTCGTGTTGTAACCTTCACGCCAAGCGTAAATGATAATCTGCCACCAATTGTTCTAATCCCCGGACTGGCTGGCGTTATCGATAGTTTTAAGGATTTGCTGGTAGAGCTAACATCTACGCACACCGTTTACTATGTGGAGACTAGAGAGAAGGGGTCTGCAAAAATTACCTCGCCTGTAGGTTTTACTGTTGCCGATATCGCTGCCGATATTCCCGTTGCGATTCAAGCGCTTGGATTGGCCGATAAAGACTATATTATGATTTGCTACTCATTGGCGGCCTCGGGAACTGCAGTTTTGCTGGCAAATAAAATGTTAAAACCAAAGTTGGCTGTACTGGTTCAACCCTCGGCAAGTTTTCCTTGGCCTCGCTGGTTGCTTGGGCTGACCTGGGTGGGTGTACCCCTTTACGGAGTAATTAAACCTTTTGTAAAGTGGTATATGCGTAATTTTACTATCGATATAAATGACGATAGAGAGATTTACGAGATAAATTGTCGCAATCTCGATCAGGCCAACCCAAAACGATTAGCCGCTACCGTGCGGGCCATGGCTCGGTTCAGTATATGGGAATACCTGCCAAAAGTTGAAGCAAACTGTTTGGTGATTGGCGCCTCAAAGGATAGTTTCCATAGCCACAACGAGGCGTTAAATATATCCAAGGCAATTAGGGGTTGTAGGTATATCGATTTGTTTGACAGTAGGCGCTCGCATAGCAAGGAGATTGCTGGGGCAATTGTGGAATGTTTTGTTGAACACTCAAGAAATGAAACGTAGTAGATCTGAAATTAAAGAGTTGGTTAGCTCCTACTCAAAAAGCGAGCTGGCCGAAATGGTTATTGCAATGGCATCGCGCAAGGAGTATTACGACTACCTATCGGTGCATTTTTTCGATAAGCAGGAGGGCGAGGTAGAATTGTACAACAAGGCCATTGAGGATATCGACAAGCTGTGGGTTAAACGTTACAAAGGGTTCTCCGAACAGATTCGTTTGGCTAATATGATTGGTGCTTGCAATAAGCGGGTAAGCGAGTTTGCCAAAATATCAAAGAACAAGAAGCTAGAAGCCGATTTGCTTGTGTATATCCTTGACGATTTGTTTAAACATTATCAAGGATTGCTGGGCACATGCTTTACTCCTTTTGATTCCAAGGTCGCATCGACAGTGCGCAGGGTGATAACCCTTATGAAGAAGTTGCACCCCGACTACCATATCGAGTATGAGGAAAAGGTAAATAGCTACCTTGATGTAATACATAGAAAGTCTGACCATTTAGATACAGTTTACAATATGCCAAAATCTATATAGATATGGAACTATCTAAAGCCGACAAAAAAGTTGCACGAACAATTATCGAGAAAGGGCTGCAGCAAGAGTTTGAGAATGGACTAAATGAATTTTACCAACTGCTTAAGGATTGGAAGGAGAATTCGGCTGATAATCGTGATGTTTACCATGATCTTTATGGTCGAGTAAGGGAGTTCGACAAGCACATCGCATGGCGTTACGATAGGATGAGTGGTAGAAACTACATTTTTATTGTTGCTAACCAACTAATTGAAGGTCATGTAAAGGACGAGGACCTGAGTGGGTTTTCGGACGAAGCCCGGAACTATGTTTACAGAATTCAAAAGTTAAGAGAAGAACCTGATGAATAGTTTGATATGAAAATACCATTAGACACATTTGAGCAGTATGTCGATGAGACTATACTGAAAAGAGGCTTACAGTATTTTAAAAAAGGATATGTTGGTGAG
>Ga0334900_1002488_pt1 | contig 16135 bp, 15 predicted proteins | sample GraSluR3_MG_2_FD_207231 | JGI IMG/M metagenome (GOLD analysis project Ga0334900, IMG submission 207231) | Sludge microbial communities from methane-producing bioreactor in Wageningen University, Netherlands - Granular Sludge_31_08-R3 | ecosystem: Engineered > Bioreactor > Anaerobic >...
CTACAACCTGGCAGACAGCATATGGGTAGCAGGTCTTGGACCAGATGCTCTGGCAGCGTTAGGTTTCATTAATCCACTCTTTATGATAGTTATAGGGTTAGGTAATGGTCTGGGGGCTGGTGCAACCTCCTTAATTGCCCGATGCATAGGGGCTAAGAATAAAAAAGGTGCAGATAATGCTGCCATGCATTCATTATTACTCACACTCGTAGTATCTGCTGTGGCAACAGTTATACTCCTGTTATTCCTGCAGAACATATTATTACTGATGGGTGCTGGTGTTACCGTAGGTTTGGCCACAGAATATGGTCAGATAGTATTTGGGGGTCTTATTTTCCTGATATTCTCAAACGTAGCTTCAGGTATCCTCAGGGCAGAGGGGGATGTGAACCGACCCATGTACGCCATTGCTGCCACTGCAGTTCTAAACATAATCCTGGATCCCATATTCATCTACTACTTTGGATGGGGAGTAAGTGGAGCAGCCTGGGCCACCATACTTTCCAGTGTCATCTCCTGTGGGTTCATGATCTACTGGTTACTGTTAAAAAGAGACACATATGTTTCTTTTTCAAGAAAAGACTTCAAAATAAGTTGGAATGTGATTAAAAATATTCTGATGGTGGCGTTACCTGCCAGTGTCGAATCACTGGTCATGTCCATATTGGGAATAGTTTTAAACCTTATGCTGGTGATAACCGGTGGAGCAGAGGCAGTTGCAGTCTACACTGCTGGCTGGAGAGTGGTTATGATGGCTATGATACCACCAATTGGAATTGGAACTGCAGCCATCACTGTTGGTGGTGCAGCATACGGTTCCCGGAACTATGAAAACCTCTCCACTGCTTTAAGCTATTCAGCCAAGTTAGGAGTGGGAATAGCTGTAATTACTGCCACATTATCATATGTTTTCGCTGGAAATATAGCCACTATATTCACCTACTCCCCGGAAAGTGCCTTCATGGCACCCTCCATAGCAGCATTCCTGCAGGTGATGTTCCTATTTTATCTCACAGTTCCACTGGGAATCACTGCCAGTTCAATCTTCCAGGGAATGGGCAAAGGATTCACCTCCCTGATATTAACCATATTAAGGGAATTGATTTTCATAGCATTATTTGCCTATTTATTCGCCTTCATACTAGGATTCGGATCCTCTGGCGTCTGGTGGGGAATAGTGGTGGGAGGGGGAATGGGCTGTGCAATAGCCTATATCTGGGCTACCATCTACGTAAGACACCTTAAAAGGAATTATTAAATCAATTTAATAACTCTTTTTTTTTTAAATGGAATTAAGTGGAAGATTAATTTTTAAGGGGAAAGATTACAAAAGTACTTAAAAATGGTGATAGATTTATATGAAGATACTGAAGACGCTTTCCAGGGTTTATGTCGAAGAATTAGATGATCATCTGGATTTTTATGAAAAATTATTGGATGCTAAAGTGGAGATGAGGTTTCCACTACCATGGGTGGGTCTGGAACTGGCCCAGATAGATGATATTCTCATAGTTGCAGGTTCATCTGAGTCTTTAAAACCATTTAAGAGGACACAGGCCACGTTTTTAGTGGATTCTCTGGAAGAGTATGAGAAGTTCCTAAAATCCAATGGTTCCAAAATTATTCAAGGCCCTCAAAAGGTCCCCACTGGTTTTAACATGACGGTTCAACATCCGGATGGCTCTATTTTTGAATATGTTCAGCATATTCATTAATCTTGGAAAAATCATTGTTGAATATCCAAATTAGGTGTTTAAGATATCAATAATGTTATTAAATGATATTTTCAATTTATATAATAGGATTACTGGAAGATGGAGGATATGTAAATGGCTGAATTTGTTGAAGATAAAATCATGCAGAGTATCCATGATAGAAAAAATCTTAATTCCAGGTTTTTGGAAAACTGCTCAACCTATGATTCTTTCTTGGAGCTAGAAAAGAAAGCATTTAATGAGGGTAGTTTGTCACGAAAAAACAAGGAACTGATGGCTCTGGCTATATCCATTGTAACCAAATGCGAACCATGTATTGAATGGCATGTTCAACAGGCTGATATTGCCGGAGCATCAGATGAAGAGATATATGAAACCATTGATGTAGCTATAGAGATGGGAGGGGGTCCTGCTGCAGCTTACTCCAGATTTGCTTTAAATGCCCTTGATTTTCATAGAAAAGATTAAATTACATTTTTATTTATTTATTATTTTTAGACTGATAATTAAGCACATATTCAAATTGCAATTCAGGGTTAAACAGTTTAAAAACTCCAATAAAAGAAAATAGGGAATAAAAGTTTTTATGCACGGGATCTCCGGGAAATCCAATTACTTAGAGATATGAATGCATTGAAAACAGGCATAACTACAGATCCAGCAATTATTAATTTATATTTAAAGCCTCGTCCTTCCAGGTCATGGGAAACATCATCTAAAAGTTCAGGTATTTCCAGATTTTGAGGACAGGCCCTTACACACTTCCCACAATTAGTGCAGAGTCCGGCATAGGCCTCCTGACCGGAAAAAACTCCACCCAATATGCCCATATAATCAAAGGACTGACTTTTATTGAACATGTACTGCTGGTTGTAGAGGTTAAAGCAGAGGGGTATGTCCACACCACGGGGGCAGGGCATGCAGTAACCACATCCAGTACAATCGATCTTCATGAGATCTTTATAAACTTCTTTCACCCGTTCATAAAGCTTTAATTCATCTTCAGTTAATGAATTGGGTAAAACTTCATCTGCAACTTTTAAATTTTCTTTAATCTGGTCTTCATGATTCATTCCTGAAAAAACACAACTAACCTCTGGATGGTTTAAGACCCATCGGAGCGCCCAGTTAGCAGGACTCCTTCCGGTATCTGACTCATCCCATATTTGAAGTGCCTTATCCGGAACTTTACCCGCCAGAATCCCGCCTTTTAAAGGTTCCATAATAAATACACTTATTCCTTTTGAATGAGCATATTTTAATCCTTCGGTACCTACCTGATTTTTTTCATCCATATAATTATACTGAATTAAACAAACATCCCAAGGGTAAGAGTCTACAACTTCTTTAAAAGAATCTAAATTGGAATGGAATGAAAAACCAATGTTTTTTATTTTCCCTTTTTCCCGGGCATCTTCTAAAAATTCAAGAACTCCCACTTCTTTAAGCTTATCAAAACTTACCATAGTCATGTTGTGAATTAAATAATAATCAATACAGTTTGTATGGAGCTTTTCAAGCTGTATTTCCAAATATTTTTCCATATCTTCATATTTTTTAACAGACCAGGAAGGCATTTTAGTCATTAATTTTACTTTTTCTCGGTAGTCCCCCTGGAGGATTTCTCCCAAAAATGATTCACTTGCCCCTCCATGGTAAGGAAATGCAGTGTCAATAATGTTCACGCCATGGTCTATAGCATAATAAATCTGTTTTCTAGCCAGTTCTTTATCAATCATGCCGTTTTTGGTGGGTAAGCGCATGGCTCCGTATCCCAGGGCTGAGATATCATCCCCATTTTTTTCAATTTTCCTGTACTGCATGTTCACACCTCGTTAGATTGACCTGTCAGTCGAATTATTATCTAAAAAATTTGGTTTATTTGGATATTCCGTCCCAGAATAATTCAAAACTAAGGTCTATGTTTTTTTGGTTCATTTTTTCAGGATTTTTCTCAAAATGCATGATAGTATTAAGTATATTTCCCCAGAAACAATCCATGAGTAACTCATCGTACATTTCCTTGATTTCATCTTCTTTAAATCCTTTTTTATAAATTTCAAGGAGTTCCACAAATTTTTCTTCAATTCTTCCCTTGGTGAAGGAGGTTATATACGGGGAACAGTGGAATGTCATTATAAAATTGAATTTATAAGGGTCTTTTATACCGAAACTTACAAACTTTAGCCATAATGATTTAATGTTTTCTTTAAGGGGTTTATCCTCATCATAATCTCCCTGAACTTCTTCTAAGATACTCTCTTTAGTGTGGATGTAGAGACGATTGATAAGTTCTTCTTTGGTCTTGAAATAGTGGAAAAGTGTACCTGTGGCTATCCCAGCAGTTTTGGCAATTTCTGCAGTGGATGTTCCATGGAATCCCCTTTCAACAAACAGTTTAAGGGAAGTGTCCAGTATTTTCTGTTCTTTTTCCTTCAATTTATTTACAACCTAAATAACGATATAGACTGATTAGTCAGTCGAGTATTTAAACTTTTCTCTGATTCCCTGTAAACTGCCAAAAAAATGAAATTTCTTTAAAAAAGAGTCACTAATTATTATGATAGGAAGGAGTGTATAAAAAGTAGGGCAGTTATGAAGAAGTTATGATAAGGACAGTAAAATATTGGGGAAACTGTGTATGATCCCAAAAGAGAATAAAGTGGTTTAAAAAAAATATTTTCTTGAAAATTAGTGAAAAACTTGTATGGTGAAAAACTTGTTTTCCAAAGATGAATTAATCTTGAAAATATCAGATGAAAACATTGATATTGATGAATTTGTGGAAATAGCTCTAAATAATCAGGTAATAAGGGATAATATCATCCAATTGATGTTGAAAAATAAACAAATAATGGTTTACTACCATTCGTATTATGTGATAGCCAGAGCCAGCGAGGTAGAACCCAACTTGTTTTATCCTTACTGGGATGATTTTGCCTCACTATTAAATCACCCAAATTCTTATCACCGGGATTTTGCTTTAGTTATTCTAGCCAATTTAACTAAAGTTGATATAGAAGACAAATTTTCTCACATTTACACGGATTATTTTAAACATATTAACGATGCCAAATTCATGACTGCCCGTCAATGTGTTCAAAACACGGCAAAGATCCTTGCAAATAAAAAAGAATTAACAGACAATATAATTGATATCTTACTGGGTATGGATGGCCGATGTGATTTTGCTGAAAAACAAAAAGCACTACTAAAATCTGATATTATTGAGGTATTTGATGAATTTTATGAGCAGATAAACAATAAAAAAGGTTTGAACAGATTTGTGAAAAATGAATTAGATAGCATTAGCCCAAAAACTAGGAAAAAAGCTAAAGAGTTCATTAGAACATATAATTTATAGCAAGTATCTAAAAAGATGGTTATGTGAATATTTTAAGAGAAGATCCTTGATCAAGCTGCGGTGATGATTGCTGGGTTTCCCCTAATAATGTTTAGACGGTGATTAAAATAATAAAAACTAAAGATGTAATGGTATTTTCCCTATTTTTAGTCATGTTATTATATAGTTATTTCATGATGGAACAAAACCAGACCTTATTATATCTCTTCTTAATAATTTTCCTGGGTTACAGTTTCATCTCGCTTTCTGTTTCACGTAAGTATGGTGCAGTAATTATGGGATGGCCCAGTGTGATAAGAAATAAGGATTATACTTCTTTTCTTATTGCTATTCCAGAAACAGGGCTTATTTTCAGTGTACTCATCAGTCTCTATAATGAAATTTTTGGATTTTATGAAATGTTGACAGTGGTATTTGGTTTTATTCTGATGTTTGTAGGTATGGGATTTAACCTTATGGTTAGGAGAGAGTTAGGTAAAAATTGGGTTCCTCTAGCCAAAACAACCGACAATCAGGAACTTATCACCAGTGGCATTTACTCAAGAGTTAGACATCCCTTCTATACCTCAATATTAATCCTATTTTTAGGAGTTGCAATAATTGCTTGGAATTGGTACGGCCTATTTTTCTTCATTTTCTTCATAGTGGGCTTATTAATCAGGATAAAAAAAGAGGAAAGTGAATTAATTCTTAAATTTGGTGAAAAATATGAAAACTACATGGAAAAAACACCAAAACTGATTCCAAGATTATAAGAACAATTACAAAAAGTATAGGGCAAATTATAAGTTCATAAAATAATTAATTCAATTAAAGGGATAATTATGGCAAATAATAAACTTCAAGAGCTAAAAGATGCCCTTCAGGATAGAAATTGTAGTTTAGAAAAACATTCCAGTGTCATGGAAATTACCTTTGAAAATAGTGAGGATGCAGACTGGTTTGAAAATATTTTTGAGGATTACCAGAGGGAATCTGCTGTTTGCTGCTTAATGTCCATGCGACCAAAGGGTGAAAATGCCAGACATAAATTTGTTTTTAATTTAAAAGACATGGATAAATTCATAGACCTAATAAAGGAAGAATAATGGTTTAAAAGTGAATACCATTACCTACCCTAATTAAATTGATAATATAAAAAAAATCATGGCATGGATTAATCTTTAGCTAGGTCACTGCCAATATTCCAGGCTCTCTCCATAACTTCTTTTTTATTTTTAACATCTCCCGGCATTCTATTTTCCTTGGTAGCTAAAACATCTTTCACAGTATAACCTAAAAATTCAAACATGTTTCTGGTGTAATCAAAATATTCTTTAAACATGTTTTCATCAGGATTTCCCTGGGAAAACACCAGTACCATATTTTTTGTCCCATATTTCTCTGGAAAACCAGTCATGAAATTAGCGTAAAGTCGGTCAGTGAATAGTTTGGTTTGGGCGGACATTTGCCACATATAAACTGGTGATCCCAGAATGAAGGCATCAGCCTCCTGAATCTGTTTATAGGCAATCTGCATATCATCTTGAGTGGCACATTTTCCTTCGTTTTCCTTACAGTGCTGGCAAGCCTTACAGGGGGCTATGTTCATTTCACTCAAATTGAAAATTTCTGTCTCAGCTCCAGAATCAGCCGCTCCTTTTAATATCTCTTTAACTACAATTTCTGTGTTACTTCCAGTTCTCGGACTTCCACTAAACCCTATTATTTTCATTTTTTAAACCTCTCTTAACTCATGTTTTTATAGGATTATAGATTGAAATATTTTTTCGCATCCTTTTTTAAAACAGTTTACATGATTAAGATAATCAGTTATGTATAGTAATACAGGTATGAGGGTATAGGTTATAGGAAATAGTATAGGTGTATAGTATAGGTGTGATGGGGATAAGTTATGGAAAATGATTAAATCAAGATCTGCCAGGAACATCAATAAATTGTTGAAGATACAGATTAACTTATCAAGGAGTAAAGGTTTTTATAATTCTCAAAAATAGGCAATTTACAGAAAAACTGCAAAATGTTACTAAAAGTATCATGACATATAGCTCTCATTTAAGAAAAATGGTCATTTAGCAAAAGTTTGAATTAAGATGATAATAGTTGAGTAATGAGGTGTAACTAGGAATATCCATTTACTTCGTAATATTGAAGTTTAACGAAGTAATCCAAGAGCCACATCCCCCCATGAAACATTTTACAAAATACTATTATTTTAGAGAAGTAATGAATAATGATAAAGATATAAAAAAATCAGAACGGGGGCATGAAAGTTAAAATTGATCATGAAACTCTCAATAACATATTCCAGGAATCCCCCCTGGGAATAATTATCTATAATCAGCAGGGCAACCTGGTGGATGCAAATAGAACCGCATTAAAAATAATGGGAATCCCTGAATTAGAATATATCTCAGGAATCAACCTATTTGAAAGCCCCATAATATCTTCCAGAAAGGAAAAATTACTTAAAGAGGGATTAATCAAATTTCAAACTAGATTAGACTTTGATCATATTAAAAATTCTAATTTTTACACCTCTGAAAGGTCTGGAGAAGTTTTGGTAGATGTTGTGATCAAATTATTTGATTCTGGATTTTTAGTACATGTCCAGGAAATTACTCTGCAGGAACCTACTGGAAAACCCTTTCAAAGTGAAGATAAATATCGTCGTTTCTTTGAGGATGATCTGACTGGTGATTTTATTGCCACACCTGACGGTAACGTCATGGAATGTAATACATCATTTGCTGAAATATATGGATTCAACAGATCTTATGATGCGGTTGAAGCAAACATCTCCCAGTTTAACCCTGAAGACTGGGAAAATTTAATCAAACGCATTGAAGCCGAACATAAAGTTAGAGGCCATCAAACCACTCACCAGAGACCAGACGGGAAACAGATCCATGTGGTCAGTAATGTGGTGGCCATTTTCAATGAATCTGGAGAATTAGACCAGGTTGAGGGCTATATTTTCGATGACACTGAGCGTAAAGAAGCTGAAGATGCTTTAAGAGCGAGTGAAAAAAAATACAGGCGTTTGTTTGATGAAGATTTAACTGGGGACTTTATTGCCACTCCTGAAGGGAAAATCTTAGAATGTAACCCTGCTTTTGCCGATATATATGGTTTTACCAGTCGTGAAGATGCTCTTGACTTTAATGTTTCTCAGTTTAACTCTGTAGACTGGACGACCCTCAGGGATCGTCTGAAAAAGGAGTGTAAGGTTCAGGGTTACCAGAGCTGGCAGTTAAGGGCTGATGGTCACAAAATCCACGTTGTTGCCAATGTTGTAGGCATATTCAACGATTTAAAGGAACTGATCCAGGTTAAAGGTTATGTCTATGATGATACAGAACGTAAAAATGCCGAAGAAGATTTAAAAAAGAGTGAAGAGAAGTATCATCTTCTGTTTGATGAAGATTTAACCGGCGACTTTATTGCGACTCCTGAAGGGAAAATCTTAGAATGTAACCCTGCTTTTGCCACAATATACGGATTTAACAACTGTCAAAAGGCACTTCAATGGAATATTTCCCAATCTAACCCCTTTGACTGGCCCTATATGATCACCAGACTCAAAAATGAGGGTAAAATTCTGGGTTTTCAAAGTTGGCAGCGGAGATCTGATACTCTGCGGATTCATGTTATTGCCAACATGGTTGGAATGTTTAATGGTTCAGGTGAACTGATCCAGGTTAAAGGTTATGTATTTGATGATACAGAACGTAAACATGCTGAAGAAGAACTTGATCGGGGTAAACGTAAAATAACCGGAATTTTAAACAGTATTCAGGATGGTTTCGTGGCTTTAAATAATTTTTGGGATTTTATTTACGTAAATCACTGTGCTGCAGAATATGCTGGTGTTCAAATTGATGATCTAGTGGGGCAAAACCTGTGGCAAAGATTCCCGGAACTTTCAGGAACTATACATGAAACCTTCTTCCGCAAAGCTATGAATAATAATGAAATCCAGCACTTTGAGGCTCCAGGAATATATAAAACAGATCAATGGTTTGATTTCAAGGTTTACCCTTTAGATGATGGGATATCAATATACTGGCGAAACATTACCCCGCGCAAAAAATTACAAGAAAAGTAAGGCAAGTTAATGATAACTAAATCTTTTAAGAGTGAAGTTTGATTTTTAAAAAAAGTTTAGGGAATGACATTTACTGGTACGGTAGCTTCTCTCACTACCCTTTCTGTAGTACTACCCATAAAAAATCTTTCTAAACCATGTTTACCTGATTTTCCCATTATTATCTGGTCTACTCCTTCATTTTTAGCTGTTTCTAAAATGACATCTTCAGGTTTACCTTTCTTAATCATGGTTATCAAATTGATATTTTTACAGTTACCAGCGCACTGTTCTTCTTCAATCTTTTTTTCAAATTTTTGAACAGCTTCTTTTCCTTCTTCCTTCAACTCTTCAGCCAATTTTTCTCTTAAATCTTGTTGGGGTAATGAATTCAAGTAACCCATGTCGATCACGTTTAAAACAATAACATCGGCACCAGTTAAACTAGCATGTGAAATGGCATATTCTCCTGCTCTTTGGGATGCTTCAGAACCATCAGTAGGTAATAATATTTTTTTAACCATAGTCTACCCTCCCTTTTAGAAATTTCTCCTCTGATATTTTTAAATAAATTTAATGGTAGAATATTAAGATTCTACCTTTTTTAAGCTTTCTATCCAAGCACGGGTTTTGCAATTGTCAGGAGAAATATGATAGTCAAGGTAATCCCGATAACAATCAAAGGAAATCCTGCCTTGAATATTTCCTTAATTTTCACATATCCAGACCCATAAGCCATGGCAACTGTTGGATCAGCCATGGGGAGTAAGAATGATAGTGAACAGGCAATTGCCACAGGTACAGCGTATGTTCCTATGGGTTGTCCCTGTGCCGCTGCCAATGTAACTGATAATGGTACTAATATTGCTGAAAGCGCAATATTAGACATCACCTGTGTTATACTAACTGCAACTACCATTAAAACCACCATTATAAGGACAGTGGATGGATCACTTCCCATGAAAGCAACAATATCTGTTATAAGCCAACTTGCTGCACCGGTTTGAAGTAATGCTGCTCCTAGACTTAATGCTCCTCCAAAAAAGATTATTAAACCCCAGTCAACACTTCGCTGTGCATCTTTCCAGTCCACCACCTTGAATATGAAAAACATTACTGCACCTATTAAAGCAACAGAATAGCTGTTCAATCCTGTCCAACTGGTGGTAACCCATAATCCGATGGTGAATAAGAGTATAACTAATGATATTTTTTCGACCTTGGTCACGGGTCCCAATGATTCCAGTTTTTTGGACACGGTTTTATTTCCCCCGATTATTCCGTTTACTTCTGGTTTGAACAGTCTACCGAGTAGTTTCCAGATGATAATCATCATAATAATGGAAAGGGGAATTCCGAAGACCATCCAATTGGCAAATGGGATATGGGTGTATGCTGCTGCCATCAAGTTGGGGGCGGTACCTATTTCGGTACCAAATCCGCCGGCCAGAGAACCGTAGGATGCACCAAGAATCATGGCCTTTGCAAAGTTACTTTCACCCCTTTCGGCATCGTTAATACCCATTAAAGGAATGATCTCCTTGATTATTGGAAGTAACATTGCAAAAGCTACTACATTTTCAATCCAAGCAGATAAAAGCCCGGTAGAGAATACGGCAACGAATATGCTCCTATCTGGACTGGTACCAAACTTATTTAACATTGTATAGGTTAGGCGTGTAGCTAATCCGCTTTTGCGGATGGCTTCGGCAATTATAAAACCGCCTATCATTAAAAAGATGATGGGATTTGCAAAACCAATAACTGCATTTTGAAAACTCTCAATTCCGATTATGGGTTGTATGAAGAGTATTATTAAAGAAGTAACTGCTAGGTGTACTGCTTCAGTAGCCCACATTATTATGGCGAAAACGAGTAATGCAATTGCGGCATGGCCAGGATTGCTTAAACCATTCATAGGAATTAGCATCACGACTATAAAAGCAATTATAGCCAAGGGCATTCCTAAAACTTTCAAATTGATGTTCGTTTTTAAGCCTCCTGAATTTTACAGCTAACCTAACAATTTACTCGAATATAAACATATTTTATAATGATTAATCATTTGAATTATTAATTTTGTAGATTATAAAATAGTTTAAATAATACCGGCTGTAAAATCCAACAATTAAGATAAAAAATAATTATCGGGCGAAAATAATGGAAAAAATATATTAGCTGTGATTTTTATCGATAATGGTCATTTTAATTGTTTTTTATGAAATTTCTGGATGGGGACAACATCTTTGGACTAATTATCTGAGTATTTTTCTCTTTGCTCTTGTTTTTGTACTGATCATTTACAGTATGAAAAATTCACATTGTATAATATATCGAGAACCATGTATAATGTATAGAAAATATATAAGGAAACAGAATCAGAAAAAATTATTAAAAATAATTCTGTGCCCATGTTGCTTTTTTATATTTTGCCAAAAAAATCTGATCTGGAGGCTGGTCTACATTGGTTTTATGGGTGGTGTGATCAGATCCTGGCTAGATACTATGGTCAAGTCAACAGGGCACAGATGAGTTCTATCTTGGAATTCACCTCCCGCTACTTGTTAACCATAAATAACTCCCTGATAAGATAAATGGTTTTTCCAAATTGACACCCAAATCACACCAGAATTTCGCCGGAAATCACCCTAAAGTTAATTTAAAACTAGAATAACCATTTTATTTTTTTTCATATTTTATTTTTCAAACCTCAAAAACAATCTCACCAAATCATGTAACAGAATGTGATAAATTGTTTTTTAAAAATTTTAGATAATTTTGAGGGAAAATCAACGCATTTTAAGGTTGAACTTTGAAAAAGGTTTATTCTTTTTAGAAAAATAAGTAGTAGGTATAAATTATCAATTATATAAACAAAAAAATAAGATGAAGAACCTAGTTTAAAAAAATGAAAGGTTAAAAATTAACCTTTCTCAAATTTTAGCTTGTGTTTTTACAGTTTGTTCCATCACAGATTCCAGTTCCAGAGTTACTGTTTTCCTGGCCATATTGATATTTGTATTGTTGGTCAGAGTTTCCAGATCCTGAATTAGCGTTTTTTTGGCCGTATTGATATTTGTTCTGGTCTCCGTCACAGGTTCCATCACAACTTCTATCACAACTTCTATCACAGGTTCGATCACAACTTCCACATTCACCACTAGTTGTGCTGTTTTCTTGGCCGTACTGGTGTTGGTTTCCTGTGTCTGTGGTTGAAGTGGTGGCACTTGTGTTGGTATCATCTTGAACCTGGTCTGCAGTGGTGTTGTTTAATGTTTCATTCAATGCAAAAGCAGGCACAATACTGATCATCAGTACCATTGCACAGATTAATGCTTTCCTCAAATTATCACCTCCATTGGTAGGTGAACTAAAATAATGCTTTGATTTGATAAATGATTATTCCAAGTTTATACCCAGATCACATCCATTTTCTTCCCTACAGTTACCCTATTGCTAATTATAATTCAAACAATTCGTATTTATCCTAAAAAAGCATAATGGGGCATGATCTTGGAAAGATCTGGGTGTAATCTTGGAATAATTACTTTTATATAAATGATCTATTTATTATATGTAACCTGAAAACAGGCCTTAAATATGATTTATAGCGGATTATTATAGTTTTAAACGATTTAAAAGTTTAATAATATTTTATTTATCAAAATAGCCTGAAAAAAGCTTTAAAAATTGAATTATAAAATTTTAAAAAAAAATGGGGGAATCATTTTGGTTTACGATATGATCTTACCAGCCATCCCATTTATTGGGGGCTACTTACTTACTTACAGTCTGTATAGGCTGAAATTAATCAGAAAAGCAGTACACATCAACATATGGAATTTAATAATTGGATTAGCATTCCTGATATCAGCAGGGGCAGGCTTCGTCCTACTCTTGATTATGGAATTTAATGTTAAACTACCCATAAGTCCAGAGTTACTTTACTGGCATGTTGAACTGGGCATAACCCTGGCCCTGGTCACAGTTTTCCACTTCCACACCTACTGGAAATCAGCCAAGACCATGCTTGTGGCAGCAAAAAGAAGGAGGTCAGAGGCATGAAGAAAAAAATAAAATCTACTCTGTCAAGGGAAAAATTATTTCCTGACTTATCCCGGGAAAAAATAAGTTCTACTTTATCAAAGGAGAATTTAAGATCAGTATTAACCAAAATTCCCATGAAACAGAAAATATTTGCCGCACTTTCCACCATTCCCTTCATAGCACTCGGATCCATGTCCACTTCCTGTGCAACCACCTGTCCTTATGGGATGGTAAACGATCCGTACCCCGGACAGTGCCCTCGTTATATGGATGTTGGTGGAGATGGATTCTGTGATTTCTCCCAGACAACCCCAACTACCACTACCGACACATCCACCACTGATCCATCCACTTCAGACACTACTACCTCTACTGATGATACTACCACTTCTACAACCACAGATCAAGGACAGGGTAATGGTGCAAATGCTGAGGTGACCCCTGATCAATCTACAGATACGAATACAACCACACTACCTGATGATCCTGGTTCAGACTATGGAAGTCTTAATGGAGAGGGAACCAATTATTATGTGCTACCAGTCACCCTTATCATAATAGGGGGATACTTATTTACATATTATCTCTTTAAAAAAGGAATATTAAAACGGAATAAACACAAACGAATATGGAATCTGCTACTCACAGTGGGATACCTTGGAACAGGAATTACGGGGGTTATTTTAACCTTTATGGTAAATCTTGGTATAAGAACAGCCTTAAACCAATCCATAACATTTTGGCATGTGGAAATGGCAATTTTAATGGTTGTAGGAACTTTTATCCATCTTCACATCAATTGGAAACCGTTTAAAAACATTTTCAGGGTTCTTTTCGGGTTTAAATTTAATTCAAGAAGAGACCCAACCAAAGCTAAGGGAACATCTAAGTGATGTTCCACCATTTTTTTTTTAAAAGTTAAAACACTGTACTAACAGTTTTTAATAGATCAAATAGCTGTTTACATTTTTTTACATATTCTATTCAAACCATTTCATATTATTCTTCAAAACCATCAGATTTTTTCTACAGAGGAAAATATATGTTTTCATTTGAGGATGATAATAAATTCTGTCAGGGAAATAGAGGAGTATTCAAATTTTCCTGAAAGTTAAAGCTGATGGAAAGTCTACAGGAGAAAAAAATGGAAAGAAAACAACTACCTTTAGTGTGTTAAATATAGTAGAATCATTTAAAATTGAATTCAAATCATATTAAGATTAAGGAGAATCCAATAAATCCGAACTACCATAAAGTTATTGAGTATTATTTATAGATCTTAACACTACACTCTCTCATAATTAATGGGTGAGATGGGGGGTTAAGATTAGTATGTATCTTGATATGTTGAAAATTATTAAATTGGGACGTCCCCAATTTTTATTTGGAGGTTTTTTACTTTTCACCATGGGTGCTTTACTTGCAGTTTTATTCAACGCCCCTTTTTCTTCAGATAAATTCATATTTGGATATTTTATTCTGGCATTGGCACATTTAGCACTTCATTACAGTAATGATTATTTTGATATGAATGCGGATCAATTTATCAAGCCTACACCTATTTCAGGGGGTAGTGGAATTTTAATAGAAAATCCGAATTTACGGCAATTTTCAAAAAAGTTCGCAATCACCCTCATATTCTTATCAATCACTTTTGCAGCGATATTCACTATTATCTATTCCTACACTCTGTGGTTCTTATTATATGTTATATTAGGAAACTATTTAGTTTGGTTTTACTCTGCTCCTCCTGTTGCACTAGCTTACCGCGGATTTGGGGAAATTTCAAACGGTATGAATGGTATTTTGTTGTCGGGCATGGGTTATTTCACTATGATGGGAAGTTTAGACTTGGCTTTAATCATCTTTGCCATTCCCTTAACCTTTTTACAATTCATTTTCACTATAGGGGTGGAAATTCCTGATATGGAGGGAGATAAATTAGGGGGTAAAATCACTTGGATTGTCTCAAGGGGTCGGAGCTTCGGTTTTAAATTGATTGCAATTTTAGGAGCTCTGGCTGTTGTTTCATTCTTTCTTTTGCCCTTTACCAATTTATTCCCTTCCAACATAAATTTCCGTTTTTTTGCATTAATATCATTAATTCCATTAACTCTAGGTATTATTGGATTATTTAAAAAGCAATTAAATAGAGATTCTGCCACAAAAATGGCTATTATGGATGTTGCCTCTGTTTTTGTAGTGGCCATGTTAATTGACCTTTGCTTAGTTAATACTCTGTTCTCTGAGATTTGAGAATAAAAGAAATTTAATGTATTTTTAATGGATTCAAAAATGCTTTTCCCGTCACATGGAGAAAGGAAGTATTATATATAATAAAAACCTTATAATTCTACGCAATAACGGGTTTTAACTATAAATTCATTGATTGGGGAGTAAATCATGGATATAAACTCAGAAAGGGTTAATGGAGTTCTGGTGGTTACACCTAAAGGTAGAATGGATGCTTATGGTGCATTAGCACTGGATGAATCCCTGGACAACATGATACAGGATAAAGACTCATCAGTTGTTTTTAATATGGAAGGTGTCAGTTATCTGAGCAGTGGGGGTATAAGGACTTTCCTCCGTATGGAAAGGATGATGCGAGATCGAGGGGGAAAGATGTGTCTTTGTAATTTAAATCCATATCCACTGGAAGTTTTAAAGATGGCTGGTTTTGACCAGATTTTTTCAATCCACCCCACTGTACAGGATGCTATGGAATATCAGATAAGGCCTGAGAATCATGAACATGTTCATTGGAGTCAACTCCCCGAATATGAGGATGAAAAACTTTCTTTAACCATTCTGGAAGTTTCCCAAGATGATGCTAAATTACAGGTTGTCGGTGATATTTCTAAAGTTTTGAATGCCCAGATAGGTGAAGAAGATATTTATTCCAGGAATTTCTATGACACT
>Ga0334900_1002491_pt1 | contig 16107 bp, 15 predicted proteins | sample GraSluR3_MG_2_FD_207231 | JGI IMG/M metagenome (GOLD analysis project Ga0334900, IMG submission 207231) | Sludge microbial communities from methane-producing bioreactor in Wageningen University, Netherlands - Granular Sludge_31_08-R3 | ecosystem: Engineered > Bioreactor > Anaerobic >...
TTCGCGAAGAGGGCCTGCTCGAGGAGTCGCTCTCGGGCGACAAGCGATACTTGCGCATGCCCGTTTAGGCTCTCGTTCCCACGCTTTGCTCTCGTTCCCGTGCTCTCGTTCCCACGCTTTGCTCTCGTTCCCGTGCTCTCGTTCCCACGCTTTGCGTGGGAACGCGCGTTTCGCCGCTTCGCGGCCCCGATGGCGACGCGGAAGCGTCCAAGCCCTGGGTTCCCACGCGAAGCGTGGGAACCAGGGAGCACGCGAAGCGTGGGAACCAGGGAAGCCGGGACCCCGGAAAAACCGGAGCGGATGTTTCAAGGTCATTCCGACGCGATCCTGCCTACGGCGTCGCGCGCCAGAGCATCGACACGTCGGTCTTGGGAGCGAAGCCGAGAATGCGTTTCGCCTTCTCGTTGAGGAACTTGTCTTGGGGAGCGTCGGCGAGAATGAAAAACACCTCGCACTTCGACGGGAGTCGGGCAAGCTCGATCTCCAACCCCAGCCGAAACACCTCGGCGGCGTCGGCCCAGGCGACCACGAAGGGCACGCCTCCGGCTCCCGGCTTCAGTTCCGACGGGTCGCGAAGGCTGTAGAAGAGATAGTCCTGCACGTACACGTCGTGCGACAGCGTAAACGCCCGGCAGACCTCCTGGCCGAGCGACTTGGTGAGCGGGTACAGGCCCGTGCCGGGATGGGGCGGCACGTCGGGCGGAATGGCGTGATCGAACCGCTCGTACCCGGGACCCGCCACCGTGAAGTGGGGGCCCGTGTTGATCACGCGCCGAATGCCGTGCCCGACCGCCGCCCGCATCACGTGATAGCATCCCAATGCGTTGACCCGAAACGCCAGCACGGGGTCGCGGCGCACGACCGAGAGGTTGACGATCGTGTCCATCCCCTGGGCCGCGTCGATCACCTGCTCGGCCGACGTGACGTCGACGTCGCGGAACTCGTGGTCGGCGAACGCCTCGCGGATCTCCGAGGGAGCCGGCTGAATGTCGGTGATGCGCAGGCGATGATGGGGCGCCAGGGCCTTGACGACGTGGGGCCCCAGGTATCCGTTGGCCCCGAGAAGCAGAACGTTCATGACTCTTCTCCACCAAAAGCCGGGCGGTAGCCGAGCGTCTTCTGGGCCTTGAGAATGGGAAATCGCGGCGACGGCCCGTGCGACCAGACGTGGAAAATCGCCCAGTGCCCCGTGCGCGCGAGCTGATCGGCCGATGGCCTGGCGAGGGCGGCGGAAACGGCCCGCGCCGCGTCGCGCGGATGGATCCAGGCCGAATCGGTCACGCCGTTGCCTCCCGCGCCGGCCGGCACGACGTCGGCCAGACGCAGCACGATCACGTCGAGGTCTCCTCGGCGCGCGAATTCGCGGCAGGTGAACTCGCCGAGGTCGTGCGACAGCCCACCGCCCTCGGGCGCCGGCAGGGGCCGCCAGTCCTCGTCGACCCGAAAGCCGGGCTCGCATCCGTGCATCGTGCGCAGCGAGCTCAAGTAGACCACGCGCCGCACGCCTTCCTCGACGGCCGCCCCGAGCAGGTTGTAGGTGCAGCGCGTGCGGTAGTCGATCGCGGCCGCCTCGTCGCCGCCCAGGGGGGGCTCGGCAACGTGCACGACGGCCTCCACGCCGCCGACCGCGCGGCGGGTCGACTCGTCGTGGCTCAGGTCGCTCGGCACAAGTTCGTGGGCGGTTTCGACGGGCGTCGGGGCCGTCAAGCGGACCCGATAGTCGCGGTCGAGCTCCGCGGCGACGATCCGGGCCAGCTCGCCGTGGGCCGAGGTGACCAGCACGGTCTTGATCGCGGCATCGGTCGGCGCCCGCGCGCCGGCGACCCGGGCATCCGCCGCTTCGGCCGCTTCGCGCGGGGCAAGAACGTGCGTCGCGCCGGCCGCCAGAAGACCGGCTTGCTGCAAGAAACTGCGTCGCTTCATCGGTCGCGCCTTTCCCGTGAGACTTCGAGACGACCGTCCATTGTACCCGTTCCATCGAGTGACGGCACCCGAGGCTCCCACGTCGCCCCTCGAAGCGTCCTTGCAGAACGCGACTTGTTCCGACGCGTCGCCTCGAAATGGCCACATCGCGACTGCCTTGTCATGCCAGATCGCCCAGAACCGCGCAATCGCGCCGGATCGAGGCGACGGTTGCGCCGCCGATCGTCAGAATTCGCGCACCGTCGCATCGCGCGGGATGCCGAGCCGATCGAATCGCTTGGCGCGGCCGGCCTGGTCGCCATCGTGAATCTCGCGCGCGTGACGTCCCACCTCGAGGGCATGTTCCCGCGGCACGACGATGACGCCGTCGCCGTCGGCCACGACCACGTCGCCGGGATAGACGAGCACGCCGGCGCAGTTGATCGGGAAGTTGTACGATTCGGTGATCATCCGGCCGGGTCGTACGCCCCGAGTGGAATAGCCGTCGCGGCAGTAGACGGCCGGGCGCTTGACTTTGACGATTTCGTCGGTGTCGCGCGCGCCCCCGTTGGTGACGACGCCGACGATCCCCTTTTCGGCCCAGCCCAGACTGTTGTTCGAGCCGATGTTGCCGCCCTCGAACACTCCGGCGGTGTCCATCACAACGACGTCACCCGGCCTGGCCGTTGCGAGCCATCCGTCACGGGCTCGGCCGTACTGCTCGCCTTTGAATCTCTTGAACCCGTCGATGTCGTCGAACGAGTTGCGGCCCACGCGAACGTCGGACGGGACGTAACGAACGGTGACGGCAAAGCCGACAAAACGATGCGTGAACTCCTGGGGATCGCGCCACAATGGGCGGATCGCATGGTCCATCAGACCGACGTCTTGCAGGCCGATGAGGTCCATGCCGTCGCACACGTCGGTGACTCGCAAGTCGCGATAGAGGTCGACGATCTCCCGCCGGGCGACGTCCGAGTCGTCGAAGCGCTTGTTTTCGAGCACCCGGACACCCTCGGGCGTGTGCCATTCTTGCGCCGGGCAAAGCCGCCCGATCCAAGGTCCAATGGCGGCCGCCGATCCGATGGCAGCCAGAAAGATGACCGACGAACGGCCGGGGCTTGTTGTGAACCGCCGCATTCGAAAGCTCCTTGCGTTGGGGAATGGAGGAGAGAGGTACGGTCGCCTTGCTCGATATGCTAGCGGCCCCCCGTGCCGGGATCAAATGCTCGTCGGTCGAGCCGGGAAGAGGTGCCGCCATACCGCTTCGCCGCCCGCCGGAGGGGAGTCGATCCGGGTGAATTAGGCCGTGACGCCCCAACCATCCCGGCGCGGCCCGTTGACGCATCTTGTGCCGCGTGCTAGCTTGTGGGGCGTGTCTTGTCGTTTCATGGCCCAAGGAGATCGCGATGAGAGTCCGGTTGACCGAAAGACAGACCGAGGTCGTGCGCCTGCTGAGCCTGGGCTGCACCGTCGAGGAGGTTGCCAAGATTCTGAAACTCTCGCCCAGCACGGTGGACAACCACAAAACGGCGGCGATGGCCCGTATGGGAACCGACCGGGTCGCCCTGTTGACCCGGCTGGCATTGCACGACAAGATCACGAGCATGAACGACAAGCTCACGCCGGCCGAGAGGAAGGCTTCGGGGCGGAAAGACGACGGTTGGAACTGAGCCAACGCCATCGACCAGGAAGGCATCAGCGGCGTCTGGGGGAATTACCCGGGGAAGGAATATGACCGCGGCTATCCCAAGCGGCTGCAGGAGTTTCTGGGCATCGAGCTGGTCATCGTCCGGTCCGCAGAACTGCTCGAGGAGATGGCCGAGGTCGACGATTCGGCCGACGCGATCACGCACGAGAGCGCCGCGCTTACGCTCTCCGAGCACACGGTCAACGCATGGACCCCGCTGAGCATTCGGGAGTTGAGCAAGGAGCACATTCCCTGTTGCTGCCGGAGCCACGTCGATTGTCTGGTCACCCCGTTGATCGGATGCGATCGGACCGCGCCGGTAATGATGCAGATAAGGCCGACGGGAGGAGAGTTGCACGACGACGCGACGGGGCGATTCGCGCACCCGTGCCGCGACCTTGATCAACCGAGTGCGCCAAGTGCATGGCTGCCCTTTGCCAAGCGGATCGTGTTGGCGAAGTAGCGGTCGCTCAGGCGATCTGCCGAAACAACAGCAGGGATGTGCTCGGGCACGCAAACCAAGGCGATCCGCCGATCACGATGGCCTTCCATCGCCCGATCCATGCTCTCGGCCAGCATCCCACGCCCCATGTCGTTGGTCCACAGCGGCCGGCGATGATAACAGGAAAGCGTCCGTTCGTGGATGTGGCCGGCATCCTGGTAATGCCGTATTCGTTTTCGATGCCCCGGACTCCCTTTCCTGGCAACCATCGTAACAACGACGGGCACCGCGGGACAAGCCAGCCGTGGCACCCGGCGCCGAACGTGATCCGTGGCCGGGGCTTGCCCGTCGACGGCGACACGCTTTGCCGGGGAAAGACCTACCGGCTCCGTCTGTGGATGAAGACGCGGGACGCCGACCGCCTCGCGTGGGAACTGCCGACGATCTTGCACAACGCCTTCCGCGCGCCCGACGGAAGCGAGGCGGTCATCGCGGTCAACGTGACCGACGCGCCGCAAACCGGCACGCTCAGGTGGGGCGGGCGCCAGATCGCCGTCGAACTGGCCCCGTGGAAGGCCCGGTTGATCGAGGCGCCGAAATGAGGCCCCGATCGCCGCGCGGTCTTGCATCGCGCGGTCGGCGCCCTTACATTCCCCGGAGCGGCGCACCTGCCGGCACGGGCCGGGGCTCGCACGGGTGCGCCCGTGCCCCCGAGGAGACACCACCATGCGAACCGATCTTCCGTCGAAGCCGCTCGTTGCGCCGTTGCTCGTCCCGTTGTTGTTCGCCGCGGTCTGCGGCGCCCGAGGCACGGCGGCCGAGCCCGCCGGCGGCGGGGCGTGGGCCCGCGTTGTCGAGGACGAGCGGTCCATCCGGATCGAGACCGACAAGCTCGAGGCCGCGATCCCCAAGAAAGACCCCAAGCATTGGATGACCGGCATCGAGAAGGGCTCGTTTGTCGACAAGGCGACCGGGTTCCGCGAGGTGGGCGACGGGCTGATGGTCGTCGACTGGCTCATGGAGGCCGGCAGCGACGATGCGTACGCCGACCGGGTCGAGGCCCCCGACGGGCACGGCGTCGGCCGCTACCTCTGGTACGCCAACGAGACCGACCCGGCACGGCGCGCCTACGCCCGCATCGCCCACGGCAGCAGCCATCGCAAGCGCGTGGTCGAGGGCCCGCAACTCTGCCACCGCATGAAGCCCGTCGAGCCCGAGGTCATACGCGGCGACGACTTCGTGGCCGTGAAGACGACCTACCGCTACGAGTACGCGGCCCCGGGGCGCAAGCCCGGCTCGCGCTGGACGCAGCTCGTCGTCTTCCCCCGCGGCGAGCGATTCTTCGTGCTCATGGACAAGATCGACACGGTCAACGATTCCGAGGAGATGTTCCTGCGCAACGACACGCCGGGCTGCATCCGGCACGAGCGCGGCGACACGTTCAGCGAGATCTACCTGAGCTACCTGGGCGGGCCCCGGGGGCTGCGCATCCCGTCAAGCGAGTTCTTCACGCCCTTTGCGCCCGACGAGAAGTTTCACTACCGGCGCGACATGCACGAGACGCCCGGGCATTTCATCCGGGCCTACCGTCTGCGCGACAAGGCGACGGGCCGCGACGGTCCCTGGCTGGCCGGCATGACGCTCGATCCCACGGTGGTCTACGAGGCGTGGTGCAGCCAGCGCAGCGGCGGCATCATCGTGATGATCGAGGAGATCCACGGCCGGCCGATCAAGGCGGGCCAGTCGTTCAGCGCGGCCCACGTCGTCGGCTACTTCGACACGATCGACCAGATGCACGCCGTGTACGATCGCTACAAGGGCCACAAGGCCCTGACCGTCGACGCCTCCGGATGGCGGCTCGTGGAATGAACGGCAACGAACCGCGGCGGCCACCCTTCGGCGAGGCGAACCGGCGCCGCGATGCCACGTGCCGCTAATGCTCGATCCGGCAGTGCGGCCATGCGCGGCGCAGGATCCGAACCGTCTCGGCGCCGACCAGCGTGCCCTGAAGCGAAAGCGAGTTGCACCGGCTTAACCGGCTCAGTTCGTAGACTTCCTCGTCGGCGACTGCCGTGTCGGACAGATCGAGGCTGTTCAGGCTCGCGGGCAGATCCTTCAAGGCCGCGCCCCGCACGGCGGTGCCTTGGAGCGACAACCGATCCAGCCTGGTGAGCGTCTTCAACTTCGACACGCCCGCGTCGGTGACGCGCGTCCCCTCGAGCGACAACTGGCTCAGGCCGGTCGCGCGCGCCAGATGGGCGAGACCGGCGTCGGTGATCGGCGCGTCGCGCAGGGAAAGTTGCGAAAGGGCGGGAAGCCCCACAAGGTGGGCGAGCCCTTCGTCGGGAACGGCCGTGCCGTCCAGGTTGAGCTGTTCGAGGCTCTTCAGGGCCTTGAGATGGGCGAGCCCCTCGCCGGCGATTTGCGTGCCCTCCAGGTTGAGCTGCCGGAGGCTCGTCAGGGCTTCGAGATGGGCGAGCCCCGCCGATGTGACGCGGGTGCGGCTCAGATCGAGTTCCGTGAGGCTCGTCAGCGCGTCGATGCCGGCCAGTCCGACATCGTCAAGCGGCGTGGCGCCCAGCGACAAGCTCGTCAGGGCCTTCATGCGACGAAGGTGCTCCATTCCGCCGGCGACCTGGCTGCCGTAAAGCGAGAGGTGTGCGAGTCGCGTCATGTTTTCGAGCGACCGGAGCCCCTCGCCCGAGACGTTCACCTCCCGGAGATCGAGGCGCTCGAGCCCCGTGAGGGTTTCGAGCGACGCCACCCCCGAATCGGTAATGGCTTCGCCCATCAGCGAGAGATGCCACGCTCCGGCCAGCCCATCGAGATGCACGAGGTCGGCGTCGGCCAGTGGCGATTCTCCCTGCTGGACCATGATGCGGCCGGTACGCCAGAGCCACACGTGCGCCCCGCGTTCCTTAAGGGCGAGCACCCTCTCCCGTTGGCTTGGCGGGAGCTTCTTGATCAATCTCTTCTGGTTCGGCGACGACACCGCGGGCAGCAACAGGGCGATGAGCACGCCGATAATCGCGATCACGACCAGCAGCTCCACGATCGTGAAGCCTCGCACCGAGGCTTTTGGCGAGCGCATCGAGAGCGTGGCGCGCGAGATCATGGCGAATCCTCCGGGCGAGGGCAATCGCGAATCGTGCATTCCGGCAGCGCGGCGCGGAGCTTGTCGACGCCGCGGGAGGTCACGCGCGTTCTCTGGAGCGAGAGCGACTGGAGCGATTTGAGCCCCTCCAAGTGCTGCAAGGCGTCGTCATCTACCTCGGTGCCGCCCAGGTGCAGGTCGCTGAGCTGGGCCATTCGGGCGAGATGCACCAGGCCGGGGCCCGCGACCCGCGTGCGGCTTAGCCCCAGTTGGCGCAGGTTGGTCAAGCCCTCGAGATGCTCCAGGCCCGCGTCGGTCACGGCCGTGCCGTCCAGATGGAGCGTCTCCAGCCCGACGAGCTTACCGAGGTGCTTCAATCCGCGGTCGGCGATGGGCGTGTCGGCCAGGTGAAGCGCGGTCAACCTCGGGAGGCGTTCGAGTTGATCGAGCCCCGGCCCGGTCACCGGCGCGGTATCGAGCGAGAGCTTCCACAGTTTGGGAAGCCCCCCAAGCCGTCCCAGGCCGCTTCCGGTGACTCGGGTACCGCTGAGATCCAAGGTCAGCAGGTCGGTCATTCCGGCGAACCGGGAGAGCTCGGCGTCGGTGACCTGGGGATCGTCGATCGCAAGCGCCTCGGTGTGGTACCACCGGCTCTCATCGGCCAGGGTACTCGACAGCGACGGGTATCGATCGACCACATGGGGAGCCAACTCGCGCTGCCGATCGTGCTTCGCGGCGCCGGCCGCGGTGAAGAACTTCTTCAAGGCGGCGAACGGGACGTGCCCGGCGATCTGCCAGACCTGCCCGTCGGCGAACAACACGTGGAACCCACCGCGATGGCGGCTCGAAGGGCGGCGTCCCTCGGCGGCATCGATTCCGTGGGGCATGGTGCGAATGTCGAAATCGCCGGGCTCCATCCAGTGAATGCCCGAGTCGCGAACCTCGACGAGCAGGATCGTGTCGGGGTCGAGGTCGTCGAGCCGGCGGGGCGTCTGACCGTCGCTGCCGAAGGCCGTGCCCGGTCCCGTGATCGCCAGCATGTTGGTCCGTTGCGAGGTCCCCCTCGAGACGACGTATCGGGGCGACCACGTCTGAGTCGCCATGCTGTCGTAGCCGTACCAGGCTGCAAGCTCGGCCATGGGGCGGTTGGCCGGGCTGTCCCAGGGCTGCGAAATGTCCCAGGGCGCGTGGCCCCGGCTTCCCGCCAGCGCGGCGACTTCGGCCCGCCAACTGCAAAGGGGCCGGCCGTCGCCGTTGGGCATGCCGATTTCGACCGCCGGCCCGGACGTCGCGTACCGCACGGGATACGGCAAGTGGCCGTAGCGCCGGTCGTACAGGGCCAGCCCGCCCCACACCGACCGGAACGACTCCCGCGTGGCCCGCAGCCGTGCGGCCTCGCGTTCCCTGGCCGACGACTGGAGGCACCAGGAAACCGCGCCGCAGGCCAAGGCGACGACGACCGTCGCGGCCATCAGGCTTCGCAGGCTGAACTGCCAGTGCCGTCTGGGAACGGGGTTGGACGTTCGCTTCATGGCCTGGCTCTCCGCCCAAGCCGTCCGCTCCAAGAGGCCGATTTGCGTACCGAAGCGTGCCGAGAAAAGACGAGTCGACGCCGACACGACCTCCGTCAGGCTAGCACGACGGCACGGGGCCGTCAATCAAGGAGGCCAGGCGCGCTGGTCTGTGCGCGGAGATTCCGGCGGTGCCTCCTTCGCGTCGATCCGCGCGCCTGTCGCCCTTCTTGATCGCCGAGACTTGCGTATTCGGACGCTGCGCGCCATGATCCAGGGAGAGGGTCTGGGCGGGGGGGAGACGGCGAATCGGTCACGAAGTCACAGACCCGCAGAAGGGGAGGACCGCATGGACGACGCCCTCAAGGCCTGCGCGCGCGGAACGGTGTGCTGGATCAAGGGCCGGCGCGACGAGGCGATCGCGCAGTTCACCGAGGCCATCCGGCTCGACCCCCAGTGCGCCCGGGCCTACTGCAATCGGGGGACCGTGCACTTCGAGCAGGGCGATCTCGAGGCGGCCCTGGCCGACTTCGACGAGGCCATCCGGCTCGATCCGCAGTACACGCGGGCGCACAACAACCGGGGCGTCGCCTTGAAGGCGAAGGGGGAACTCGACCGGGCCATCGCCGAATACACCGAGGCCCTTCGGATCGACCCGGAGCACGCCGATGCCTACCGCAATCGCGGGGCCGCGTACCACAAGAAAGGCAGCAACGAGTTGGCCAAGGCCGATTTCGAGCGTTATCGGCAGCTTCGGGCGGCTCCCAAGTCGTAAGCGGGGCACTTGTTCGCCCGGCTTGCGTCTGCCATGCTAGAGGTTGGCGCCCCTACCCACATCTTGCCGCGCGTGAGGCCTCGTTGGCCCGTCTCGAGCGCGGCACGTCTGGGGGGTATCGAGGCCGGTCTTTCGGACCCTTTCCGTTCCCGGGCGAGTCGGAAGGGTCGCGATCCGGCGTCTGGAGATGAGTAATGGTGTGGCAGTACAGCGAAAAAACCAAGCAGCTATTCATGGCCGCCGTCCACGGCGAGCCCGGCACGCATCTCGGTGAGATCGAGGATCCCGACGGGCTCGGCGAGCACGGATCGATCGCCTGCGGCGACGCCATGCGTTTCACGTTTCGGGTCGAGCGCCACCCGACCGATCCGACCCGCGACGTCATCACCGACGTGCGCTACCTGACCTTCGGGTGCACGTCGGCGATCGCGGCCTCCGAAGCGCTTTGCAGTCTGATCGAGGGGCGGCGTCTCACCCCGATCGAGGCCTTGAAGATCACCAATGGCGACATCGTCGCGTTTCTCGGGGGCCTTCCCGAGCAGAAGATCCACTGCTCGGTCATGGGGGCCGAGGCACTCGAGTCGGCCGTGTTCAACTGGGCGCAGCGGCGCGGGGTCGATCTGAAGAGCCTGGGGATCGACGTCCACGCCGACGAGCAGTCGGAGGGGCGGATCGTCTGCAAGTGCTTTTCCTTGAGCGAGCCCTATCTGAAGCGCAAGATCCAGGAGTTGAACCTGCGCACGATTCCCGAGATCACGAACGCGGTGAAGGCGGGCGGGGCGTGCATGTCGTGCCATCACGTTCCCGGCGGGCTGCAGGACCTTTTGGACGAGGTATGGGGCGAAGACAAGAATAGCCTGAGGGTTCTCCCGGCGGCGGCCTCGATGTCGCCGGCCGCTCCGTCGGCACGGGCTGAGCAGCCGGGGCTCTCGCCCTATCAGTTCAGCAAGAAGGTCGAGAAGGCGATCGACGAGTACGTGCGCCCCATGCTCACGCGCGACGGGGGCGACCTGGAGATCGTCGACATCAAGGATCATCTCGTCTACTGCCGCCTGCAAGGCGCCTGCACGGGCTGCGCCGGGGCCGGCCAGACCCTGAAGATGATGGTCGAGAAGACCCTCAAGGAGATGATCGACGAGCGCGTGCGCGTCATCGCCGTTTGAATCCCGGGGCTTTCGGATGCGAATCGTCTACGCCGACAACAACGCCACGACCCGGGTCGCGCCCGAGGTTTTCGAGGCGATGATCCCGTACTTCACCGACGAGTACTTCAATCCCAGCTCGATGTACGAGCCGGCCCGCCGCACGGCCGACGCGGTGGCCGATGCCCGGAAAACCGTCGCCCGAAGCCTGGGGGCGGCCGACCCGAAAGAAATCCTCTTCACCTCGTGCGCGACCGAGAGCAACAACGCGGCGATCTTCGGCGCGACCCGGGCCAACCCGAACCGCCGGCACGTCATCACCACGGCGGTCGAGCACCCGGCCGTGCTCGGGGTGTGCAAGGACCTCGAGCGCGGCGGATGGGAGGTCACCTTTTTGCCCGTCGACGGCCAAGGGAACCTCGACGTGGGCGGCTTTGTCCGGGCGCTGCGCCCCGACACGCTGTTGGTGACGATCATGCACGCGAACAACGAGACGGGCGTGATCTTTCCCGTCGAGGAGCTGGCGCGCATCGCCAAGGAGACCGATCCGGCGATCGTCTTCCACACCGACGCCACGCAGACGGTGGGCAAGCTGCCGATCGATCTTGGGCGCGCGTTCCGCCACGTCGACCTGCTCTCGTTTTCGGGGCACAAGCTGCACGCACCCAAGGGCATCGGGGCGCTGTACGTCCGGCGAGGCACGCCGTGGCGCCCGTTGCTGATCGGCGGACACCAGGAGGAGGGCCGGCGGGCGGGCACCGAGAACGTCGCCTACATCGTCGCCCTGGCCGAGGCCGTCGAGCTGGCCGCCGCCCACCGCGACGAAGACGAGGCGCGAATCGCCGGGCTCCGCGACCGGCTCGAAGCGACGCTCGAACGGCAGGTGCCCTGCGTGCAGGTCAACGGCAAGGGCGCGCCGCGCCTGGCGAACACGCTGAACCTCTCGTGCCACTACGTCGAGGGCGAGGGGATGCTCTATCAGCTCAGCGCCGAGGGGATCTGCGCGTCGAGCGGATCGGCGTGCACCTCGGGCTCGCTCGAGCCTTCGCACGTGCTGCTCGCCTTGCAGGTGCCCTTCACGGCGGTGCACGGTTCGATCCGCTTCAGCCTCAGCCGTTACAACACCGACGACGACGTCGATCGAATCCTCGAGGTCTTCCCCAGGATCGTGGCCAACCTGCGCAAGCTCTCTCCCTACTGGGACAACAAAACGAACGCCCCCCGCCCCGGCGCCGACCGGCTGCTGACCGAATCGCGCGCCGACGCGCTCAAGGCGCGGTGACGCGGTCGATCTGCCAGAACAGATCCTCCAGCGACAGCGGCTTCGAGAGCACGGCCCGGGCGCCGGCGCGCCGGGCACGCCGGCAGTCGTCGAGCCGGGGAAAATCCAACAAAGCGACGATCGGGACGTGCCCCAACGCCGCGGCCAGGGCCCGAAGCCGCCCCGCTTCGTCGTCGCCGCACTCGTCTCCGTCGAACACGGCGGCCGTGGCTCCTTCGACCCGGACGGCACGGCCGGCCGGCAGCCAGACCGTGGCGTAGCCGCGCCGGGCGCAGGCCGCGGCGAGCCACTCCTGCATGCCGAAGTCGGCGGTGACGATCGCGATCAGGCCCTCGCGTCGGGCCAAGGGCTCGTCGGCCGCCAGGAGCAGGCGTTCCTCTTCGCCGGCCGTGACCGGCAGCGACCACGCCGAGCACGCGCCGCGGCACAGGCGGTCGAGTTCCTGGTGGGCGCGGGGCTCCCACTGGTGCCAGTAGACGCGAATTGCCGCGGGCCAGGGATCGCCCGTCCGCGTCTCGCCCTCGCACCAGCTCCCCAGCAGCGCGACCACCCGGGCCAAGGGCGCCATCCTTCGCATTCGGTCGATCGACTCGCAGGAAAACTCCCCGGGATACGCCTGGGCGACCGCGATCAGGTCGGCAACGACCTGCCCGCCGGCCAGCAAGGCGACCGCATCGTCGACGCGGTCCGATCGGACGACGCGGCCGTACCGTTCGAGGACGTCTGGCGCGTCGCGGAACTCGCCGCGCTCGACCTTGCCGACCAGCAGAATGGAGAGCTCCGACATGGCAGCTCATTGGCGCGCAGGGACAGCTCTTGCGCGAACGTTCATCCGGCGAGGGCTTGTTCGGCTTGCTTGACGATCTGGTGGGCGGCGGCCGCGCCGGGGGCCTGGCGGAGGCTTTCGAGCACTCCGGGTGCGCCGATCACCCGGCTCAAGCGCGCCAGCGTGCGCAAATGCCCGCGATCTTCGACCGAGCAGATGAGGAAGAACACGTCGGTAAGCCCTCCGCGTCCGCCTCCGAAGGGGATGCCACTGGGCGCGATGCCCAGGGCAAGAAAGGCTTGCCCCAGAATGCCCGGCGTGGGGCGCCGAGGGTGCAACAGCGCGACGCCGTTGTCCAGCGCGGTGGGGTGCATCTCTTCCCGCGCCCGAAGGGCCTCGGCCATCTTGTCGGGATCCCAGAGCCAACCGGTGCGGGCGGCCACCTGGGCCATGGCGGGAAACACGGACGCGCGGGTCCTCGCCCGCAGGGGGATTTCGATCGCCTCCACGGGAAGGATGTCGGCGATCACGATCTCCTCATGCCGGCCGCCCGTGGTCGGCGGGTTCAGCACCTCCTCGACCTCGACCAGCTCGTCTTCGTCCGACAGTCCGATCCGATCTTCCCACCAATGATGAATCTCGGCGCGGGAGAACCGCCACTCGCCAGCCACTTTGCGTGCGGGAAGGCGTCCCCGCTCGGCCAGGCGCGTCACCTGCTGCGGCGTGAGGTGCAAATAAACCGCCAGGCTGTCGACATCGAAGTCGGACGTAGGCATGACACGTGAGGGGCAAGACGCGCGGACCGAACTGTCCCCATGTTCGCCCATCGGGCGGGCGTTGTCCAGCCCCGATTTCCGATCTTGACAGAAACGCCGAAATCCCGACAATCCGGCCGCCAATGCGACACGGAAGCTCAATCGCGTCCAAGGCAACGTTTGCCGGGCGCACCGGGCCGACCGCGCGTCGGCGAGCGAGGGACCCACGGCGGGCCCCCCAAGCCCTTCGCCGCCCGCCAGGGTCGGCTACACATTTCGGCGTTGCAAGGCAGGGAGGCCTCGCGCCATGGAGAACGGCCCCGACTGGGGACACCCGATCCGCCTGCGTCAATGGTTGCCGGAAGCCGAGTTGATCGGCGCCGACGACCTTTGCGTGGCCTCGTGCGCGTGCGATTCGCGCGAGGTGCGCCCGGGCGACCTCTTCGCCGCCCTGCCCGGAACCACCCGCGACGGCCACGAGTTCGTCGTTGAGGCGGTCGGCCGCGGCGCGGCCGCCGTGCTCGCGGAACGCCGGGTCGCCGGCGTGAATCTGCCCTTCTGCCTTGTGCCCGACGCGCGGAACGCCTACGGCCGCGTGTGCCAGGCCCTGGCCGGCAATCCCAGTCGCGATCTTCGCGTCGTCGGAATCACCGGCACGAACGGCAAGACCACGACGTCCCATCTCGTGGCCGGGGTGCTGGCTTCGGCGGGGTATCCCGTCGGGGTTCTGGGGACCCTGGGCGCATTCGACGGGACCGACGCGTGGCCCTCGTCGATGACCACGCCGCCGGCCCACGAGTTGGCCCGATGGCTCGGGCGAACGCGGGCCAACGGCTGCACCCACGCCGTGCTCGAGGTCTCGAGCCACGGGCTGGCGCAATCGCGTCTGGCGGGAATCGAGCTCGACGCGGCGTGCATCACGAATGTGCGCCGCGACCATCTCGACTACCACGGGTCGATCCACGACTATCGAATGACGAAATGCCGTCTCCTGGAATACCTGACGGGGGAAGGCTTTGCCGTGATCAACGCCGACGACCCGATCTCGGCCGCGCACCTGGCCCAGATCGGCTCGCCGGCGCTGACCGTGGCCATGCGTTCGGCCGCCGAGATCACGGCCGAAATCGTCGAGCGCTACCTCAGCGAGCAGACGTTTCTGCTGACCGCCGGAAGCGAGACCATCCCCGTGCGCACCCGGATGATCGGCACCCATCACGTGTACAACTGCCTGGTCGCGGCGGCCGTGGGGTTGGCCTACGGAATCGATCTGGCGACGGTGGTGCGCGGCCTGGAGTCGGTGACGGCGGTGCCGGGCCGCCTCGAGCGGATCGAGTGCGGTCAGCCCTTCGGCGTGTTCGTCGACTTCGCCCACACGCCCGACGCCCTGGCCGGAAGCCTGCGAGCCCTGGCCGCCGTGGTCGAAGGGCGGCTTTTCTGCGTCTTCGGCGCCGGCGGCGACCGCGACAAGCACAAACGCCCGCTCATGGGCCGGGCCGTCGAATCGGCGGCCGACGTGGCCGTCATCACCAGCGACAACCCCCGAAGTGAAGACCCCAACGCGATCGTCGCCGACGTGCTTCGCGGCTTTCGCGAGCCCGAGCGCGTCCGAACCATCGCCGACCGGGGCGAGGCGATCCGCTGGGCCCTTTCGGCGGCCTTGCCCGGCGACTGCGTGCTCATCGCCGGCAAGGGGCACGAGACCTGCCAGATCATCGGCGAGAACCCGATCCCCTTCGACGATCGCGAAGTGGCGCGCGACTGGCTCTACCGCGCGCTGCCCGCCGCCGCGTAACCGAGTACGGCACCGACCCCAACCATGAACACCGTCGCAAACCTCCACAACACGATCGGCGGCAGGCTGACGGCCGGCACCGATCCCGATCGCATCGCCTCGGCGACGCCTCTGGGACCGGTCGCCACCGACAGCCGCCAGGTCGCGTCGGGCGACGTGTTCTGGGGGCTCGTCGGCGCGCATCGCGACGGAGCCGACTTTGCCGCCGAGGCGTTCGCACGCGGGGCGCGCGGGGCGGTCGTCGGGCGGCCCGTCGAGGCGCCGGCCGACCGCTGGGTGCTGGTCGTCGACGATACCACGGCCGCCCTGCAAGCGTGGGCGCGCCATTGCCGCACACGGTTCGACGGCGTGGTGATCGCCGTCACGGGCAGCGCCGGCAAGACGACCACGCGCCAGATGATCGACACGGTCCTGCGTCGCCGTCTGACGGGGACGGCCAGCCCGAAGAACTTCAACAACCATCTCGGCGTGCCGCTGAGCCTGCTTCGCATCGAGCCGCCGCACGACTACGCCGTGGTCGAGCTGGGAGCCAGCGCCCGCGGCGAGATCGCCCGATTGGCCGAGCTCTGCCGGCCCGTCGTCGGCGCGGTGACGAACGTGGGCGACGCCCACTTGGGAGGTTTTGGCGGGCGCGCCGCCATCGCCGAATCGAAGGCCGAGCTGCTCGAAGCCCTTCCGCCCGACGGCCATGCCGTGCTCGGCGACGACGTGTGGCTGCGCCGCATGGCGGGGCGATGCCCGGCCCCGATTACCTGGGTGGGGCGCGGGGCCGACTGCCACCTCGCCGCCAGCGACGTGCACTGGAGCCGCGGGAACCTGCGATTCCGGATCGGGTCGTGCGGCTTCCGGATCCCCGTTTGGGGGCGGCACCATCTCACCTCGGCCCTGATCGCCGCGGCCGTGGGGCAGTTCATGGGTTTCGAACTACCCGAGATCGCCGCCGCGCTGGAGGATTT
>Ga0334900_1002515_pt1 | contig 16019 bp, 9 predicted proteins | sample GraSluR3_MG_2_FD_207231 | JGI IMG/M metagenome (GOLD analysis project Ga0334900, IMG submission 207231) | Sludge microbial communities from methane-producing bioreactor in Wageningen University, Netherlands - Granular Sludge_31_08-R3 | ecosystem: Engineered > Bioreactor > Anaerobic > Unclassified...
CTTCTTGGATCTCTGCTGGTGGGCTCCTCGTTTGCCAAAGGTTTTGCCCTTGCCCAGAATATTCCCCTAGTTGAGGTAAACCATCTACATGGTCATATCCTGTCGCATTTCATTATCACATCGGATCGGACAAAGCTGCCTAAGTTTCCGTTCCTGTGTCTTTTGGTATCTGGAGGGCATACCCAGCTGGTGCTGGTGAGCGATTTTGACAGGATGGAGATTATTGGGAAAACCATAGACGATGCAGCCGGAGAGGCTTTTGATAAGTGCGCAAAGGTTATGGGGTTGGGCTATCCGGGCGGGCCTGTGGTTGACCGCCTTGCGGCACAAGGTGACCCCAAGGCATTTAAGTTCGCCAAGCCATTGCCCCATGGTCTCGACTTTAGCTTCAGCGGGCTAAAAACGTCGTTTCTCTACTTCCTGAGGGATCAACTAAAAGATAATCCAAATTTTATGGAGGATCGTAAGGCCGATCTGTGCGCTTCGCTGCAGCATACCATTGTTACCATTTTAATGGATAAGCTAATTGCCGCCGCTACAAATTTGGGAATAAAGGAAATTGCTTTGGCGGGTGGTGTTGCTGCAAACTCGGGTTTACGAACGGCCACCTTACAAGCTGGCGAAAGGCTTGGCTGGAATACATACATCCCTGAGTTTAAGTTTACCACCGACAACGCTGCAATGATAGCCATTGCTGGTCATTATAAGTATCTTAGGGGGGAGTATGCTGACCACAGCTCGGTGCCAAAGGCGCGATTACCATTCTAACGTGCTTATGTGACACTAGTAAAATCTATAGGATAATTTTATTAGAAAGATGTTGTGGGGGTGTGCAGTCCATAGTTCACTAGCACTGTAGCCCATATTCAAGTTGTAGTCACTATCGAACGAATTTCTTCCTTGGGACCAAACCAAAAACAGGGCTGAGCCAGGGCGGTATTCCCAGCGAACCACAAGGTTAGATTGAAAAGATCTGAAGTTAAAGTCAGGATTATCAAAGCTGTAATTTGCTGTCCCGTTACTGGCTTCATCTACATAATAAACTTCGGTTTCGGTATCATAGGATAATTGGTTCGAGCTAAATAAGTGGAAACTATCCTCAAAATTTGAGGCTCTTGGGTTTGTAATCTTTTTAAAATCGAAGTACTTACCCTTTGCAAAGAAAGGCCTTCCGTAGTACTGGATTGAAATATCGGGTGTAACACTATAGTTAACTCTTAGCTGCAGGATGTATAGCCGCTGCTCGAATGATGAGTTAATGTAGCTTGTAAAATTTTCCCAATCGATAATTGAAACGTACTGCATTTCCCGCTTGGTAATAGAATACATTGGGCTAACAGCTATTTGTATAGCATTTGTTGGTCTATAGGTAATTCCTGCGGAATAGGTTTGCTGATTTGCTGAGATAGAATTGAGGAAAGAGGTGCTCATGGATAACATGAGGTTTTTTCTGCTGTCAGTGTTTACATATTGCCAATGGTTAATACCCCCTGGAATACGAAGTGAAGGCCCTCCCCTAAGAGCTGATGGGCTTAGGCTTCTACCTTGGGGGCCAACACCAAAACCTACTCTCCAGTAATTCTTTAGCTGGCTATTGACGTTAATGTTTCCGCCAGCGTAATTTAGCTCGCCTCCAAAGTTATAGCCTGTCCACTGATTGAAGTTAACATTTACTTCTCTAAATATTGAGAAAGGTTCCCAATGCCAATATTGTGCCCAGATAACTTGAAATATATCATCCACACCGCGGACAAAACCAAGATCATTAACCTCCAATTCAGGAGATTTCCATGAAACAAAACCCATAAACTGCCAATGGCCATCACCCAATTTACCAATGGAGACAAAACCTCCTTGGCCGGTTAAGCTGGTTCTACTCGAATCAATTTCTAAATGGGTTGCATCGGGGCGTTGGAAATAGCGAGAAGGAGCTTGTTGTGTCCTAAGTATAGCCTCCTCGCTACCCACCACGTGGCTAAAGTATGATTTGAAGTTTATCTGGTAGCTCTTGTTTTTCCATTGATGTAAAAAACTTACACCCCCACTGATAGCATTTGTATGCAGAAAATCTAGCTGAGAATCATGAATACTTCGGTTGGTTGAGGTAACTATTCCCCCAACCCTTGTGTTAGAATTATTGTAATCTTTTGCTAACCCTCCAACAAAGTAGCTCGTAAGTGGTTCTACTGCCTCAAGCCTTCTATTGTTGTTCTCGCCAATTTCTGCAAACATTCGATCGGTTACTGCTTCAAGAATACCAAAAGATAATCCATTCTTGTTTTTACCTGTTATTTTGGCAGCGCCCAAAATTGTGGTGTTCTCTGGAGTTTTTACAAATTCATTATTCCCCAAATCTGGCTCTCCCTTTGGCCTTCGTCCAATTCTGCGCGAATAGAAAAGATTCTCTGCGGAGTGATCTCCATCGCCGGGTGTAAACTGAAAATCGAACAAGCTTTTGCCCTCAATAAAGAAAGGCCTCTTTTCTGGAAAGTACGATTCGTAAGCCGTTAAGTTTACCTCCGATGGATCGGCCTCAACCTGACCAAAATCAGGAAATACAGTCATGTCGAGTGTTATATCATTGGTTAGCCCAATTTTGGCATCCACTCCCCCCGAAAAGCGATTTCTTTTACCTGTAGCAAAGGGGTTTCCTTCTTCTGCCTCAAAACGTTCTGTTTGTGCAACAATGTAGGGTGCCACCTCTGTTTGCCGTGTGGGCTTTATTCCTGTAATGCCTTTTTAGCACCCCAAACTGATGAACCCAACCCGGGGCATCTCTTGGTATGGGTTGCCACAGCGAAAGCTCATCCTTTCTGTGAATATAACGTCCAACCTGTAATCCCCATACCTGCTCCTTGTTGTTGTTAAATCGGAGTTGATTAAATGGTATTTCAATTTCGGCAATCCATCCTTTATCATCAATACTTGTTTTTGCATCTCATATTGCATCCCAGGTTACATCTTCATTTTCCCCATCACCTGTAATAAGTTTGTCGTGCTTAACGCCCGATGAAAATACTATAAATGAAAATGCTGTTTTTTGATCGTTGTAAGAATCGAACTCTACCCCAATGGCATCTCCATCGCCGCTATCGCGCCGGGAAAGTCTGCTCACTATACTATCTGGGAATGCATCCCATGACCTAACGGCTACAAAAATTGAATTGTCGTTGTAAAGAATCTTAAATTCTGTTGATTGTGATGGAGCTTTTCCGTCGTATGGTTGGCGTTGAACAAAATTGTTTTGCCATTCTACGTCTTGCCAGGCAGCATCATCAAGTCTACCATCAATCCTGGGTGCTTCAACATCTATTCGGAAGGCATGGACAACTTTTTTATTCTGCGAATACCCATTTTGGGGCACAATCAGTAAGAGTATGGATCCAACTAACAGGAAAATGAGTTTTGATGTTTTCATTGTGCACCAAAGAAAAGAGTTATTGAAATGAAGGGACGGCCAACAAGGTGTTGGCCGTCCCCCTCAATTATTATTCGTACTTAAGCGTTATGGCAGGGTTGGTTCTGGCTGCCCTTATTGCTTGGTAGCTAACCGTTATTACTGCTACAGCATACGATAGAATTGATGCAGTAACGAAAATCAATGGGGTTAAGCTAATACGGAAAGCAAAGCCTTCAAGCCATTGGCTCATTAGGTACCATGCAGCGGGCCAGGCGATAACGGTTGATATTAGCACCAGCTTGTTGATTTCCTTCAGAAGTAACCAGACAACAGTAGTAATCCTAGCACCCATAACCTTTCGAATACCAATTTCACGTGTTCTTTGCTCGGCAGTATAGGATGATAACCCAAGCAGACCGAGTGCACCAATAATTATGGCTAAAAGGCTAAAGCTTGAGAATAGAGTTCGAGCACGCTTCTCGTCGCTGTACTGATTTTCAACTGCCTGATCGAGGAAGAAGTAGTCCATAGCCTGATCGGATACAAACTCATTCCATTTCTCCTCAATACTCCTGATGCTTTCCTGCGTGTTTCCTCCTTTAATTCGGATGGTGAGGTATGTGTATACTGGGTGCGATGCAATAACCAAGGGATGTATTTTTTGATGCAGCGATTCGTAATGAAAATCCTCCATAACCCCAACAACGGTTCTTTCGTCATTTCCATTCATAACAACAATTTGTCCAACAGGCGACCCATCAAATCCAAATCCTTTTACAGCAGCCTGGTTTATTACCATGGCGCTTGAGTCGCTTGCAAACTCCTCTCTAAAGTATCTGCCCTCAACCATTTTAAACTGCAACGTTTTGTCAAAGTCGTGGTGGGCAAAAAAGAAGTTGTAGGTTTGAAAATCATCATTGGCAGCCCCTCTCTTCTGCATCACCGTATTTCCAATAATTGTAGTGGGGAGCGATGATGCCCTTGCAACGGCTTCTACATTTGGTAGTTTCTTTAGCTCATCAATAAAGGTTTGCCTGTTCTGCGCCTGAATAACGTATGGCCGGTTTATTACCAGAACATGGCTGGGGTTGTAGCCCAAATCCTTATCCTGGATAAATGTTATTTGCTTGAAAACCACAAATGTTGATACTATAAGCCCAATGGTAATGGTGAATTGAATCACAACCAGTACCCCTCTTAGCAGGCCACTCTTCATTCCCGATCGGAGTTTCCCCTTAAGCACCTTAATAGGCTCAAAGCTTGCCAGAAAAAATGCGGGGTAGCTACCCGCTGCAAAACCAACTACTAGTATGGTGGTAAGCAGAATGCCAGCAGTGAGCCAAATGGGTAGCGAAGAAAGGATTATCTCCTTGTTTGCCACACTGTTAAAGGCAGGGGTGGCAATGGCAACAATTCCAACAGCTATAGCTAATGCTATGGTGGACACCATAACCGATTCGGTAAGGAACTGGCTAATCAGGCTGCCTCTGGTTGACCCAACAACCTTTCGAATGCCAACCTCTTTGGCTCTTTTTGCAGAGCGAGCGGTTGAAAGATTCATAAAGTTTATGGCCGCTATGATTAGGATGAAAATTGCAATAATCATAAACACGTACACCATAGTTATGCTACCACCTTTCTCCATATCGAAGGGCATGCTAGATTTTAAATGGATGTCGAAGAGTGGCTGCGTAAAGTATTCGTAACGATTTCCACTGTTACCCAACTCCTCAAATGAGGAGCCCATAAACTCTTCAAACTGAGGGCCAGCATGAGTGAACACAAGCTCGAGCAATCGTTCATCTACATTTTTTGGATCTAGCCCCTCTTGCAAAACTATATAGGTGTAGTTGTTGTTACCAATCCACATTGTCGATTGGGCTAATGGTAGGGATACCATTGAACAGATCATATCGAACCTGAAGTGGCTGTTGCTAGGAACATCCTCAACAACTCCAACAACCTCCCAGCTTTGGCTGCTCTGCCATACCTTAACCGCTTTTCCAATTGGGTCATCGTCGCCAAAATATTTACGAGCTGTCGATTGGGTCATGACCACTTGATTGGGAACATTAAGGATTTTGTTTTCATCGCCGCGGATAAGCTTAAACCCGTCGAATACCCGAAAGAATGTAGAGTCGGCGTAAATAACATTTTTCTCAATAAATACCCTTTCATCGTAGCGAATGTCAGGTTCTCCGCCAAAAGAAAAAATTCTCGTGAAGTTTACTATGTCGGGATATGTTTCTACAGCTGTTGGGCCAATGGGAGCGTTGCTTATGGGGGCTCTCATCTCGGTGTCCTGTAGCTTAGCGTCAAGGCATATCCTGTAGATGTTTTTTGCATTGGGATGAAATGTATCATAGCTCATCTCATCGATAACGTAAAGCATTATTAGCAATGCGCTGGCAATACCTACGGCTAACCCAAAGATGTTGATTAGGGTATAGCCTTTTTGAGCGACAAGGTTCCGAAAAGATACCTTAATGTAGTTCTTAATCATAGTGCAAAACTTTTAGGTGTAGAGGTAGTGGTTTTTGTTTTAAATTGATGTATGTTATCATGCCGTTGATATATGATAATGTAAAATATCATTTTTTATGTAATAGCATATTGCATACCAGAAAATATAATAGTTTAATATGCAGTGATATAGTTGTGGTAGACGTTAAATATTTTGTTCATATTCGTATATGTGTTGTTCGTAATCGTACACACGATGATAGGAAATGTAATTCATCATATGAATTGAAGACCAATGAGAAAGTTCATAAATTGCCTAGAGAGGTTATTTGCGCCTTAGTGTCTTTGCGTTTAAAGTTTAAAGTTGAAAGTTGAAAGTTGAAAGACAGAAGAGAGACGAGAAAGGAGAGAGGAGAAAAGAAAAGAGAGAATTAATATGCTTCAACCTTCCAATTTTCCTGCCCGACTGCATCGTTCAGGCGGGGGTCTTCCAACCCACAAATCTTTTCACTTAAATTACAGTAGTACTACATTTGGAAAGTTGCAACCTCAGCGAATATCGAAGCTGAGACAAATTATTTATCCCTGTGGGTAGGCTAGCCTTTAGGCGTAAAAACCGAGCAAGTGAAACCATATGGTTTTAAAAATGTTATTTTTGTAGTGCTGAATAACTAATAGTTACTTTGTATGAGGAATTTTTATCGTTTTGTGAAAACCTACTACCGCGAAATACTAAGGGGTGTATACTTTGTACTGGCTATTGTACTAATTATGCTAGCCTTGCCCAAGGAGCGTAGGTTTAAGTATGAGTTTCAACGTGGTATGGAGTGGATGCATGAGGATTTGATAGCACCATTCGATTTCCCAATTTATAAAACAGACGCAGAGTTTATTGCCGAACGCAATGCTATCCTTAATAATTTCAAACCCTTTTTTAAGTACGATACTTCTGCTGTTACCATCGCCAAACAGCAATTCAGAACAGACTTTTTAGCTGAATGGGAGAAACTTGAAGCCAATAACAATCCGAATGATACGTTGCTAAGAAGGATGGAGCAGGTCATTGAGAGAGTGCACCGTGTTGGAATTTTTTTCCCTGCTGAGTTCTCTGACCTTCGAGGAGATATTCAAAGGGGAATCACTATTGTTAAGAATAATCAGGCTTTTGAGACGGATATTACAGAGGTGTATCAAGTTAATCGAGCAATTGACAATGTTAAAACCTATACCTCTCAGCTTGTAGCGTCAAATTCTGGCCCCGAAATAGACATAATGCTAAAGCTAAATCTAACTAAGTACGTTAACCCTAACCTACAATACGATTCACAAACCACCCAACAGGTTACAAGCGATATGCTGTCTAGCCTATCTGCAACAAAAGGGTTAATTTATGCAGGAGAAAGAATAATTACCAAGGGAGAGGTGGTAAACTCGGAGCTATACCAGATACTTTACTCTCTCAGAAGAGAGTTTGAAAGCAGGCTAAATCTTTTGGGTAACACAAGGCTTCTCATTCTAGGACAGGCATTAATTGTTGCTGTGCTGTTTTTTATCCTATTCCTCTTTCTCCTCAATTTTAGGCGAGAGGTACTCTATAGCGATTCAAAGCTAGTTTTTATACTCCTTGTTATTAGCACTTTGGCGATATTGTCGTTTTTGCTTTTGCGACGCGAACTGGTTAGTATTTACATCATTCCATTTGCCATTGTACCCATCTTTATTCGAACTTTTTACGATTCTCGTTTAGCCCTTTTCATTCACATTATAACGGTTTTTATCGTTGGTTTTTTTGTGCCCAACAGCTTTGAGTTTGTGTTTATGCACTTCATTGCAGGGGTGGTTGCCATTATAAGTTTAACCAAGGTGTACAGGCGCAGCAAACTATTCCTTGCCGTTGGGTACATATTTTTAACCTATACCATTTTATATTTAGGCATTGTGCTAATTCAGGAGGGAAAACCCAGTGCAATGAATGCAATTTACATTGGTTGGTTTGCAGCAAATGCGCTGTTGCTTCTTGCTTCTTACCAGCTAATTTATGTGTTCGAAAAGGTGTTTGGGTTTTTATCTGACACCACCCTAATGGAGCTGTCCGATACCAATCAGGATTTGCTTCGAAAGTTGGCTGAGGTGGCTCCCGGAACATTCCAGCACTCGCTGCAGGTTGCGAACTTGGCCGAAAGTGCCATTCACCAAATAGGAGGGAATCCACTTTTGGTTAGAACGGGTGCTTTGTACCATGATATTGGTAAGATGAGTAATCCGTACTATTTTGTAGAGAATCAATCGCCCGATTTTAACCCTCACAAAGGCCTAGATTTCGAAGAGAGCGCAGAGATTATTATCCGTCATATATCCGATGGCGTTCAAACGGCCAAGAAGAATCGCCTACCCGAGCAGATAATCGATTTCATTCGCACTCACCATGGCACAACTAAAGTGCTGTACTTCTATAGGCTTTATAAGGATAAGTTCCCCGATGCCGATGCCGATGTCGATACCTTTACCTATCCTGGGCCCAAACCCTTTTCTCGAGAAACTGCTGTGGTTATGATGGCCGATTCGGTGGAAGCTGCCTCCCGTGCTCTCAAGCAAATTACCGTAGAAACAATTAACAACTTGGTGGAGTCAATTATCAATTATCAGCAGGCCGAGGAGCAATTTAACGATGCCAACATAACGTTTAGAGATATATCTAAAATTAAGGAGGTGTTTAAAAAGAAGCTCCAGAACATTTATCATGCACGGATTGAGTATCCAAAGGAGAAGGCCAAGGCATAATTAAGCATGGCCTTATACATAAAAGTGCCCCGAGCTTATTTAGCACGGGGCATTTTAGTTTATTGGTAGAATTAATTTAGTCGCCAAAGCTAATCCCTAAACCACGTGCGGTTCTTACCAAGTCGCATGATGGTTCAACAAAGTTGGGTTTGCCTATAGCATCGGTAAGAGGAACTGAAATGATATCGGGGTGACGGTAGGCAACCATTTCGCCAAAACGTCCCTCAAGAACCATTTCAAATGCTTTTACTCCAAACTGAGCAGCCAAGATTCGGTCGTATGCGCTTGGAATACCCCCTCTTTGTAAATGGCCTAGTACGGTTTCGCGCATATCAGCTTCGAAACCAGCCTTCTTAAGGTCGTATGATATTTTGTGTGCAATTCCACCAAGCCTAACGTTTTTGTAACCCACTTCGCTGCTTTCTTCGGCCACTACATCGCCGTCCTTCGATTTGGCTCCCTCGGCAACAACCACAATGGCATTTCCTTTTCCGCGGCTATATCTCGACTTGAGGCGTTCTAGCACAACGTTCAAATCGTATGGGATTTCGGGGATGAGGCATACCTCAGCACCACCTCCAATAGCCGCATGCAGGGCAATCCAACCAGCAAATCGTCCCATAACCTCAAGTACCAATACCCGGTTATGGCTTGCTGCGGTAGTTACAAGCTTGTCAACCGCATCGGTTGCAATTTGAACAGCAGTTTGGAACCCGAAGGTGAAGTCGGTGGCTGAGAGGTCGTTGTCAATGGTTTTGGGTACACCAATAATGTTTAGCCCTTTCTCGTATAGGGCTTGTGATATCTTTTGCGATCCATCTCCACCAATACTAATTACTGCATCAACGCCTAGGTACTGGAGTTTACGAATCATCTCGTCCGACCTGTCTACATAATCCCACGTGCCATCGGTTTTCTTGATAGGCCATGCAAAGGGGCCTCCCTTGTTGGTTGAACCAATAATGGTTCCTCCCTGTACGTGAATTCCAGCTACTGAGCGTTCATCAAGCACCCGTATCTCGGTTGGTTCCCTAAGGATACCATTGAATGATTCGATACTTCCTATAACTTCCCAGTCTCTTTCCTGTTCGGCACGTTTTACAATGGCTCTGATCACTGCGTTAAGCCCGGGGCAGTCCCCACCACCGGTTGCTACTAGCACTCTTTTCATAAATAAATCTCAATTATTTTGTTAAGTAAATTTCCATCGTTTGCTACGATTTTCGGATATCAAAGGGCTCAAAAATTTGAAGGGTGTATTAATTGCCGTATTTTTATTGAGCCAAATTTTTCCACGGAAGCAAAAGTACAAAAAAAAATGTGCCCGCTTTTCAATATGTAACAACTATTTGATATGAATTTTGTGCAAACGAATGAAATGATTTGCTGTTATATAACTTTTAAATACAAATACTATGAACACTAACGCAATTAATTTTTTTAAAAACCTACTGTTAGTAGGTGCTTTGGCTCTAATTCTCACCTTTTCGTCATGCGCCCCACAGGCCGAGGTAAAATCGGAACCATTTAAAGTAGAGCACCCCGATTGGGTTTTCGATGCCACCATTTACGAGGTTAATGTTAGGCAGTATACCCCCGAGGGTACTTTTGCTGCATTCGAGGAGCACCTTCCACGCTTGCAAGAGCTGGGTGTAAAAATCCTTTGGCTGATGCCTATTCACCCAATAGGGGAGGTGGAGCGTAAAGGATCGCTTGGTAGTTACTACTCTATTAAAGACTACAAAGGCGTTAATCCCGAGTTTGGTACAATGGATGACTTCAAACGCCTTGTGGCCAAAGCCCATGAGCTGGGCATGAAGGTAATCCTCGATTGGGTTGCAAACCATACGGCCCATGATAATCCTTTGGTGTTTGAACATCCCGATTGGTACACTCGCGACTCCCTTAACAACCTTGTCTCCCCATTCGATTGGTCCGATGTGGTTCAGCTGAATTACGATAATATGGAGATGAGAGACTATATGTTGGGCGCTCTAAAATTCTGGGTCGAGGAGGCCAATATCGATGGATATCGTTGTGATGTAGCATCGATGGTGCCAACCGATTTTTGGAACAAGGCTCGCAAGGAGCTGGATAAAATCAAACCAGTATTTATGCTTGCCGAAGCCGAGGAGGAGGAACTACTCGAGTATGCATTTGACGCTGATTATGGCTGGGAGTTTCACCACATTATGAATGGTATTGCCAAGGGTGAAAAAACAGTGCTCGATATTGACGAGTACTATCAGCGTGAGCTGGTTCGCTACCCCAAGACCACCATTAAAATGCATTTTACCAGCAACCACGACGAGAATAGCTGGGCAGGTACTGAGTTTGAAAGAATGGGTGAGGCCGCTGCCAAATCGTTTGCAGCATTAACCTTTGTTATACCTGGTATGCCCTTGCTATACAATGGGCAGGAGGTTGCCTTTAACCGAATGCTAGAGTTTTTTGAGAAGGACGAGATTGACTGGACCCCCAACGAGGAGTTTACATCATTCTACAAAACCCTAATTAGCCTAAGGCGCACCAACACCGCGCTGTACGCAGCAGAGCAGGGTGCCGATATGTTTAGGGTCAAAACCAGCAACGATGTAAATGTTTTTGCCGTTACCCGCGAAAATGATCAGGATAAGGTGTTCGCTGTTTTCAACTTATCAAACCTCAATCAGGATGTTGAGCTTAAAGGCGATGCTTATGTTGGTAAGTACACCAACTTGCTTACCAACGAAACCATTGAATTTCCCGAAGGAGCAAGGGTTAAGTTAGCACCTTGGGAATTCGTTATCTATGTGAAATAGAACTGATTTCGCAATATTGGAAGGCTCGTTTTGCTTTATGTAAAATGAGCCTTCTGCTTTACCACAGCCAGCCCTTGATGTGTTTTAAGCAAAATTTTCACTAAAGGTTTGAACCCTTTTGCTACTTTTGTGTAATTATACCAGAACGCAAAATATTTTAAACTTAATCGATATGCATTACACTGTCCCCGTAAGAGGAAAAGTTCACTGGATTGGTGTGAACGATAGACGTAAAACGCTTTTTGAGAATATGTGGACACTTGAACGTGGTGTTTCCTATAACTCATACCTTATAGTAGATGATAAAACTGCTCTGGTTGATACCATTGAGGATAGGGCAGCCGGCAACTACATCGAGCGCATTGAGAAGCTACTCGATGGCCGAAAACTTGATTATCTTATCATTAACCATATGGAGCCCGACCACTCGGGCGAGGTTAAGGCAATATTCGACCACTTTGAGGGCGTTACCATTGTGGGTAATGTGAAGACCTTTAAAATGGTTGAGGCCTACTGGGGCATTACCGATAGGTTGCTCAAGGTAGATGATGGCGATGAGCTTAGCCTTGGTCATCATAAGCTCAAATTTGTTATGACCCCCTGGGTGCACTGGCCCGAAACCATGATGACCTACGATACCACCGAGCAGATCCTTTTCTCTGGCGATGCCTTTGGAAGCTTTGGCACGCTCGATGGTGGCATTTTTGATGATGAAATTAATTTTGATTTTTTTGAAGAAGAGATGCGCAGGTACTACTCAAACATCGTGGGGCCATACAGCAATATGGTGCAAAAAGCATTTGCTAAGCTTAGCGGTGTACCCGTGAAAATAGTTGCCCCAGTGCACGGGCCTGTTTGGCGGGATAATCCACAGAAGGTATTGGATTTGTACAATAGGTGGAGCCTTCACCAGGCCGAGGAAGGAGTGGTTATTGTTGTGGCTTCGATGTACGGAAATACCGAGCTAATGGCCGATTATATTGGCCGCAGACTAGCCGAGAACGGTATTAAGAATATCAGAATACATGATGTGTCGCGCACGCACATAAGCCACCTAATTAACGAGATTTGGAAATACAAAGGGCTAGTTCTTGGCTCATGCGCCTATAATGGCCATATGTTCCCTCTAATGGAAAGCCTTACCCGCGAAATAATACATATGAAGATGAAGGACAAATTCCTTGGCATCTTTGGTAGCTACAGTTGGAATGGGGGTGGTGTGAAAAACTTGATGAAATTTGCCGAGGAATCGGGGTTTGATTTGGTGGCTGACCCAGCTGAGATCTACGGTAAACCATCGGATGATAAGTATGCCCAGTGCGATGTGATTGCTAAGCAAATGGCCTTGAAGCTAAAAGGTTAATCTGTAATGATACTTGTATAAGTGAAAGTGGGGCTCAAGTCCCCACTTTTTTGCTAATTGCTATCCTTGCTCTTAAGCTTATCAAGCTCTGATTTTGTACGCAAATAGTTCTCCCTGTAGAATTCCAACTCCTCAAGGCTCTCGCGCATACGCTCCTCCTTCTCCTGCAGTTCGGCTGCTTGATCTTGAAACTGCTTAATAAGGTTCACATTGCGCTCATTCATTCTCACGTTATTCAGGTTCGATGCAATGCTAAAGGCTATCTTCTTAATAAAATCAATCTCTTCTTGCTTAAAATCGTCAAAGCGAGCGAGTTCCAGCACACCAAGCACTGCCTCGTCGGTGCTAAGGGGAACAAGCAGGATGTTTTTGGGTTTGCTGCTTCCTAGCCCCGAGCTAATTTCGTAGTAGTTGTCAGGGATGTTACTAATCACCTGAATTTGATTGTCGGCAAATGTTGCACCCACCAGTCCCTTTCCGGGCTCAATGGTTGAGTTTTGCTCAACCATTTGCTTGTTGCCCCCGTAGTGAGCCACCAGCTGCAGGTGATTGCTTTCTCCCTCATCATCAATTACGTATAGGGCACCTAGTTTTGCACCCAAATACTTTACCAGGGTGGTAAGTACTTTTCGGCTCAACACGCTAAAGTCATCCTTGTGTAAGGATAATACATGGTTAACCTTGGCCAGCCCTTTGCCTATCCAATTTTGAATCTTTTCTCGCTCCTGATGATCGAGCACTGCCTTATGCTGGCTTTGGAGCTCGCTGGTTCGCTCCTCAATTTTCTGCTCAAGGCTTTCCTTTTCTAGGGCAAGCTCTATACTCAGCGCTTCGTTTTGATTGATAGCCCTGGCCGATTTGCTAGTGATGGTAAATGATTGCAACAGCATAAAAGTTACCAGCCCGTATGGAGCAATGTATGGCATTTGTATTAGTTCCATACTGCTTAGCACATCGTTTATGGCTGTGGCATAGAGCAAAAACATACCAATAAATGTGAAGATTGCACCCTCACGCCCCTTGATGGAGGCTCGCAGCAAAACACCAAAGGTTAGGTAAAGCCCTCCTATTAGTAGGTAAAGTTCAAATATCATGTTGAACTTGCCAAATACAGCTGCAGGTGTTACAAAGATGAATGCGCCAAAAGCAATCCCAAGCACAACCAACAAATTCTTTATCATCTTGGGAAACTCATCGCTATACTGGTTGTATATGAAAAGGGCAAAGAATGGGATTGTGCAGTAGCCAGAGAAATTATCGATAGAAAGTAGAAACTCCCAATTAATGGATGGAAAGATGTAGGCAAGAATCCGGTCACCTGTTGATATGTTTCGCAGAATCATCACAAGGCTGAGAATACCAAAATACAGGTTCGATATATCCTTGCGCCTATACAGAAACATGTTTATATGGTTTAGCCCAATAATTAGGATAATTCCAATAACCAGCAGGTTTAGGATATCCAAATTTCGGCTCTCTTTTTTTAACGTTTCAAAATCGCCAAAATAGGTTGGCCAAACCAATCCTGCTCTGCGGTGCGAGTAGTTTGAGACCTGAAAGACAAGCTCCAATTTTTGAGAGCCTTGGTTTGCTATGGGTATGGTAAATGGTATGTCGTCGATATTAAATTTTGGCAAATGCTCTTCTGCCGAAGTTGCAACCACACCCGCTTGAGCAACAAGGTTGCCATTTACCCATAGCTTGTAACTAGTAAATATGGAGGGGAGTTTTATACCCATTATCTGTTCATTGTCTCCACCTTTTACATCTATCCAAAAACGATAGGTGGCAAAACCGTTGCTCGGAAGTTTCTCACCGTCGATTTTGTAGGCCGTCCATGATTTGGGTATGGCAACGAGTATAGGAGGGTCAATATCTTCAGTTTTGCTAAAATCTGTTGGGGTGTAAAGCTTATTCCAGTAAAACTCAACCTCACCATTTAGCCTAATGCTTTTTGTGGCTGCATTAAAACTATGACTAGTTAGGTCGAGCACTCCATGGTCGATGGTGTACTGAGCATTGATACTACTTGCACTTATGGTAAAGGCAATAAAGAAGATTAATTTTTGGGGTCTCATTTTAAATTTGATAAGATTTCTGACGATAAAAAGAATTATAAAACTAAACCATTTTCTGTAAAAAACCATTGATTGACGATACGAACAAATCATTTTTATTAAAATAATAGTGTAAACAATTCACAAACCCTTGCGTTATGCTTCCGGATTTTGTAAAGCCATTTTATATATTTGTGTACAAATACTTTTATTTATGAAATTTTTAAAATCTGTACTTCTCAGTCGTAATTCAATACTAGTTTTTGCGGTAATTATGGGTTTGGTCTTTGGAGACTACTCAATATATATTAAGGACTACAACATATACATACTGGCCATAACAATGACCTTTGCCATGACGGGTCTGGACCTACTGCTTATAAAAAGTTTTAAAACGGTTGCAAAACCTTTCCTTATGGGCGCTGTGCTTAATTACCTCGTCTTTGGTGCAGTACTTCTGCCCGTGGCATGGCTACTAATGCCCTCCAAAGAGCTTTTTTTTGGTTTTGTGGTGATTGTGGCTGCACCTCCCGGTGTTGCTATCATACCTTTTTCCTACTTCCTAAAGGGTAGGGTAGAATATGCAATTATTGCGCTAACAGGTGCCTTTGTCGCGTCAATATTTGTTGCTCCGTTGCTGGTTAATACATTTGCACGTGGCGAGGGGATTAGACCCTACGACCTATTTATTACCATGGTGCAACTTGTGTTAATACCCTTGGCCATTGCGCAGGTGTTACGGACTAAACCATTGCTTAAGTATGTTGAGCTTGTTAGAGGGAAGGTTGTGGACTGGGGTTTTGCCCTGCTAATTTTTGTGGCCGTAGGTATGAACCGCCAAGTATTCTTCTCCGATCCTCAGGTGCTGATACTGGTAATTGCTACAATTACCATTGCCACTTTTGGTTTGGGTACCGCTTACAACTTGGTTGCAAGGAAGATGAAATTGCCGGCTGATTTAGCTGTAACTCAAAATATGCTTTCCACCATCAAAAGTTCGGGTTTTTCGGTTGTAACGGCACTTACCCTATTTGGGCAGGAGGCTGCCATACCATCGGCAGTTTTGGCTGTAATGGTGTTGTTGTACCTTATTTATCTATCTTTGAAGTCGAGTAAAACTCTAAATAAAGCATAGTGAAATTTTCATTTCTAGG
>Ga0334900_1002516_pt1 | contig 16019 bp, 18 predicted proteins | sample GraSluR3_MG_2_FD_207231 | JGI IMG/M metagenome (GOLD analysis project Ga0334900, IMG submission 207231) | Sludge microbial communities from methane-producing bioreactor in Wageningen University, Netherlands - Granular Sludge_31_08-R3 | ecosystem: Engineered > Bioreactor > Anaerobic >...
CTAAACTCCCGCATTCGGGACATCTTTTTTTTTCTTTTTGCTCATGACAATAGTATAAATCATTATAACTCTTTTCTCCACTTATCATTATGTGCCTCTTTAGACACAATTAAGTTTACACTGCCTTAATTTTATTTTTATATGTTTATTTTCGATAATAAAGGGGTAGTTAATAATATATTAACGGGTAAATTCGATGTTTGACAAAGACAAACTCAAGGAAGTCGAGGTTAGTTTTCTAAAGCCCGGCTCGGTTCTTTCCGGTATTTTGTTTGACGACAAGGGGAAAATGCTCTGGCCTGCACGTAAACCTTTAAGCGAGAATTTTATCGCTACCCTTAATGTCAAAGGCATAAAATTTGTCTATTATGTTCCTCCGAAATGGAAAAATATGGAAGCCGAAGCTCCTATGTTTTCCGATGAGGCTTTGCATTTCGCCGAAAGCGCTATGGACGAAATTGTTACTCAAATCCAGTTCGGCAAGCTCCCTGATGTTAAAATCGCCAAAACCGCTATTGAGCGTCTTTTTATCGATATGGAAAATAATCCCAACGGCTTTCTTAATCTGATGGTTTTGAAAAATTACGACTCATATACCTACACCCATTCCATCAACGTTGGGTTGTTGTCTATGTATCTCACGAGACGGCTTGGGTTTAACACCTTTTTTATCCGCGAAATAGGTCTCGGAGGGTTCCTTCACGACATCGGCAAAATCAAAGTTCCATCCCGTATAGTAAACAAGGACGGCACTTTAACCGATGAGGAATTTCGGATTATGAAAAACCATCCCGTTTACGGGTTTAAGATGATAAAGCAGGACACCACTTTAAGCAATTACGTTAAAAAGGTTGTGCTGTTTCACCACGAGAAATGGGGAGGGGGAGGGTATCCGCTTGGGCTTAAGGCGGATGCTATCGGGAATTTTGCGCAGATTATTGCCGTTTGCGATGTTTATGATGCGCTTACCACCGAACGCGCCTATAAAACCCCGTATTCCATCAACGATGCGCTTGTTTATATTATGCGCAATACCAACACCCATTTTTCCCCTTACGTTTCGCAGAGATTTATACACGAACTCTCGCAGAAATATGACTTGGGTTCATATTATCCCGTCGGGGCTTTTGTCCTGCTTGATACGGGAGAAGTCGGGTATATTACCGGTAAGAACAAGGAATACTCTATGAAGCCTGAAGTGGTTATTCTGAAAAACAATAAGAGTATCCCTCTTCGCGTGCCTATACAAATCGACCTCCGCCGCGACACCTCGCGCGTTATCCAGAAAACTATTGATGACCCCGAAGAAATCGAAAAGCTCTCTTACCTGCTCTAACCCACATTTTGACGTTTTCTTGACTATTTCGCTCAAATCTTATATCCTATAAAGGAATTAGTAAAAATATATTGCGCTTTTCTTTTGCGGAAGAAAGCGCAGGACATTCCCTTATCTTTACAGCAAATTCGCGGTATTAATCCGCTTGTATTTATAAATAATATATAGGGGTTTTATATGCTTCAAAAAACGCAGGTAGAGGAAAGATATTTAAAAGATTATAAGGATATTATCCTGCCCGCTCTATATGATGAAATTCAAAGTTACGCCGAAAAGCTGAAAGGCGCAAAGGTGTATCATCTTAATGCCACGGCGGTCGGCGGAGGTGTCGCCGAAATCCTCGCGGGGCTTGTTCCGCTGATGAAAGATTTGGGTATTGATGCCGAATGGCTTACTATACCCCCCGATGATGATTTCTTTAACGTTACCAAAGAGATGCATAACACGCTTCAAGGCAAGAAAGCCGACCTCACCCCCGAACAGGAGGGTATTTACACCCGCTATAACGAGAGACTTGCCAAGCTGATGAAGGACACCAAGCCCGATTTATGGCTTATACACGACCCGCAACCCGCCGCTTCTATCCATTTTCTTAACGATAGGGTGCCTGCTATATGGAGATGCCATATAGACACGACAAACCGTCGCGAAAGCGTCTGGAATTTTGTAAAAAAATTTCTTGATAAATACCGTTATTTTGTTTTCAGCCTTGAGCAGTTTGTTCCCCGCGACTTGGACAAGAAACGCGTTGTTGTAAGCCCTCCGGCAATTGACCCTCTGTCGGTAAAGAATGTCGCTATGGAGGAGAGCGAGGCTAAAAAGGTAATCGGGCAGTGCGGCGTTGACCCGTCCCGCCCGCTGATAACGCAGGTTTCGCGCTTTGACCCATGGAAAGACCCTAAGGGGGTTATAGATGCTTTTCGTTTGGCACGCAGGGAAATTGACGGGCTTCAGCTTGCGATGGTTGGGCTTATTATTGCGCATGATGACCCCGAAGCCTTTGAAATTTTCGATGATGTCAAGGAATATGCCGGCGATGACCCCGATATCCATCTTTTTGCCGACCCCGAAAATATACCGGTGGACAACGATACCTTTGTTAAAGCATTTCAGGGCGGTTCGGATGTTATTATGCAGAAGTCAATCCGCGAAGGGTTCGGGCTTGTTGTTACCGAGGCGCTATGGAAAGGCAAACCCGTTATCGGCGGGAATGTCGGGGGTATCAAGCTCCAGATTGAGAACGGCGTAAACGGATTTTTAGTCGGCAGTTCCGAAGAGGCAAGCGAAAAAGCGGTTTATCTGTTAAAGCACCCCGAAAAATTAGTCGAGATGGGAAAAAATGCCCGCGAAGTTGTCCGCCGTAAGTTTCTGCTTCCAAGACTGCTTTGCGACTACCTTCATTTATGCGACAGGATTTTGAATTAAGCGACGCGGTCGCTTTTTAGGGTTATCCTGAATCTATTCCCGTGTCATTCTGATTATACCCTTGACAGTCTAACCCTTGAAGAAACTAACAAACCGAAGCAGATTTATTTTAGGGTTATCCTGAATCTATTCCCGTGTTATTCTGATTATGCCCTTGACAGTCTAACCCTTGAAGAATCTAACGAACCGAAGCAGATTCTTCAAAGTCGGAGTTAATGCAGTGTAATCGGAATGATACCTGCCCGTAAATTGTTAGACGACAATCGTATCAACGGCGTCTTTTGTTCTTATCAATATCAATATCAATCTCAGGCGGTTTAATAAACTGCGCTCTCCCGTTTAAAACGCATCCCTCTGCACCGGGCGTGCATTCCTTCCTGCGCAACTCGCAAAAATCGTTGTTCTTATATTTACACTCAAAACTCATCCGACCTCCGCAAAATACCCGTCCAACTGAGGCATTGTAATCAAATCGGAGGTGGATGCTTTAACGGAGCAGGTATATCTTGCGACAATCTGAGCGCGGGTGATTGCATCCTCAACGCCGTAATTATCCAAAAACCGCGATACTAAAAATCCCACGGCAAGCGAATCCCCTGCACCGTTTGTGTCGATAACCGGTAAATCCATATCCACTACCGGAAAAAAACGGATTTCGCGGTTTAACCCCTCCGACACGGCGCATCCCCGTTCACCCATCCCGCACACGACAACCCTGTCGGGATTATTTTGCTGGAACCGACGTATAAGTGCCGACGGGTCGGGAAAATTCACGCTTGAAAAAAACAGTATATCGGAGTTCTCAATAAAATCCTGCCGGTATGTATCATCGGGGTCAACAATATCCTGTATGTCCGTCGATATGATAACCCCGCACTCACGCGCGACAGGCAGAAGCTCCCTTGCCCAGTTTACTATACTGAAATGCGCGACTGATGATTGAGCTATGACTGCCCGCGATTTGTCCATATCGGGATGTATCTCCATTGAGCCTTTGCCGTCATAGAAATTCTTGCGCCTGCCGTCCTTATACATAAAATTAACGCTTCGTTTTGTTCCTTTCGGGTCGATAAAGACAGCGCTTGTGTCGATATTGTCGCGTGCAAACTCCTTCAGGATAAAATTCCCGCAGAAGTCCGAACCTATCGCGCCGATATACGCCGTCCGTTTGCCGAGTTGCGCAAAAAGACGGGCGCTGTATCCTCCCGCCTGTCCGACATAGTCCAAATTTTCGCTGAAATTCGCCTCTACGTTAAAGTCAATATCATTCCCGTAGAGATAGATATTAGTATCCACCCCCGCCGCGCCGATAACTACGGCATCAAAGGTTTTATTACCCATCCGCTACTCCTTGAAAGAATGCATATAATAAAGCCCGACGGGATTTTAGTCAAAAATTTGACTTGATACGGGGGCGTGTTATACTTTTGCATCAAAGGGGGAGATATGCCCGAAGCGGTTTTCAGATTTTACGGGTCGCTGAATGATTTTTTCACACCGAAACGTAACCCCGCCAAGCAGAAAAATGTTTTTAACGGCGAAAGAAAATCACCGCCGGAGTTTATCCGTCGCTTTAAATCCGGCGACACCGTCAAAGACAGTATCGAGGCTATCGGCGTTGTCCATCCCGAAGTAAACCTGATACTTGCAAACAATACCCCCGTCGGTTTTTCATACCTGCTTCAACCCAACGACCGTATAGCGGTTTACCCCGAATTTTGCAATATCGAACTACCATCCGACTATACGCTTCGCCCGCCCCTTGAATACCCTCCCCGCTTCATAGCGGATATCCATCTCGGCAGACTCGTGAAATATCTCCGCCTGTTCGGTTTCGACATCCTCTACGACCCGAAACTTGACGATGCCGACCTGTCGCGTATATCGGCACAGCAAAACCGTGTCATCCTTTCCCGTGATACGCTTCTGTTAAAACGAAAGGAAATTATCTACGGATACCGTATCCGCGCAACAAACCCCCGCGAGCAAATCCGCGAGATTATTACCCGTTACGCCCTAAAAGACTACGCAAAACCTATGAGCCGGTGTCTGGTATGCAACACGTCGCTTGTTGAATTGCATAACCCCGATGAGATAGAACGACTTGTTCCGCCCTGCTCGCGCCCGCATTTTGATATGTATTTCTACTGCAAGACCTGCGATAAAGCGTATTGGAAGGGGCATCATTATGATAACATGCGCGGGATTTTGGAGGAGGGGGAGTAGGGAGGGGGTTATTAGGGTTTTTTCATTATAAACAGATACTTAAAACCCCTTAGATAAAAATTATATTGCCTTGCTCTATTATGCCACAAGCTGGTATTTGAAGTTTGATTATGACGGGTTACGCAAACTATGTCTATGGTTTCAAAGTAATTTTGTAGTCTTTGATATATCAAAAATGCAGTTGGAGTGAACTTCTTTTTTTTCCATTGGTCACCAATGAGTAATGCCATTGATTTATTTGGTTTTAATATCCTATGTATTTCTTTTATTACTTTTTCGAGTTCATCATAAAATATTGGATTTTCACAAGATATTTTTCCAATGCAATTTGGATTATCCGAGTACTTAACATTATCTGAATATGGAGGGTCGATAAAAACAAAGTCAACAGAATCGCTATCAAGAGGAATATTTCTTGCGTCATTTTCTATAACGTCATCACGAACTATATTTAAGTCATATCCAATTATTTTTCGATTTAATTCCGTAGCAACATCTATTGTAGTTCCACTTCCACACATCGGGTCAATTACCAAGTCATTTTCTTTTGTGTAGCGTTGTAAAAGATTCCATATTACAAAAGCTGGAGTAACACCATTATATTTATTATCTCCATGCGGTCTATTGCCATAATTTTGAGTAGGAAAATCCCAAAGCGTAGTAGATTCTAAAATCAAATTTTTATACATCTTTGATATAATTTCTTTCTGTAAATTCCTGTATATGATACCAAGTTTCATTAGAAAGCGAATTAAAATAATCTTCGTTTTTCATAAAATGTTTTTCTAATTCATTTAAGGATGGCAAACTTTCTGATTTAAGATTTAAATTTTCTTCCTCTGCAAGCTGATTTACACTATCATGTAAAATAGGGAGATTTTCATAAACGGCGTTGTGCATTAAACCGCTTTCATATGAGATAAATAAAAGGTATTTCATTTAATAAGCTCCTTTAAATCATCAATGAATTTATCAAACATCTTTACTTTATCGCTTTCCTCAATATTAGTTTCACTTAAAACATAGCTTCCATCTAAATCAGTTTCAACAATAGCTCTTCCTTTTTTTGCAGGAGATTTTATTGTTAAAGTACCATCTTCATCTAAACTAACAAAATATACTTTAATGTTTTTTGTAATTTTATCTGCAGCTAATTTAATTTTCCAATATCCCGTTTGTGCAATTCTTTCACGTAAAGTGGCTTTAATTGATAATATGGCTACAACTTCTCCATTTTTAGGTTTGTAGATAATAATATCTACATCGGGCAAATGAAATCCATATTTTCCATAATCAACAGCTAAATTTCTTTTTACCATTCCTAATTCTTCAGTCAGATTTTTACCAATTGTTTTTTCAAGAGTATTTCCGTCTATTACTTTTATGCCTAAATCTATAATTTCATTTTCTATAAAATGTTTAATGAATTTTTCAAGCAGTTTTCCTTTTATTGGCTTCCAAGATTGTTCAATATCTTTTTTTGGGAAATAATTTGAAAGAATTTTTTTATGTATTTCTCTTACTTTATTTAGTATATCGGAGATAACATGCACAGATTTTTTTCCTAGTTTTGAATTTTCAATTTCGTATAACCCAAAAAATTCATTTTCAATAATATGCTGAACTAAATGTTTTACGAGTTCCCCCCAAGATTTATCAAAATGTTTTCCTCTAAAATCTCTGTTATGTTGTTCTTTTGCTTCTTGTAGCATCTCAGAAATATAAAGATATGCTTTACTTTTGTGGATTTCATTTACTTGTTTATACATTTCAATAATATTATTTTTTTTCATATTTTCTCCATTACCAAAATATATTCTGTTGGATATACTAATTTCATTTTACTATCAGTAACTTTCACAAATTGACCAGTTTTTTGGTTTCTTGTTGATGGTAGCATTTTCGATGGTATTTCTCTATGGATTATTTTATGGGTTTTAAAACCAATATTTTTAAACTGTTCCTGAAATACTTCGGCATTTAAAATATCAACTCCTCTAAACTGGGTATTCCCAATTACTATGCAGGCTTTTCCGCCATTGACTAAAACCCGCTTCATTTCTAAAAAAGACTCTAACATATCAGCAAAGTAATTTCTGACCTCACGTCCCTTTTTATTGTTGCCCAATTTGTTTACTATTTCATTTGCTATTGAGCTTTTTAAATCAACGTTTTCTCTATCTTTATAAGCACTACCAATAAATTTTTTTCTAAATTCTGAGAGTTGGTCTAAGTATCCAAACCACAAAGACGGTAATTGATGGAGGTCTGCATATTCGTAAGATGTAACATAAGGTGGACTGGTTACTATTAGTTTTGCTTGGTTATTTCCACAAGGCAAATTTCTCGAATCTCCGCACTCGACAATTCTATATTTATTAATATTTTGATTAATGCTTGAATTTAAAATTGAATTAAATTCAGCCATTTTTTTTATCATTTTTTTAGTTTGGGTATAAAATGCGTTTAAGGGGTCGGCTGGAATTTTGTTCATGTCTCTTGTTGGTTTCACGCTTTTCTGTAACCAGATAGAGCATGATTTTAATATTTGAGCAAATGCAACTAAGAAAAATTCTTTTATATTTGGGGTTTTTATTTCTGAAATTCTATATAAAATTATGGATAGTTTTTCTTTTTGCTTAGGTAAAAACCAATAATCTATTCTATCATTTTGAGGGATAAATTCTGTCGCTTTTTTAAGATATATTTCATAAGAACCATTTAGCCTATTTTCTAAATCATCTTTTATATTATAAAATTCTTGTTCAAGCTCATTTTGTAAAATAGGAGTGGTTTTTACTTTAGCGAGCAAATGAGCTATATTATTAATATCAACTCCAATACCAATACGCTTGTTTACAATAGCTTCAACTACAGTAGTTCCGCTTCCCATAAAAGGGTCAATTACTATATCATTTTCATTACTATATTTATTTATTAATCTTGATGCTAATTGAGGAATAAACTTGGCTGGATATGTATAAAATCCATGAGTAATATAGGCAGTATCTTTAATTGTCTTATCTGAGAAAGACCAAGAGTAATCAATTGGAATCTCTTGAAAGGAATATTCCAATTTGGTTAATAATTCTAGCATATATTTCCCCTCGCCATATAAAACTATTTGTTTAAAGAGCCTGTATTATTTTATCTAAAGATTTAGTTTTTATCAAAGTTTATGCTTATAAATTTCCCCGCCCCTACCGGCTCAGGAACTTAAACGCCTCGAATACCAAAAACGCGGGCCAGACAATCGCTTTCAGGAAGCCCAGTACCCCCATCCAGAACGTTGTAGCCTGCGAGATATAGAAAATCACTGCGCCGATAAATCCAAGCCCGTAGATTGCGCTTGACGGTGCTGCCTGATAGTCTTTTTTTGCCATTGGTTTCTCCTTAAATTTCGGTAGGATATTTTAGCATAGATTGGGGGGATATTCAAAGAAAATTACGGGATACCGTTAAGCATAGCGATAAGGTTTTTAAATGTGATACTTTCGAGGGAGCGAAGAATCATATCCGCGCCGTCGAATGAGAGACGCTTTGTGAGCATATTAGGCACGGCGATACAGAAAAGTCCCGCTTCTTTGGCAGAGCGGACACCGTTGGGGGAATCCTCAATAGCGATTGCAAATTCGGGGGATACATCCAATGCCTTTAGTGCACTGATAAACAGGTCGGGGGCGGGCTTGATATTATCCACGTCCTCGCGGGTTTTGATACAGTCGAAATATTTGGAAAGCCCGCGTTTTTCGATAAGAGGGACTACCCAGTCGCGGGTGGAGCTTGATGCTATTGCCGTTTTGAGATTGAGGCTTCGGGCTTCCTGCAGACGGTCTATTACGCCGGGCAGGATTGGCTGACGCTCAATCAGCGCGAGATGGCTTTTACGACGGGAATGGGTTATCGCCTCTTTATCTAATAGAGTGTCTATATTTTTCTGGAGATAGGCAAACGGGTCGAAATGCTCTATTGAACTCCCGATACATTTCGCCCACAGGTGGAATGGAAGATAGACACCGTAGTTTGCGTAAATCTCCTGCCATGTTTGAAATTCCGGCGTTTCGGTATCAATAATAATACCGTCAAAGTCGAACACCACCGCTTTAATCATAGCGTATCCCCGGTTTGTATTTTCTCCCTCTTTTACGGTTTTATGGGTATGGTTCCGGGTGTAAATGAGGATAACTCCGCGTTAAAATCAATACTCCATCCGTCCGTGTTGTATGACGGGATAGTCATTTTGAATGGAGTGCGATGCGGGTCATCAAGAAGCGTTGCTTTAAAACCAAGACCTCCTTTCATTTCCTCTATTGATATGGCACGGTAATCTTTACGGTTGTGCCTCACCGTAACGTATTTCGGGATTAAAACCGCGTTCATAGGCTTTTCCCCGAGAAGGTAGTTTATTCGTATATACTCGTTTTTTGAGATATAGTATTCATAGTCGATAGCGCGGAGGGTCATAACAAGGGTGTAGTAGTTTTTAAGATTCGTCCCGTTAAAAGGTATCCTGCGGATTTTATTTCCGCCCTGTTGATTGTGGAATTGGGTTCTTTGCGGACTGAAAGTAAAAACCATGTGGTCTTTCCAGTTACCCTCGTGTATCCATTTTTCGTTATAGACCGGATTCAGGCTGTCGGGAAGGAAATATGTGGTTTCGCGGTCGTTTAACTCATAGAAACGCGATACAAACGATGTTGATTTAATTTCCGCGTATCCGACAACAACCTGTTTCCCCTGAAAAGTCATCATTTTGTCGATAGATACGTTCTGGTCACCGAGATAAGTTCCCAGAGCGCGCACCTTAAAACTCATCCGCTCCCCGATTTTCATAGGGTAGGGCGTGATAAAACGATGGCTTGGAAAAATTTGCGAAACGAAAACGAGAATGAAAATCAGAAACAGGATACTTAGCTTCACGGCATACTCCTTACGCCACTTCTATGAAGTAATATATCCCGGTTTTTTACAATTTTCAAGGTTTATTCATGTAAAACTTGTCTCAATTTAAACAATGTAAATTTAGAATAAGGGCTGGTAAACTGCGGTTCATAAATTTTTTTTATTTTTCCCTTTTTGTTAAAAGAAGCTAGTCCAATATTATAATGTATAAATTGGTCTATATTATTTTTTGCTCTATGAACAAAGTCTTTATCAATTATAACGAATGAACAATGAGAAAAGGCTCGATATTTAAAAGCCTGAGTTAAAGCACGTCCCCAATTCTTTAATTTTAGTTCAATAGCTATAGTTTTATCAAGGTTTTCGTCATATAATATAAAATCAGGAACCCCCCAAAGCCCCTCAACTTCTTTTTCAAATTTAAAATTAAAGCGTTTTTGATATTTTTGAAGGATTTTTTTAAAGCAATTGGACATTTCTTCTTCACTTGAAAAGTTTGCCAATTTAACCTCCTTTTGCTTTTAGATACAAGGTAATTGCATTTTGCCAATGAGGCAAATGGGAACCATCGCTATTATCATCTAACCTAATTTTTGCATTCGTTATGTTTTTATATTCTTCTATTGCCTTATTACACAGGTTACAAACCCAGTCTATTCTTTTTGTTATATCGTCAGGCAAATCTTTTATTTGCTTATAAAAAACTTCAAAGTAATACATATATGGTTCTTTTTTTTGAAAATGCGGTTGTGATTTTTTGTCGTAATCTTCATTTAGATATTTAAAAATTATATCCAAGTATTTTTCTGAAGGCATAAATAGATTTTTCCAATTTGGAAATAATCCTGGTAGAGTTTCTATATATCTAAATTCAATCCATTGTAGCAATTCACTTGAATATAAACGCGGGCTAGGTGGTTTACCCCCTTCATTTTCTTGAAATCTGCGAATTTGAAAATTCCTCAAATTTTCATATGAACCGACACTTATTGAATTTGGATTTGCTAAAGAATACAAAAGCCCCTCTGTATTATTATACCCTATGTGAACTTCAAATTCATTTTCTTTTAGCTCATTTATGAATTGCATTGCATTGGATAAAAATATAGCGTCCTTTATTTGTTTTGAATCGGAGTTATAGTCAAAAATCAAATATACCCCATTTAAATCTTGAGAGGTAACCCAAGATAAAATTTCATTACGGTAGCTGTCGTTTTTTATAAATGATTCATTCATTATTAAAGTTACCAAAACTTTCTTATCTTTTTTTGATTGCTTATATGTTTCAAGAAAAGGGATTATGAAATCATTTGATATAGATTTTATGTAATCGGTATGAGGAATAGATTCCGTATAGCGACTGGGAATTACAATATACTCAAACTCATTATTTAATTGAAATTCCATACATTGCTGGGCAATTTTATATTTTTCCGCATCAAAATCCTGAGTTTCAAATTCACTTTTTATATTTGTTGGAAAATAAGGATATGTATATAATTGGCTTTTGGGATTTTTGGGCAAATAAATTTGAGGGTCGAAAAAACTTTCTTTTTTTATATCAATAGAAATTTCCTTTTCAAGTTTTTTTGCATCTATATTAACCGGAGAAAAAATTAAACCATCTCCTATATCGTCTCCAAAACTTTCAATATTCCAATTATATCTAAAACCTGTTTGATGATAAACTTTCATTTATATCTCCCAATTAGTTTCTATATATTCAATTATTTTTTCATAATTTTTAAATCTTTGATGAGGATAATAACGCAGTAATCTGTCGATAAATTTTCTAAAATTATCTGAACATTCACCATCTTTTAGTTGATAATAATTTGAATTTAAAATATTTTCCACACAACTATTACCTGCAACCAAATTCGGACTAAAAGGGTATAGTCCGATATAATATTCAAGCAATAAAACTCCTAAAGAAAAAAAATCGCTTCTTATATCAATTAAATTCTTATTATAATTTTGTATTTCCGGAGGTGCATATGCGGGCGTTCCTGGTCCCCCAATTCCCTGTGTCAATGTGGTTAAATTTAGAAATCTAGCGACTCCTAAATCAATAATTACAGGTTTATAGTCGAAGCGTATTAATATATTATCTGGTTTTATATCTCTATGAACAATATCTTTCTCCCATAAAATTTTTAGACCTTCAATAAGATCAAGCGCAAGTTGAATTACACGATTTTCATTCATTTTAAAATATTTTTCAACTTCATCTTTCGATAAAGTTGGAATAAATTCTTCCACGATAACCAATAAATTGTCGTCATCAAATTTTTTTAGTTCAAAATTCTTAGGATAATAAGGAGAATCAATTATTCTAAGAGTATGTGTTTCACGGTCTATTCTGGGAGAACCAAATTTTGGATTATATTCAGCTTTCTTTATTACTACCTTTCCTAAATTTGGATGTGTTGCTGAAAAAACCTTTCTTTGTCCGCCCTTATCTAAATATTCGACATTTTCAAAACAATTAATAAAATCTGAGAACTTGTCTATATCATCGAAATTAATAAATTCCTCAGAATTATACATTTACTTCCCCTATTTTCTCACCTCTACTTTTTCTTATCTTTTTTATCGTCTTTCAGCTTTTTTTCAATATGCTTGGCTTTTTTGTCTTTCATAGTTAGTAATTCCTGTCGTGCTAATTCCTCTACCGCCTCATGCGCGGCGTTAATCTTATCCCGCTGGATAATTTCGCGACGCATAAGTTCTTCGACCATCTCGTGGGATTTGTTTATCAAGTCCATTTCGATAAGTTCTTTACGCTGAAGCTCCTCGATAATTTCATAAGCACGGTTGATTTTATCCTCTTCGATTAATTGTTGACGGAAAAGCTCCTCCACGATTTCATGGGCGTTTATAATCTTGTCTCTGTCTAAAAGTTCAAGGCGAGCCAACTCCTCGATAATTTCATGCGCATGGTTAATTTTATCAAGCTGCATTAATTCATTACGCGCAAACTCCTCCACAACTTCATGAGCGTGGTTGATTTGGTCAAACTGTATAAGTTCTTTACGTGCAAGCTCCTCAATAATTTCATGTGCTTTGTTGATTCTATCCATTTCTATGAGTTCCTGACGGGCAAATTCTTCGACTTTTTCATAAGCGTCTTTGATTTTATCGTCGGTAATACGTTCGTCGCGGGTATATTCCTGCAACACTTCATAAGCCCGTATTATTTTTAAGAGGTCAATCATTTGCTTGCGTTTTAAATCGTCAATAAGTTCAAAAGCCCGGACAATTTTATCATCGGTAATTTTTTCCCTGCGATGAAACTCCTCGATTTTTTCGTAAGCGTCAAGCAGGGTGATAAGGTCAGCCATAGTCGTTTTGACTTTTGAAGATACGTTTATTCCTTTAAATGCGGCTTCATCTTTTGATATATCGTTTATATTGATTCCTTCGCTTTTAGCGCGCAAAAGTTCCTGACGCGCCATTTCTTCAACTATTTCATGAGCCATGTTGATTTTATCGTAAGAGATAAGTTCCTGACGGGCAAGTTCCTCGACTATTTCGTGAGCCTCAAGCTGGCTTCTTGCGTCACGGAGTTCTTCCTGGGCAAGCTCAAAAGTTGATTCAAACGCGCTAATTGTTTTGTCCTTTTGTATCTGTTCCATCCGTCCGAGTTCTTCGGCGAGTTCAAGTGCGCGAAGTGTTTTTTCTTTGTCGATTAATTCCTGACGCGCTAACTCCTCGACAATCTCGCGCGCCTTTAAAAATTGGTCTTTATCGATTTGTTCGTTACGCGCTAATTCTTCAACTAATTCATGCGCCCGAAGTGTTTTTTCTTTTTGGATTAATTCCTGACGCGCTAACTCCTCAACCATCTCATGCGCCCTGATAGCCTGTTCTTTATCAATTTGTTCCTTACGTGCAAGTTCCTGAACCTGTTCATGCGCATGGAGCGTCTTTTCACGTTCTATAAGCTCTTGCCTTGATGCTTCCTCCACTATTTCGTGAGCCGTCAGCGCCTTGTCCCTGTCAATTATTTCCATACGGGTTAAATCGGAAACCCTTTCATACATATCTATAATTTTATTGGCTTCCGCCAACTTATTTTTAAGCATTTCATTTTCATATTCTAAGTTTTTTTTCCACATCCTTTGCCTCCGCCGTAATAACAAATTTTAGTTGATTCACTGAGTATATTATAATATAAAATAAAATTTAAGCAAACATAAAAACGTTTTAATCTATTATCATAGCGTCTCCATAGCTATAAAAACGGTAATTTTTTTCTATTGCCTCTATATAGGCGGTTTTTATTAAATCCTGTCCTGCAAATGCGTAAACAAGAAGCAGTAACGTGGAATTCGGCAGATGAAAATTAGTGATAATCCTGTCGATGATTTTAAATTTATGCCCCGGTTTTATAAATAACGAGGTGGTTCCGCTGAACGGGGTAATTTCTTCAAAAGACGGTTTTAAAGCCGTCAATGATTCAACCGCGCGTATTACCGTTGTTCCCACTGCAGTAATCTTTTTACCCTCACTCTTTGTTTGTTTGATTAAATCAACCGTTTCCGGAGGGACTTCTATCCATTCCGAATGGATTTTAAACTTATTAAGCGGACGGTCTATCGGTTTAAATGTTCCCGGTCCTATGTGCAGGGTAACGTATCCTGTGTTAACGCCGCTTCTTTTAAGGCTATTGATAATTTCATCGGTAAAATGAAGCGAGGCGGTTGGCGAGGCTACCGAGCCGTAATGTTTTGCGAAAACCGGTTGATACCATTCGCTATCCTCTTTTAAATAAGCGGGATTGTTTTGGTCAATTCGCCTTTTGACTATATACGGCGGTATCGGCGTTACACCTATTCTGTTTATATCCTCAAATCCGATTGGCTTGTCAAACTCAACAATTCGCATATCCTCATCGATGCGTTCAAGAATCCGCACATTATATTCGCCGAGATTTACCGTCGAGCCGTTTTTAAACTTTCGCGAAAACTTAACCATAGCTTTCCATCTGTAATCGTCAATTTTTTCTACAAGCAGGATTTCGCTCTCCCTGCCCGATGGAGTTTTGCACAGGAGACGGGCGTTTAGGACCCGCGTATTATTAAATATTACGGCTTCCCCTTTCGTGAAAAATCGGGGCAAATCGGTAAATACACAGTGGGAAATCGACTGAGTTTTACGGTCAATAGACATCAAGCGGGATGTTCCGCGTTTTTGTGGCGGTTTATCCGCTATCAGGTGTTCGGGAAGAGAATAGTCTAAATCAAAATCTATTTCAGGTTTCATAGTTTACTCATCATTGAGGAAATAAGGGGCAACTTTTTTAAAATCGGATAAAACAAACGGCTCATCATGGCCCGGATATACCAAAGTTTTATCGGGAAGTTTAAGCATTTTACGGATAGAATCCCGCATATCTTCCATACTTCCGCCGGGAGCATCCACCCTCCCGATAGTAGAGGGGAACATCATATCGCCGCTGAAGATACAGTTTTCGGTTTCACTGTAAAAACCAGTGCATCCCTGGGAATGTCCGGGCAAAAATATGGTTTTAAGTTCAATATCCCCGGCCTTGAATATCATTCCCTCCTCTTTAATAAGTATATCCGCCGGAACTGAGGTTACAGGGTCAAAACCGAAAAACTGTGAAAAATTATGAAACGGGTCCGTGAGCATAGATGCATCCTTTTCGTGGATAGCAAGTTTGGCTTCGGTGTGAGTTTTTACCAAATTATTTCCGGAGATATGGTCAAAATGTCCGTGGGTATTGAGTATATAACGCGTGTTGTATCCTTCCAAAACCCTGAGTATTTCCGGTGAGCTTGTCCCGGGGTCGATTACTATTGCTTCCTTAGTGTCCGTAGAGATTAATATATAACAGTTTTCGTTGAAAGCCCCCAATTCAATACGAGTTATTTTCAATTTGTTGCCCCTAACAATAATTTTTATAGCCATAATTTTATAATAATATCGGGTAAATATCAAGTTAGTTCCGAACCTTTTAGCCCCCGTTGCTTTTATATGTCGTCCAAAGCCAAGAGTTCCTATGTAACTCCAAAAATGAAACTTCCCTTTATTCTGTTTTCTCATAGGAGACCTCCTTTTTATATTCTACGATAAACTGATTTTTATAAGACAGCCTTATTTT
>Ga0334900_1002521_pt1 | contig 16000 bp, 13 predicted proteins | sample GraSluR3_MG_2_FD_207231 | JGI IMG/M metagenome (GOLD analysis project Ga0334900, IMG submission 207231) | Sludge microbial communities from methane-producing bioreactor in Wageningen University, Netherlands - Granular Sludge_31_08-R3 | ecosystem: Engineered > Bioreactor > Anaerobic >...
TCACTCCATCTGCAGCAGCAGCCTGCATGATGAGTACCCGCGGACGCTGTTCTTCCGGAAGGTCAGCAATCTGAGCATCTACGAGTCGTTCGCGCATTTCGAACCCGGCGATAATCCGTTGGGGAGTTTCGGTGTCGTTGAGCAGGATCCCCAGCTGGACTATTTCTTGTTTCCAGGAATCGGCATCTTCCAGATCCATGACGAACATTGGAACACTGAACGGTTCAAGCAGTTTCACGATCGAATCGTAGTTGTTTGCTTTGGTGAGCACTAGATCGGGCTTGTGCGCGAGTATCTCCTCTGCTCCCACCTGTTGTCCCAGGCGGTAATCGTGCTCGGAGTCTGGGCGAATGAGGTCGAAGAAATCGCCTAGGCCCTGATCTGTCTTGGCGAGGAGAACCTCCATCTCCATCGCTGCAGGAAATAGGTAGAGTGCGTCTGCAGGCATGACGGCTGCACGTCCGACGACCATGACACGATTGATCTCTCCAGAAATAGTTACTGTTCTTCCTAGAGCATCGACTGCTGTACGTGTCTCGTGTAACGCTTCCGACTCTCGTTCTCCTTGTGCAAAGAGTGGGGTGACAACGCATACAAGCAGAATCGTTATGAGCACAAGTATTGCCGATCTTTGATATTTCATAGTCTCTTCCTTATTGATGGTATAGATAGGGATATCGTACCATTATGTTTATTAAAATACAACGGGAATCTTCAACTCCTGGAAATCTGAGCAAATTCGTGTGAGCTTGCATAGCGCGTCGAATCGCGCTAATCTTGTGGAAGGTGCGTCAAGCGTACAAAGAGAGGTCGTCCATGGAAAATCGTACGATAGCCGAGCAACTTTCTCGTATCGCCCAGAGTCAACGAGTCTTGGGAGCTCTCCCGAGAGAGACTCGAGATGCAATGTTATCTGCCATCGCTGAAGAACTCGAGAAGCAAGGGGAACGCATTGCCGAAGCGAACAAGAAAGATCTTGCGGATGCAGAGCGTTTACAGCTTCCCGCTCCACTCATGAAACGGCTGGTTTGTGATCAGGACAAGCTCACCGGTATCTGTGCTGGAGTCCGTGAGGTTGCCTCACTCGACGATCCACTTGGACGAGTTCGAGAGAGACGTCTGCTCGATGAAGGACTTCTCCTCGAGAGGGTCGATGTTCCCATTGGAGTGATCGGGATGATTTTCGAATCTCGACCGGACGCATTGATTCAGATCCTCTCGCTCTGCCTAAAAAGCGGTAACGCCATTGTTCTGAAAGGTGGAAGTGAAGCTCTGAACACGAATCGTGCACTTGTCGAAGTCGTGCAGGAAGCACTGCAGGCTTTCCCTGCTGGAAGTGGGTGGATTGCCCATCTGGAGAGTAGGGAGGATGTACGGAAGCTCCTTGAGCTGGATGACCTAGTCGATCTTCTGATTCCTCGTGGTTCGAATGAGTTCGTCCGCTATATCATGGAACATACGAAAATTCCTGTACTCGGCCATGCCGACGGTATCTGTTCTCTCTATGTCGATGAGTTCGCTGATCTGGAGATGGCTGTCTCCATAGCAGTCGATTCGAAGTGTCAGTATCCTGCTGTATGTAACGCAGTAGAGACCATTCTGGTTCACAAACGAGTAGCTAGTGCGTTCGTCCCCGCATTCAAGCAGGCAGTCGAACCCTACGCTGTCACTATTCATGGAGATGATCACGTTCAGGGGCTCATCCCCTGCGTTCCTGCAGCGCACTCTGATTGGGATACCGAATATCTTGGATATGAAGTGGCGATCAAGGTGGTAAGCTCACTGCAAGAGGCAATGGATCATATTGCAGAGCACGGTAGTGGTCATACCGATGCCGTGGTGACCGAACGAGCCTCGGTTGCTCGAACCTTCCTGCGCGAGGTGGATTCGGCCGATGTATTCTGGAACTGCAGTACTCGGTTCGCAGACGGTTACCGATATGGTCTCGGAGCAGAGGTCGGTATCAGCACCCAGAAGATTCATGCACGAGGTCCGGTAGGGCTCGACGGATTGGTTATCGGAAAATGGCTACTAGCCGGGAAGGGGCATATCGTCGATCCGTATGCGAAGGGGAAAACCTTCAATCATAGGGAACTTGAAACCGACGGGGCTGCGCTTTTCTCTGAGGTGCATGCATGAACCGCGATTTTTCCTCGGTTCGCCGTGTGGTGGTGAAAATTGGGTCGAATCTCTTGAGCGATGCGAGTGGCATAGACGTCAAACGGATCGAATCGGTCGTGTCGGACATCGCAAAGCTGCACAATTCGGGCCTTCAGGTGCTACTCGTATCGTCCGGAGCGGTTGGACTCGGTGCAAAGGAGCTGGGTCGAACCAGTGCTGTGAAGCAGACTGCACTCAGACAGGCGTGTGCGGCAATCGGGCAACCGGTGCTGATGAGCCACTACCGAGCTGCATTCCAGACGCATGGTCTCATCTGTGCTCAGGTGCTTATTACACGGAGTGAGTTGAACGAGAGACGCACCTTCGTGAATCTGAAGAATTCGGTCACCAGTCTGTTCGATCTCGGGGTCATCCCCATCTTCAATGAGAACGATGTGGTCAGCACGGCAGAAATCGGGACAGCTGTAGGGGACAACGATCGTCTCAGTGCATTTGTTGCAAGTAAGATCGATGCAGATCTGTTGGTCATTCTCACCGATATCGATGGTCTGTATACCGGTGATCCGAGACACGACGTACAAGCGCAGCTCATCCATGATATTCCAGTGGTAGATGATCAGATTCTCTCGTATGCCGGATCTTCAGGAAGTGTCTTTGCAACGGGAGGAATGAAGACCAAACTCCTTGCCGCGAGGATCGCGGCACATGCAGGGTGTGGTACAGTCATAGCAAGTGGGTATACCGATCATGCCTTGACTCGTGTCTGCTCCGGAGACGAACTGGGCACCTACGTGCAACCGCTCAAGCGGATGAGTCAACGGTCTCGTTGGATTCTCAACAGTGTTCCAAAAGGGACCATCTGGGTCGACGATGGAGCTGAGCAGGCGCTCAGAAGGCACAAGAGTTTGCTTCCTTCGGGAATCATCAGCATTACCGGGGTGTTCAATGCAGGCGATGTGGTAATGGTCAATACAGTCGCAAAAGCGGTACCGTATTACAATAGTGCTGAAATTGGTGAAATGGCGGGGTGTCAGAGCAAAGATATTCCGAAAGTCTTGGGAAAAGGGAAGGCCGATGTAGTGTTCAGGCCGGAGGATATCGTATTCTTGGACTATGAAGCATAACTACCAGATTTTCCATAGAAAGCAGGATATCGGTAAGAGAATCAGTCTGCTGCACAGGGAGGAGACACTCTCGATCGGTATGATAGCCGTGGAGACCGGAGAGACGCTCGCTCAAGCGATAGAGGACATCTCTGCGTTCTCCTCATGGCCTCTTCATGTACTCATGTACGAAGAGCAGGGGCGAATTCCCGAGCTGAGAAAGCGATTCCCCTCGGTGACATTCATCGTCTACACGGGACCGGTTTCGTTTGGAACCATGGCGAATGCAATGGCCAACGAGTGCTATACCACATTTTTCTACCTCATGAGAAGCGATATTCGATGCCTGGAGCTCGATGCCGATGCAGCCATTGCTCTGCTCCATAGGAGCGACAGACCGGTTGCAGTGACTCCTACACTCGTAAACAGGCAGGGCGAGAGGATCCCTGTCATACAGGTGCCACTCCTTCGCGACGGTCTGATCGACCCGGTCTCGTTTCTCCCAGGAACGGCCTTACAACCTACGCTCTACCCATTCTTCGGTGTAGGCATGTATGAACGTGCTCTATTTCAACGCCTTCGAGGGTTCGATGAGCAGGTGGGTGGTGTGTATTGGCAGACACTCGATTTCGGCCTGCGATCGTGGCTCTATGGCTATCCAATCTTCAATCTACCTTCGCTATCCTGCAAGTTCTCCCATCGGCAGTTCATAATCGAGGATCGATCGGAGCGAGAGGGAATCAGACGAGTGCATACGAGAGCGCTGGGCATGAGACAGATGCACGGGAAGAACTATCCCAAACGTGCCGGTCGCTATGCTGACTCTCACGTGCTTGCAGAGGTGAAGAAGCGGCTGGCGCTTTACAAGACCGATTTTCAGCAACTGGTCGATCAGTGGACAGCCCCTGAGGAGATTCGATGATCGATACAAGAAAGGGCCTGGGCATACTTGTACTGATTTTGCTGCTGACTCCATGCTTATCGGCAGTGGATGCACCTTTCTCCATGCCCGTCTCTACGGTAGTGCTCGATGCAGGACATGGAGGACACGATCCCGGAGCGGTTGCCGAACATCGATGGAATGGGACGACGGTGTTACAGGAGAAGGTGATTGTCCTGGATATCACTTTGCAGACTGCGGAACTGCTTCGGCACTGGTATCCCGATCTGCAGGTAGTGCTCACACGAGACGATGATACATTTCTGTCACTTAGGGAGCGCACCGATAGGGTCGTGCACACGAATCCGGGAGTCGATCAGATGACGCTGCTGGTATCTATACATGCGAACTCCTCTCCGGTGGCAAGTGCCTCCGGGTTCGAGCTTCTGGTGAAGCAAAGCGATATACGCGTCCGGTTTCTCGATCAGGAGACTCCTGCGTGGGCTATTTTCCGCTATGCAACTCACACCGTGGGAGAGTTGAACCAGATGCTCAATCAGGCAAATTTTCTTTTTGCCTCACGTATTCGAAATCGTCTCAAAGAGGAGTTCCCGGAGATGAGGGATCGGGGGATCAAGGAGCAGGATGTGTGGATTCTCAATGCAAGCAAGAGCCCATCGGTTCTGGTAGAAATCGGGTTCATGAGCAATGAGCAGGAAGCGCGAAAATTGACCGATCCCGCATGGCAAGCCCGCATGGCACTCGCTATCGCGCGGGGCATTGCGGACTCATTGGGAGCACGGTGATCGGGGCTACTCCCTGCTTATGCGAATACGTCCCTCGACCACGAGATCCGTCTTCAGAGATTTAAGCTCCTTCGACAAGGAGACCTTGTAGATGTGGGGATTGATCATGCGTTTATAGGTCTTATGCAGTGCATTGAGATTCTGTTTCACCTGTTTTTGAATCGTAGTGATACGTGGTGCATGACCTTTTCTCACGCCATCGATCATACATGGCTTGAGCAATGGCTCTACCTTCGCGAAGCGACCCTTGCTCATGACAAAGAAATCTGCCTGATTGAATGGGTGATGGAAAACATAGTCCCGATCTCCATTGAGTTCCTCGTTCTCCAAGGTGATAAGGTCTCCGAGTGCAGAGCCTTCCGAGTCGAAGAATCTCCATACCTGCTTACAACCGGGGTTGGTCGCTTTCTCGAATGAGTTACTGATTTTCATGGTCGGTTGCCACGTGCCGTCCGACAGTTGTCTGGCAGCGAGTTTATAGACACCATTGAGTGAACTCTGAAAGCCTCCAGTGACCAGATGCGTACCGATGCCCCACGAATCGATGGGAACCTTATCGTGTATCAAGGTCTCGATAATCTCTTCGGTGAGATCGTTCGAAACATAGATCCGAGCATCGTGCAATCCAGCATCGTCGAGTTTTTTTCGGATCTCTCTTGAGAGATAACTCAAATCTCCGCTGTCTATGCGGACTCCAAATGAGAGACCTCTCTCTTTAAGTTCTTTGCCTACGATGATTGCGTTCCGAATACCCGATCCGAGCGTGTCGTAGGTGTCGATCAGGAGAATCGTATTGTTCGGATATATCTCGGCGAATGCTCGGAATGAGTCGAGTTCCTTCTCGAACGACATGACCCAGGAGTGGGCCATAGTACCGGCAACCGGAATGCCGAAAATCTTCCCTGCAAGGGTGTTACTGGTTGCACTGCAGCCACCGATGAACGCGGCCCTGCTTGCTGAGATCGCACCATCGGGTCCCTGAGCTCTTCTCAGGCCGAACTCCATGATCTGCCCACCTTCCGATGCATGGTATACTCGCGAAGCCTTGGTTGCGATAAGCGACTGGAAGTTGATCGTGTTGAGCAACATGCCTTCGATTATCTGAGCCTCCATCATCGGGGCCTCAACTCGGATCAACGGCTCTCCGGGAAACACCACGCTCCCTTCATCCATCGCGAGGATCGTTCCACTGAAGCGGAACGTTGCTAGATACTCAAGGAACTCGTCACTGAATTTCCCGAGCGAGCGGAGATAGTCGATATCACCTTTGCTGAATGTGAAGGTTTCAATCCGTTTGAGCAGATCGTTTAGTCCCGCAAACACGGCATAGCCGCCGTTGAAGGGATTCGTTCTATAGAACATGTCGAAGACCACACGAGGGTTGTTCTTCGTGTGGAAATACCCCTGCATCATGGTCAGTTCATAAAAGTCGGTGGAGAGTGCTGATAGGGTCATGATTTCCCCCTTTACTGTTTCGGTCGAATTTCAGTACAGCCCATGTAGGGGACTAAAACTTCAGGAACTACGACAGATCCATCTGCCATCTGATTATTCTCGAGTATGGCTACGATAGCGCGAGAAACTGCTATGGCAGTACCGTTCACAAGGTGCACATATTGAATTTTGCCATCGTTGTCTCGATAGCGAATCTGCAATCTACGGGCTTGATAGTCGGTGCAGTTGCTGGTGCTGGTGACTTCGCCGTATGCTCCCGACTCTCCTCGTCCCGGCATCCATGCCTCGATATCGAATTTTCGATACGCAGGCGCTCCGAGATCGCCCGTGCAGGTGTCGACCACCCGATAGGGAATGTTCAAGCTCTGGAATATCTCCTCCTCGATGGCGAGCAGTTGCTGATGTACCTCGTCGGACTGATCCGGGTGACTGTACACGAACATCTCGACCTTCGAGAATTGATGAACCCGGTACAGACCTTTCGAATACTGACCTGCACCTCCGGCTTCCCGTCTGAAACAGTGAGAGAGGCCAGCGAGTCTGATAGGAAGATCGTTTTCATTGAGAATCTGGCCTGCATGGTACCCTCCGAGGGTGATCTCGGCGGTTCCCACTAGACAGGTTCCGGTTCCTTCCACAGTGTAGATATTGGTCTCCTCTCCTCGTGGGTTGAACCCGATTCCCTCGAGAATCTCCTCACGAGCGATATCCGGGGTTATGGTCAGGGTAAACCCATGCTTCTGGAGAACAGCGAGCGCAAACCGTTCAAGGGCGAGTTCGAGTAGCACAGCTTCGTTCTTCAGATAGTAGAATTTTGACCCTGAAACACGGGTGGCAGTATCGAAATCGATCAGATCCAGATCCTCCCCGAGTTGTACATGATCCTTTGTCTCGAATGAGAAGGTCGGGATAGTTCCCCACGTGCGGATCTCCCGATTGTCGGTATCCAATTTTCCTATGGGAGCATCTGGGTGTGCATAGTTAGGGACGCTCTTGGCAAGCGATTGGTACTGTGCTTCGACCTCCTGGAGCAATTGCTCTTTCTCAGCGATCGTCTCCTTCAATGCCTTGCCTTCTGCAATGAGCGTTGCTCGCACTTCCGGGTCGAGCTTCTGCTTCATACTTGTAGCGTGCTCGTTCCGCTTCGCGCGCAATGTCTCGGTCTCTTGTAGCAGAGCAGACCGCTGTTTCTGCGAATCCAGTAGTGCATTCAGGTCGATATTCATGCCGCGATTTGCGATATTCTCAGCTATTTCATCTTTTCTCGACTGTAGTTCCTTCATGTCAATCATGGTGTTCCTCGTATACTGTGATCTTAGTGTTTTGCCTGCTCTTCCATGAGTCGAGCACCTTCGCTAGCCGCTTCGACTGCCTCCATGAGCGTTCCAGAAAACCCGTTCTCATACAACACCTGCATCGTTTTCACGGTAAGGCCGGCAGGAGAGCAGACCTGAGTGAGGAGTTCTTGCGGGTGCCGTCCTGTCTGTCGCACCAGTTCGGTCGCACTCTCGACGGTGTCTGAAATCAGCGAGAGAGCGACTGCATAGGGGAGGCCTTCATGTACTCCTCCCATGGCAACGCCATGAAGAAATTCGAACGATGTGGCTATTGCCGACCCGGAGACCCCGATGAAGGCGCTGAAATGCTTCTCCTCCAGTACGTGGGTGGAGCCGAACTTGCCGGCGAATTCCAGTACCATCGGTTCGAGCGACTCGGAGGCTTCCGGGTGAACGGCGACTGCAGTCACTGACTTCTGCACCGCAGCTGCGATATTCGGCATGATGCGAGAAACCTCAGTGGTTCCGAGTTGTTTTGCGAGGGTGTCTAGTGAGACACCGGCAGCCATGGAAATCCAAGACTTATCCTTGTATGCACGGAGTTTCTCGTACATGCTCGGCAGAATCTGAGGCTTGAGGGCAAGCACCACAATGTCTGACTGGTGCATAAGTTCATCGAAGGAGCAGGCTGTGGCATTACTCTCGCTCGCCAGGGCCTCTGCAGCCTCTCGCCGGATATCGGAGACCAGGACGTTCCATGAACCGGAGGGACCGACACTTTTCAGAATCGCTCCTCCCATGTTTCCACAACCAATGAATCCCATGGTTTTCATATCATTACACTCCTTCTGATACACCCTGCTGCCAGGAGAGTCTATGCAGTGCCCCCTGAACGGCGAGTGAAGAAAAATTCCGTTGTCGTGCATATTCGTATGCGCCGATAGCCACACTGTTGGAGAGGTTCAGCGACCGAGCCACGTCTCGCATGGGAATACGTACACAGCGGGTAGGGTGATCGATGAGAATCGATTCATCGATTCCTGCAGACTCCTTTCCGAACACCAGATAGGTATCCTCTTCGTAGACTACATCGGCATAGGTTCGGTACGCTTTGGTAGTAAAGAACCAGAGCGGATCGTCGCGGTGTGCCGTGAAGAACTCCTCGGTCGAATCGTAGTGATGAATATCGAGCAGAGGCCAGTAATCGAGACCTGCTCGTCTGAGTTGTTTTTCAGTGATCACGAAACCAAGGGGATGTACAAGATGCAAGGAGGCACCGAGGGCTGCACAGGTTCGGGCGATATTCCCCGTATTCTGTGGTATTTCCGGTTCTAAGAGTACGATATGCAACCCCATTCAAAAGCCTCTCCTCTCCGTCTACGATCACAGGTACTGTATCACCAATGGCGAACTGCCTGCAAGGGGAGCACTCCATTCCGAATCGATCTGTCGTCACCTTTCCGAGTCTCTTGTATCACGATTGTCAAGCAGACTCGCCTTTTGCAGGGTTCTCCCCTTTGTCCGGAGGCTCAATACGGCTCGCTCCAGATCCTGTTTCCGCTTATACGGATCTTCGAACAACTCCTGTTGAACGATCGTATTGGCATCCTGGACATTGTGCAGTCCGACTCCGATCAGTCGAACGGGTTGCCCTTCGCGCCACTTTCGGTGAAGCAGGTCCTTCGCACTCGCATAGATCTGTTCTGCACTGTACAGCGGAGATTCTGCTGTAGATTGGGCTGTTATCGTGGTGAAGTCGCTGAATCTAAGTTTTATCGCGACTGTCGATGCAGTGACCTGCTCCTCAAGTGCACGAAACATAATCTCGTGACTCATGGCGAGTAGGTTCTGTTCAAGAATCGGAGCTCGCGATATATCGACAGGAAATGTCATCTCAGTACTGATCGATCGTGACTTGGTGACTCCCGTATGTACCCCAGGATCGATTCCTCGGCACACATGGTAGAGGTATGTTCCACTCGCATCTCCGAAAAGACTCTTCAACCGTTGTTCCGAGTAGACTCTTAACTGAGAGGTCGAAGTGATGCCATGCTTTGCTAGGTTCGCCATCGTGGTATCGCCTAAGCCCCACAGCTTCCGCAGTCCGACTGCATCGACGAACGCGACCTCCTTTCCGGGAGAGACACGACACAGTCCGTCCGGTTTGTCGTACCCACTGGCCATCTTCGCTATGAATTTACTCGGACCTATACCGACACTGATCACCAACCCGGTGTCGTTCAGCACACGCTGTTTCAACAATGCTCCTGCCGCCCTCGGCCGACCGAAGAGTCGTTCGGTTCCGCTCATGTCGAGAAATGCCTCATCGATCGATATCTGTTGCACCACAGGGCTGAATGTAGCCAACACGGAAAAGACTGCTCGGCTCATCTCATGATATCGTTCCATGCGCCCGGATACGAAAATCCCGTGAGGACAGAGCCGTTTAGCCTGGTAGGATGGCATGGCAGAGTGGACACCAAATGCTCGTGCTTCATAGCTGCATGCCGACACGACTCCCCGATTTCCCTGTCCACCGACGATAACCGGCTTGCCGCGGTACTCGGGATGATCGAGTTGTTCCACCGATGCATAGAACGCATCCATGTCGACATGAAACCAGATTGTCTCCATGAGCTACTCCACGGCAATCAGTTCACGATCCGTCTTCCGACTGTACGAATCGAGCCCTTCACGAACGAGCAATGGTAATAAGGTGGACCAGTCGTAGTCCATCGATTTCGCCAGAACAGGGAAGTGGCTGGTAGCGGTCATTCCGGGAATCGTGTTTATCTCGTTGAAATGGATCTCACTGGTAGCCGCATCGTAGAAGAAATCCACTCGGGCATACCCTTCTACCCCAAGCACCTTTGCAACTGAAATCGCATAGTGTGAGACAGTCCGTGCAGCCTCTTCGGGAATCTTCGCAGGAACCTGCATATAGGCACACTGGTCTGCCAGATATTTCTGTTCGTATGTCACGATATGCAGGCTCGACTTCATAGGATCGATCAATTGACCTGGGTCGCTTGCAGAGATCGCAGAGCCATCGGTTACCACCGCCACCTCCAATTCTTGCATCTGTTCTAGCCACGGTTCGACAAGGATGTATCGGGAAAACCGTGCTGTGTGCTTGAGCGCTTCGTATAGCGATCGTGGATGCAGGATTCGAACTACCGTTATGCCGACCGACGATCCGCCATCTTCCGGTTTTACCAGTACTCGATTCCCGATCCGCTCGGCAATCTCCTCAACCAGTTGTCCGATATAGGGATCATCGCTGCCTGAGAGACTCTGAAGCTTTCTCCGTTCGACCACCATACCGGGAAGTACTGGAACTCCGATCTCCTTCGCAAGCAATTTCATGGTGAATTTGTGCATCCCATTCGCAGAAGCGCTACACCCACACCCTATGTAGGGGATGTGTGCTAGTTCCAACAACCCTTGCAGCTTTCCGTCCTCTCCGCCATACCCATGAATAAGGGGGAATGCAATGTCGATTTCGAGCGGGTCCATGGTAGATGCCAGAACCAACCCCTGACCAAGACGGATCACAACCTCCTGTTCTGGTATGAATTGGGAATCCAGTTCATACATATCCGCACCATTCTGGGGAAGTCGGTGGAGCGACCATCTCCCTTTTCGCGATAGCGCAATGGGTATGGGAATACATCCGCACTCCTTCAGTTTGGTGCAAACCGTGGCTGCCGATCTGCAGGAGACTCTATGTTCAACCGACTCTCCTCCATAGAGCACTGCAACGCGCTTTCCTGTCTCACTATGCATCTGTTTCACCTCTATCCTTAGTCAGGTCTACTACCGTTGCTCGCTCGTCCCAGTCGATGCTATGGTCACGATACTGTATGGTTCTTTCATGACTTTTTGCGAGCAGCAGGAGTATGTCCCCGGGTTTAGCCCATGCGATCGCTTTCGCGATGGCATCTCTTCTGTCATGGATCCGCTGAACCGCTACAGTTCTCCTTTCGAGCTCGATTCCTTGTTCGATATCGTCAAGAATCTGGTCAGCCGGCTCTCCTCTGGGATCCTCATCGGTGAGTATGATCGTATCGCACCAGCGTGCAGCGGCTCGACCCAGTGGTGCCCGTTTCGACCGATCGCGCTCGCCTGCTGCACCGAACAGTGCAATGAGACGGGCATGGGGACGGTGTTCCCTGATATGGCTGAACAGCGACTCGAATGACTGCTCTGTATGGGCAAAGTCGATGATCACGGTGATCGGAAGCGGTGTCTCGACCAGTTCGAATCTTCCTGGTACCGCAGGGAGCGTCTCGAGCGACTCGGCAACACGGGAGAACGAGAGATTCTGTGTCGATACGGCACCGAGAAGTGCTCCGAGCATATTCTGTGCATAGCAGAGCGGGCCATAGGGAATTGAGGTCACCGCATGCATCTCCTGATAGGAAAACCGGAGGGTCCGTTGGCACAGTTGACTCTGAATGGTCCACGCTATCAACTCACTCTCGGCATGTCGTACAGGTGAACGGGAGTACTCATAGGTATGTAGATGCACCGATGGGTGTTTTGCCTCCTGCACGCGGTCGAGATAGGGGAAATCATGCGAGACCACGATCCATCCCCCGTGTCGAACTTGTCTCACCAGGTTCATCTTCGCATCGATATACTGCTCGCGGCTTCCGTGGAATTCTATGTGTTCACTCGTAATATTGGTGATTATGGCACCTGCGAACTCGATATCGGCGAGTCTGGCTCCGGCTTCCGAGAGTCCATGGCTCGTCGCTTCGAGCACTACCCATTCCAATCCATGCTTTCTGCATGTTGCAAGGAACGGGTAGAGCACCGGTGCCTCGGGTGTACTTTGCCGGTGTGGGCTACGAGTCAGACCCGTTCCGTCGTCTGTAGAGACGGTCGAGAGCAATCCACACCGGATCGAAGCGGTGTTCAAGATATGATGGAGAAATGCGCAGGTCGTCGATTTTCCATCGGTACCGGTAATGCCGATTATGTGCTCAGGCAGTCGAGGGGCAAGGTTACGGCAGAACAGTGACGCAACACGCCGTGGATTGGAATGCTGGATATAGAGTGTATCCTCTCGGTATCGATCGAGAGGCGATTCGTGAATGATCACGCGAGACCCCTGTTCAATAGCCAGGTCTATGAAGTCGTGTCCATCGATTCGGGTTCCCTGTATGGCTACATATGCGACATGCTTGGTACATGATTGCGCATGATAGGAGACATGCGCAACAATCGGGTCCGAATGACCGGTAATTCTGCATTCAGAACGGACCTTGTCTTTTGTCCACAACACTGATACTCTTTTCATTGGGAACCCTTTCCAGGAGCATGGTACCAGTGTTCTGTCCTCTTTACAAGGCGGAACTCTGCAGTTGCTACCTGTAGAACTGATACCTAGAGGAGCAACATTGGCACTCTCGTTACCACGATATGAGACCGATCAGCTTATCTCGATCATTGGCAGTAAACGTCCAGTGGCCGACAGACTCCGATTTCTGCTGTCATCCTTGGCTCCACAGGGAAAAGATACCCTGTTTCTCGATCCTTTCTGTGGATCGGGCGTGGTCTCCCGGATCGCTCGAACCTTGGGCATGCAAGTCCGTGCCAGCGACCTTGAGCCATTCGCATTTATCACGAACTATGTCTATCTAACACTCTCCAACGAGGATCTCGTGCCCCTGTTCTCTGAGATGGGAGGGCTCGATGCCTACGTGTCCATGTTGAATCTAGAAGGGTTGTATGCTGCCCGTTCTGGGATCGACCCGGTACGCCCATTCCTCAGCTCTCACTATGCACCACAATCGGATGAGCAGCTCGAGATGGTACAGGAGCGGCTCTTTTACACAGCAGCGAATGCTCGGTTTCTCGATACGGTGAGAGAAGAGATAGAGTCTGCCTGGCTCGAGAACCGGATTAGCGGATCCGAGAAGGCGGTCATTCTGGCATCGATTCTGTATGAAGCATCGAGAAAGGCAAACACATCCGGTTCATTCACCGCCTATCATAAACGGTTTTCCACTGCTCAGGGGGCAGTCCGTACACGGATCATCGAACCATGCATGCTGAGAGCTCCAGTGCTACCGGACCCGGATCTGCCGATTGGGGAGATGCACAGCATAGAGGCCTCTGAGTTTGTGAAACGGTACACTGCCGATATCTGCTATCTCGATCCTCCCGCCGGGGTTCACCAGTATGGGAGTGCCTACCACCTGCTCAATTCACTAGCGCTCTGGGACGATTTCACCCCCTCGAACGAGCGAGACGGACAGGGAGGTCTGGTCGATAAAGCGGGAATTCGATCGGATTGGAAAAAGACGCACAGCCCCTATTGTTCGCTCAAACATGCCGATGCTGCGCTGGTGCATCTACTGAACACCGTCGATGCTCGACATATCGTGCTCACCTATCCAACGAACGGGATAGTCTCAGCAGAGCGGATTCATGCATTGCTCAGTGCTCGGCATGCACCGGTGACCGTTGTGCCACTGTACAAGAGAAATCGGGGTGGACCTCAGGGGCGGGGAGGCAAGAAGCAGGTCGAGCAGGTCTTTATCACCGGTACTCCACGCGGATTCTCTCTTCCGGTTGGTCGTGGTCTCGATCTGCTTCCGCTCATCGAACGACTCGATGTACTCAATGGGGCTGTATTTCGAACGGCTATGGAGATGCCACCGTATCGATTCATCGGAGGAGTGCTTCTCGATGGGCTTCCCTCTGCCGAGCACCTCATGCAGTTATCGAGTGAGGAGTTGGAGAGTCACGTGGACTATCTTGAATCCCACGCGTGTGCCCACGACGATGAAGCGTTGAGTGTACTTCTGGTTACCTGCATGAACAGCGGTCCTCTGGTCGATGGAGTCGGTAGAGCCCGATTAGAAAAACGGTTATTTAGCCTGCTGAGGAGGATGGTCGAGACACTCGGAGCTTCCGAGATTCAATCGCTCGATTATCGCGTGCAGGACTTGGCCGAACAGTTCGGAGCTACCGATCGACAGACAGAAAAACTGATACATCGGCTATCCGCATTTCTCCAATTGGCGTATGATGAGAGACAGGAGGACCATCGTGCATCGCACTAGATTTTCATTGTTAGTCTGCATGCTCCTCGTTGTTGCAACGCTCGGTGCGAATACGGTCTCCAGTGTGTATGATGAACTTGATCGATACAGCGATCTCCGCTCATTGGCAATGGGGTCGGCAGGGGTCGCCCTGTTCGATTCTGGAAACGCGTTCACCAAGAACCCTGCTGCACTCCACCGTACAGAGACCACGCAATTCCAGGTCGGATTCCGCTATGGAGATCGCATTGGTGGCCAAGGTGAAGATTCAATCGCCTGGATACAACAACCCTCCGCAGCGTTCGATATGCTCTTCAGCAACCGTTTCGTAGCGCTCACCATCGGATTGAGAAACGTCCTGAACGAGCAGGAACCGCCACTCGGAGGTCCCGTGTACACCGATAGAGAGGTCTATACAGCGAACAATCTGTCACGTATACAGCTGACCACCAGTTATGGGTGGGAGGCGATCTCCCTAGGTCTGTTCGCTCGAGGTGGAACACTCACGGAACGTGAGGTGACCATTCGAGACTCTCGGCCGCTACTCGACTATTTCTCTCGGACCTACCTTGAGCGATATGAACCTTCAGGAGATGGCAGCCAGCTCTTCGCCTCAGGGATCGGTCTACTGCTCAATTATCACTGGATCAGTCTCGGATTTCTGACAAACTCGTTGTTCACGATAGACGAGCAGTCGAACCAGCTGGTTCTCGACCTGTCGGATGTGTTCGATAATTCTGCAATCGGCATTGCGGTAACTACACCGAAGTTCGATCGGAACAACGAACTGAATCGATTGGTAGCCATTGCCGCATTCGATATTGCCGATATCGGTAACGCAGAACAACGATCTGTGCGTATGGGACTTGAAGGAAAAGTGCAGTTTCTCAGCGATTTCTGGGTCGCCTTGCGAGCCGGGTACAGAGAGGTTCGGCCGTTTGGAGAAGCGCTGTTCACCTTCAGTGGAGAGGGTGAGATCACGACTGGGATAGGCGGGCTGCTGGGTGATTTCGGCATGGAGGCGGTGGTGATCATTCCACTCGATGAACGACAGGTCATGATCTCGGCTGGCCTCAACTGGCAGCTCTGACTCCTATGCGGATAAGCGTCGAAGGAGCAAGGGATAGGTTCGTCCCGGAAGACGGTGCACTCGTCGTACGAGTCAATATCCTGTTTCGGTAGCAACGCTTGACAATCTTTTTTTGGCTCACTATAGTCAATACAGTATTGATCAATTGAACCAAGGAGAATTTCATGGCAAAAGCACATAGAGGCGCTGGAATGAGAGATCAGGTGTCACAAG
>Ga0334900_1002525_pt1 | contig 15980 bp, 18 predicted proteins | sample GraSluR3_MG_2_FD_207231 | JGI IMG/M metagenome (GOLD analysis project Ga0334900, IMG submission 207231) | Sludge microbial communities from methane-producing bioreactor in Wageningen University, Netherlands - Granular Sludge_31_08-R3 | ecosystem: Engineered > Bioreactor > Anaerobic >...
ATCGAGGCTAAGGCGCTGTCCTTGCCGCCGCTGAAGAGAACTACGACCTTCATCGCCTGGTGATGTTGATCTCCCTCTTCTTGGGCTGAATCTGTTTGAGTATGGCTTTGAGCTGCTCGTCTGTTATAGCGCTCTGGAGCCGACCGCTCTGGGCCAGGACCACCAGCTGAGACTCGATCTGGGATGCAAACTCGGGGCGGGCCATCCTAATGCTGCTGAGCCTCTCCCTCGCCTCGGGGGTGAGGATCGACCTCAGAATCGCCTGCTTTCGGGCCTCCATCTCCTGCTGCATCTGCTCTTGCTGGGCCTGCTGGGCGGCGTACATCTGGGAGCCAGACTGCTGCCTCTGGAGCTCTTCTATCCTCTTGCGCTTCAGCTCTGCGAGCTCATCATCCATATCCATGGATCAATACCTCTCAAGCTCCGGGATCGATTTCTGTACCTCTATTTTGACCTGATGAGATATGTTGTCTAGGAAAGACTGGCCCAGGGGGGTGAGCTGCCGTCCTGTCTTCATCTTCTTCACGTAACCCGCCTTCTCCAGCTGCTGGAGCGCCACCCTCAAGACCGACCCGCTCCCCTTGGCGAAGCTGCCGGTGACGGTCTTCCTTCTGTGTTTTCCGCCATAGTAGGTCCGGAGCCTCGATACGCCCACCGGCCCGTCGATGTATAGGCGGCGGAGGACCGATGCGCACCGCACGTACCACCAGTCCGGGTTTACTGGGGGCATCTCCTTGTTCACTCCGGTCTTCACATAAGCCGACCACTCTGGCGGCTCGATCTTCCCGCTGGTCTTCAGCTCTTCTGCCACAGCATCTATCAGGTTGTTGGGAGGCACGTCATAAACAGTCGTCAAATCATTCAATCCTCCGATACTAGATAATCAACGAATCAGAGTCATTAAAATCCGTCAAGTATAAATGCTTTTTCCGGATCCGGCGGAGAGCTCCTCCGGGGGGCAGTGGAGTGCGCTAGCCCTAGAGGAGATCCCCGCCCTTGTCTGCGAGCCCAAGGACGTTCAATAGGCCTATGAGGTTCTCCTTCGAGAGGCTCCCGTCTGATACCTTCTTGAGGATCTCCTTGGCGTTGAAGGCAACCCCGAGGCCGGCGTTCTGGATCATCAGGCAGTCGTTGGCCCCGTCGCCAACGGCTACAACCCCGTCGGAGGTGATCCCTTCGAGGCCGGCGAGGTCATTTACGATCCTCCCCTTGGCGGCTCCGTCTATGATCTCACCCTCGATCTCGCCGGTGAGGACCCCGCCCCTGATCTCCAGGACGTTGGCGAAGGTGTAGTCGAAGCCGAGCCTCTCCTTGAGTATGTCGGTAAAGTAGGTGAAGCCGCCGCTGATCAGGGCGGTCTTGTACCCCACCTCTTTGAGGTGGTGGATCAGCTCTTCGGAACCGGGGGTTAGCTGTATGTTCTTTGCGATCTCCTCCAGCGCCCCCGCGGGCGTCCCCTTCAGGAGACGGACCCTGCTCCTCAGGGCCTCCTCGAAGTCCAGCTCTCCGTTCATGGCCCGCATGGTGATCTCCTCCACCTCCCGGTCGACCCCCGCAAAAGATGCCACCTGATTTATCGTCTCGAAGTCGACTATCGTCGAGTCCATGTCGAAGACGATGAGCCGCTTCTCCTTTCTGGACTTGTCCAGGCTCTGGACGACGACGTCGAGGCCCAGCTTCTCGCACTCGGCCTTCAGATCCCCCCGGAGCCTCTCGGCATCGAGGGGGCCGAAGTCCATAACGAACTCGATGGATATCAACTCGCCTCTCGCGGTGACGAGGGCCTTCTCGATGTTGATCCCCCTCTCGGCGGCGAGGGTCGCGACGTCGTAGATTATCCCCACCCTGTCCCTCGCGAGGATCGTCACCACATGGAGGTTCTTTCTCCCCCTCCGCTTACCTCGGTATTGATCTATGGGGAGGAAGCTGACCTCAACTCCGAGATCCGCCGCCGTTCTTTGGAGGGCGGCCTCAAGCTCCTTCGGTGTCGCGTCGGCCTTTCCGAAGTCCGCCACCATCGACATCACCAGGTGACCCTGGAGGATCCTCTGGTCGAGGTCGACGATGTTGACCTTCATCTTAGCCGGAGCCTCCAGAAGGTCGCGGATTATCCCCGGCCGGTCCTTTCCCAGGACGGTGATCACCCATAGGTCAAAGTCGCAAGCCGGTTCCGCCATCGATCCCATCTCTTTCTCCAATCTGACCGAGGGGGTGACGACATCCCAGACTAAATACTTTTTCAGCCCCGCCCGTAGGGCTTCTGGGCGTCACCTCAAACGAAAGGCCACCGGCCAGTAGATAAGCCTTAAAAGTAAGTGTTAAAAGGATTCGGAAACAAAGGCCATAGGCCGGAAGTGAGGGAGAAGCGGGCTTTCTATGCTGAGAGGGGCGAGGCAGAGGTTGATGGATCGAAGTAAGTCGTACGAGGCTTGGGGGGTTTTTGGGGCCTTCGTTTTGGGGCTAATGCTGAGGCTGATCCCGGCGAAGAACTCCATCGTCGATGGTGAAGTCCTCTTCTTCGGGTACGATTCCTTCTACCACCTCCGCCGGATCTTCTTCACCACAGAGAACTTCCCAACCACCCTCTGGTTCGACTCTTACCTCAACCATCCCATGGGGCTCGATCTCACCTGGCCGCCCCTCTTCGACCAGGCGGTTGCGGCCGTTGCCATCCTCTTCGGAGGCGGCGTCCGGGCGGTCGAGATGACGGCGGCCCTCGCCCCACCAATCCTGGGAGCTGGGATGATCCTGACAGTCTACATCCTAGCGAAGAAGCTCTTCGGCACGAGGGTGGCGATCCTCTCCGCCTTCATCCTCGCCATAGATCCGAAACATATCGGACGAACACATTTCGGGGTGGCAGACCACGACGTCCTGGAGTCTCTCCTCGTCTTCTCTGCGCTCGTCCTCCTGACGTACGCCCTATCCGAAAGAGATGGGAGGGTCTGGTTTGGGGCCGCGGCGGGGGCACTCCTGGCCGCCGTCGCCTATACCTGGCTTGGGGCGCCGATTTACATGGGCGCGATCCTGATCTACGCGACGATACAGGTCGCCCTCGACCTCCGGGGCGGCGACCGCACCCAGGAGACGATCGTCCCCCTGGCGGCGACCTTCGGGACAGCTCTCCTCCTCATCCTGCCCTTCTGGGACGAGCCCTGGCTCGCACCCTCCTCCTTTGGAGCCCTAGGGTCTCTTGCCGCCCTAGGTTTTCTCTGCCTTCTATCCCGCCTCTTCGCCGCAAAGAAGGTGACCTGGATCGCCTTCATTCCAGCGGTGGCGTTATCCGGCTACGCCTCCATCCTCCTGGGCTACGTCACCGGAGCTGCCCCAAAAGCTCAGATTCTCCTCTCGTCGGGGCTGGACTACTTCTTCTTGGGCGGCGGGGCGGGGCAGAGGATCGCCGAGGCAGCGCCGCTCCATCGGGCCCTCGACTTCCCATCCCTCCCCTTCCTCGGCATCGCCGTCTCCCTCCTGGGACTTGGGGTAGCGATATCGTCGGCCTCCCGTCCCCGCCTTCCAAGAGACCGGGTGCTTTTTCTGATATATGCAGCCTTCACCCTCGTCTTGGCGATCTTTCAGGTCCGATTTCTCTACCTCTTCTCCATCTCCGGATCGATCCTCGTTGCCCTCCTCTTCTTCTGGGCCTCCGACAGGTTGAAGGCCTCCAGAAGGGCGGGACCCTCGACGACCAAAGCCCTCTCCATCGCCCTCCTGGCCCTCCTCCTCCTTCCCAGCCTCGTCGGGGTCGGAGAGATCGGACGGTATCGGCCGGAGGTTTCTGGAGACTGGCTGGAGACCCTCGACTGGATGGAGAAGAATACGCCGGCTACGGCGGGGTACGAGGCGCCCTTCCGGGCCGCGGAGTACGGAATTTTGAGCTGGTGGGATTACGGCAACTGGATCCTTTACCTATCGGAGAGGCCGGTGGTGGCTAACAACTTCCAGGCCGGGGCGAGGGACGCCGCCCTCTTCTTCCTCTCCGAAGACGAAGTGGAGGCGGTGGCCATAGCAGAGAGGAGGGACGCTCGATACGTGGCGACCGATGCGAAGATGGTATACAGCAAGCTTCCGGCCATCGCCCACTGGGCGGACGAAGATCCAAAGAGCTACATCACCATATACCCTCATCGGGACCTGGTAACCTACGACCACAAAAAAAGGTTCTTGGGCACTATCCTGGCGAGGCTTCACCTCCTGGACTGCTCGAACCTCGGCCACTTCCGTCTCGTCTTCGAGTCGAATAACTCAGTGGGGCTCATCTTCCCGACGAAGGAGGTCAAGGTCTTCGAGAGGGTCAACGGAGCTACGATCTCCGGAACCACCCCTTACGAGAAGCCGATGGGGGCCATACTGGAGATGACGTCAAACCAGGGGAGGTGGTTTCAGTACTACAACTCGGCGATACCTGTGGATGGCCGCTACGAGATCACCGTACCCTACTCCACCGACGCAACGACCGGAACGAGGGCCATGGGCCCCTACATGGTGGGGCCGGTGGAGGATTTCATCGGTGGAGATTTCCGGGAAGTAGAGGTTACCGAGGAGGACGTCCTCTCCGGGAGGGTCGTGGAGGCGAACTTCTGACCTTCAGAGATCGATGAGCTATCCTCTCCACCCCCCTCTCTCGCCACCACCTCTCTCGCCACCACCTCTCTCGCCACCACCTCTCTCGCCACCACCTCTCTCGCCACCACCTCTCTCGCCGCACCTTCTCCGGCCAGATCCTCCTCATACCCGAGCCGGCCTCAGAGGAGAAGCTGGCAGCACGTCTTGATGCAGATCCCCGCAACGACGGACCTCCCCTCCCGGTGGAGGGCAGAGATGACCTCCTGGTTCTCTGTGCCGGGCTGGAGCCAGAAGGTCTCAAACCCCACCTCTCGGGCCTCTTCTGCGAGATCGTAGACCGCCCCGGGCCGCCTGAAGACGTCCAGGATATCTATCTTCTCCGGGACGTCCTTTATGGACCCCAGGACCTCCTCACCCAGAATCTCCTCACCCTGGTGCTGGGGGTTTATGAGGTAGATCTTGAAGCCGTACCTCTTCACCGTTTCAGAGACGAAGTAGCTGGGCCTGTATCTGTCGGGGGATATACCGACGACGGCTACGGTTCTGCTCTTTTCGAGAACCTCTCTGAGCCCTTCTTCGTCTTCTATTATCGGCAGAGCCAGTCACCCCCATCCCCGAACTCTCCGGGCGCGCCTGCGCAGGTCATCTGGCCCTCCATGTAGGAGGGTCCGGCGATGCCGGCCCCCATCATCATCCCATCGACGAGGGCGAGGTTCTCGGAGTAATTGGCCGACATGGGATCATCGGCGCCCCGGGACTCCATCGATATCCGAAAAGCCCGCTCAAAGGAGGCCTTCGCCCCAGGAAGGTCCCCCATCTTCAGGAGGACGAGCCCCAGGTTGTTGACTGTCGTCGCCACCATGGGGTCGTCGGGACCGCGGGCCGCCTCACATATCAGAAGAGCCCGCTCGAAGGAGGCCTTCGCCCCAGGAAGGTCCCCCAGCTCCACCAGGAGGCCCCCGAAGTTGTTGACGTCGGCGGCGAGGTTGGGGTGGTGGGGGCCGAAGGCGTTCTCGTCGATATCTATTGCCCTCTCAAAGCAGGCCCTCGCCCCCTCCAGATCTCCCATCTCCTGGAGGACGAGCCCCAGATTGTTGACGTTTATGGCGACGTTGGGATGGTCTGGGCCGTAAGCCCCCTCTTCGATCAGAAGCGCCCGCTCAAAATGGGCTCTCGCGGCCGGGAGGTCCCCCATATCCCGGAGGGCGAGCCCCAGGTTGTTCATGTATGTGGCCACCATGGGGCCGTCGGGGCCGTATCTCATCTCCCCGATGCCGAGGGCCCTCTCAAAGCAGCGCTTCGCCCCAGGAAGGTCCCCCTGGTCTCGGAGGACGAGCCCCAGGTTATTTACGACGGTGGCGACGCCGGGGTCGTCGTCCCCCAGGACCCGCTCCGCCCTCTCTAAAGATGCGCGGAAGCTAACTTCGGCCTCCTGGAGGTCTCCGGAGGCGTAGAGGACCATCCCACGATTGTTCAGATCCGCAGCCTCTGCTACATCAGCGCCATCTGGGCGAAACTCGGTCGCCGTCCCCGGAAAGGGGAGGGAGAAGAAGATCATTCCGATGAATAGGGCCCGGAGGAGTATCGATCTCATTGAATTCAGATAGAATTTATACCTTGGATAAGATATGAAATTTTCGGAATTATGGACCCCCACTTTCGCCGTCGATCTTTGAGACCCTCCGATAGTAATTAATACAACCTCGGCCCACCTCACCGCCAACTGGCTGAACATGCTGAGGTGAGGATAATCATGGGAGATAATGGATTGGCAATCGTGATGATGGTCGTCGGGTTCTTGATCGCTTTTATAGTGCCGATTTACGCCATGGCAGCGATATTCTGAGGAAGGCCGCGGTCGGAAGGTCCGCGACAGCCCCCTCCGATATCCTCTTTTTGTCCGGGGTCTTCTCCGGTGATGCTCTTCTTTTTTTTATCCCGGGTGATGGGTTTATCTCAGGAAGGCCCCTCGCCTCCGCCATCTGCATGACGACCTATCTTCCCTGGGCTGCCCACGCCTCCGCCATCGGTATGAGCGCCTATCTTCTCCGGGCTGCCCTCTCCTCGTCAGATATCTATCCTCACCCCGAAGAGCCTCTCGAACTTATCGTACTTGGCCCGGGCACGGTAGAGGTTCTGCCGGGTGTAGGCTTCGCCCCTCTCACACCGCTCCATATCCCTCAGCTCTGCGGGGGTGAAGACCGTCTCCAGCTCCTCTCGAGAGAGGGCCAGGATGCCGGATGCTTTGCGGATCTCTTCTGCGGGCCTATCCGGCGCCGCCACCCCCAGATCGAACTCCCCCTTCCAGGACCAGCTCGAATCGTACTCCAGGAGGAGGGGCTTCTCACAACCCCGACAGCGGGCCGCCACCATCCAGTTCCCGGATATCCGGTAGTATGCTATTGAGGCGAGCTCACCGTCGCAGAGAGGGCAGAACCCAACAGCGTTCCCCTCCACAGAGGTGGGCTCCACCTTCCGTCCATCAAAAAAGAGGCATCTACCGTCTCGATCTAGCCTGTACATCTCTCCAACGCCGACGTATCCCTGGAGTATCACCGGTTTCTTCACGGGGTTTTTATTTCTGTCCGAGGACGTCGGCCATCGAGTAAATCCCGGCGGGGACCGCCACCACCCACCTTGCGGCCCGGACCGCGCCGGTGGCGAAGGCCTGTCTGCTGGAGGCCTGATGTTTTATCTCAAGCCTCTCGCCGGGGCCGGCGAAGAGGACGGTGTGGTCACCGACGATATCACCTGCCCTGATGGCGTGAACTCCGATCTCATCTCCCCGGAGGCCCTGGCCTTCCCTTCCGTAGACTACTCTGTCCCTGCCTGTAGCCTCCGCCAAGACCCTCACAGCCTCCGCCGCAGTACCGCTGGGGGCGTCCATCTTGTTTCTGTGGTGGGCCTCCATCACCTCGATGTCGTACCCCGACAGCGACCTGGCGGCTTCATCGATCAGCCTCCAGAAAAGATTGACTCCGACGCTGTAGTTCGGCGAGATGACGGCAGCCACCCTCCCTTCGATGGCGCTGGCCATCACCCACCTCTGATCCGGAGTGAAACCGGTGGTTCCCACCACCAGGTTGACGCCCTCCTGGGAGGCCGTCTGAACGTTCTCCAGGGTGGCGGCGGGGATGGTGAAGTCGATGAGCACCTCGGCTCCCGACCTGATGAGGACCTCGCCCATATCCGACGGGTCAGAGACTGCGACGCCACCACCCAACGGGTCGCCGATCCCCAAGATGTCGAAGCCCGCCACCAGAGCCAGATCGTCGAACCTTCTGACCTCCTCGATGATCAGCTGGCCCATCCGCCCCCTGGCCCCCGCCACGGCTATCTTCGCGGTCATCGAAACTCGCCCAGAAGGTCAACGGCCTCTTTCAGCCTCTTTTCGTTCTTCTCCGACATCGGCGCCATGGGGAGCCGGAGGGGGCCCGCGGCAAGACCTATCATCCCCGTCGCGGCCTTCACCGGGATCGGGTTCGTCTCCAGGAAGAGCGCCTCGGCGAGGGGGGAGAGGGAGTAATGGATCTTTCTGGCAGTCTCGAGGTCTCCCCTGAAGATCGCATCCACCATCGCCACCATCTTCCTCGGAGCCACGTCCGCCACCACAGATATTACCCCCCTTCCTCCAAGGGCCAATATGGGGAGGGTGAGGACATCGTCTCCGGATAGAACGAAAAATTCCTCGTCCTGGGTCAGCTCGATCATCCTCGATACCTGGGAGAGGTTACCGCTCGCCTCTTTGATGCCGACGACGTTCCCGATCTTCGCCAGCTCCGCCACCAGCTCGGGCTTGAGGTTGATCGCCGTCCTCGATGGGACGTTGTAGAGGATCAGCGGGATCTCGCAGCTCTCGGCCACCGTCCTGAAATGAGCCTCCATCCCCCGGTCGTTGGGCTTGTTGTAGTAGGGGGTGATGAGGAGGGCCGCATCGGCGCCCGCATCCTCGGCGTGCCTCGTCAGCTCCACCGCCTCTTTCGTGTTGTTGGAGCCGGTACCCGCCACCACTGGCACCTTCGACGAGTCGACGGCGACCTCTACCACCCTATTGTGCTCCTCGAAGGTGAGGGTGGCGGACTCGCCGGTGGTGCCGCAGGGGACTATCCCCGAGACGCCGGCATCGCCGAAGAACTCTATATTTCCCCTGAGCCCCTCCTCATCCAGCTCTCCGTCCTCTTTGAAGGGCGTGATGATCGCCGGCAACACACCTTCAAACATCCACCTTACTCCCCTCTGATCTGGACTCGACGGGTGATGTAGCCCGCGACCCGGTTGCGAATGGTCTTGTACCTGATGTCGGTATACATCGAGACCATATCCTTGTTATGCTCGTAATCGGCGTTGAAGGAACCCTGGTACGCCTTCATCAGGTCATCTGCAAAATTCTTGATATAGTTCGGCTTTACACTTCCCATATAGGACACTCCAAATAAAGAACCGCAATGTCAGAGCATCGAAGATCAATTTATAGGTTCCTGTCTGAACCGCAGAAGCCTGGCTATCCGGACCGCTGAACCTGCCACCTCTCGGGCAGATCGGCCCAGAAGCCTCACCATCGGCTCCTTGCCCACCCCCCCCAGGTCCCATATCGCCGCGGGAACGGGGGGTGAGGCACCGGACGACGCCCCGGAGGAAGACCCCTGACCCGACTGAAAGAGCTCTATCGCCTCCACCGTCCCCCAGCTCATGGTCTTTGAGGACGAAGGCTGATCCTCTCTTCTGAATTGAGATGTGGATAGGCCGAGGGCCCCCACCGCCTCCAGGACGTCCTCGCCGTAACGGATGTTCATCCCGGCCCTGGTCTCTGGATCGAAGCTCATCGCCGACAGTATCACCCTCGCGACGTGGCCGCTGGCCCCAAACCGGACGGCACCGCATCCTACGGCCCTGGACCCCGCCCTCACCATCCTCCCCTCGACGGCGGCGACGTCCTCGCGTCCCCTGGCGGCATAGATCGCCATCCCCAGGTTTGATCCCACCTCCGGGATCAGATGAACGAAGGCCTCCTCCGCGAGGAGGATCTCCACACTCCGCTCCACCTCCGTCAGGACGTCGAACCTATCGGCCCTCTCCAGGACGTCGCCCAGGGGGTTGACCGGAGAGGGGCCCCTGCCCACGTCGAAGCTCTCGTTGACGGAGGCTGCTGCGAACTTCTTTGCCGCCACAAGAGCCCTCTTCAGATCCCAGCCCCGCCCCAAAAAAGCGGTGAGGGCGGCAGAGTAGGTGCATCCGACGCCGTGGTTGCCCCCCGCCACCTTACTGCCGGAGATCTCGATATGGCCCAGGGAAGTCACCAGAAAGTCGTTCCCCTGGAGGTGGCCGCCGGTGACGACGGCTGCCTCGGCCCCCATATCGAGGATCGCGGAGGCGGCCTGCAGGGCGCTCTTCTCGTCCGATACCCTGACCCCAGTGATCGCCTCCGCCTCGAAGATGTTGGGGGTCACGATTCGGGCGAGGGGGATGAGCCTCTCTCTGAGGATATCTAATGCCTGAGGGTCGAGGAGCCTGCCTCCCGCCTCCGCCTCCATAACAGGGTCGACCACCAGAGGGATATCGTTCCTCTCGAAGAACCCGGCGACCTCCGATACGATCTCAGCCGAGGAGAGCATCCCCGTCTTGGCGGCAGAGATCTCGAAGTCCTCGACGAGCGCCTCCAGCTGAGATGCCACCGCCTCGGGGGCGAGGGGATATACCCTTCTCACCCCCAGGGTGTTCTGGGCCGTCGCGGCGGTTATGGCGGAGGTTCCGTGAAAGCCGAGGGCTGCGAAGGTCTTGACGTCCGCCTGAATCCCGGCGCCCCCGGAGGAGTCGGACCCTCCCACGGTGAGAAGGACTCGGCCCATGGATCAGCTCCGCCCTTTCGCCTTCGTCTCAGCCTCTCGGAGGAGGTCCTCGGAGAGGTCGTACTTCTCGGCGATCTTCTGGGCCTTTCTGTAGAGGCCGGAGTCCATATGCGCAAAAAAGGCCTTCTCCGCAGCCGCTATCCTCATATCGGCGGGGAGGTCGAACTGGACGGCGATCTCGGCGGCGTTCTTGGCGAGGCCGAAGTCAATGCTCTTCTCGTAGGCCTGGACCGCCGCTTCCCTCGTCATCTGCGGGGGGAGGTCGAACTTCTTGGCGTACTCCGCCGCCGCTTTGTAGTGCTCGTGATCCACCTTCCTCTGAAAAGACTTTGCTGCCGCCGCCTTTGCGAGATCATCGGGGAGGGCGTAATCCTTGGCAAGGTCGGCAGCTATCGAGTGCTCCCCAAGTCTCAGGAGCCTATGATACTCCTTCTCTACAGATCCCTGGAGCATATCGGCGGGTATGGAATAGTCCTCCCTGATCTTCGCCGACTCAGTGTACTTGCCCTGTGCCATCTTCTCTTCGAAGAGCTTCACAGCGTCGGTCAGTATTTTCTCTGCCATCGCAAACACCTCAAGACCCTTAATCTGTCTCCATCCTATAAAAATTAAAGCGAGTTCATCTAAGAGACGTGACGAAGGCGTACTGGCTGGTGGTGGGAAGGCTCCTCCTGAGCTCCCTGATCTCCGGCATGTAGACGATCACCATCTTCCGGTCACCCCGGTCGATCTTGAGGAGCTTTTTTGCCAGCATACATTCCGCCTCCCCCTGGATCCGGGCCGAACCGCTGCCGTACTGAGGAGCCATCTCTATGAGGATCGGAAGCCTGAGACGGTCCCAGAGGTAACGGGGTACGGACTCGGATATGAGCTTCAGCTCCTTTTTGTCCATGATGTAAAATGTGTTGTCCTTTCCCCTGATCCCGGGCTTCTCCTCTTTGAGAAGCTCGGTGAGCCTCTTCCTCCTCCCCGGAAGGTGCTGGTTCATCGACTGAACCGTCTTGACTATCAGCTTATTGTCAACGGCGACCATCCTCCTCTACTCGGCTCCGGGCCGACTTAAAGGTTATCGGTGACCATAGAGGTCGAGTACGACCCCCCCTCCTCGAAGTCAGAGGTCTTCTAAGGTGTGCTGGACGGGACCGGTCCCGATCTGGAGGTGGCTCATCGCCGCCTTCCTCACATTCTCCCGGTTCTCTTCGGTGGTGTAAACCCCGAGCCTCCAGGCTGCCAGGTGAGCGCTCTCCATGATGGTGACCAGGGGTGATACCTCCCGCAGCGGCCTCTTCTCACCGTCCCTTCCCGCGATGGAGACGTTCCCCTCGGCGATCCTGGGAAGGGCGGGCTTATCGACGAGGACGTAGCGCGGATCGATACCCGCCTGATCTGCTATCTCCTCGGCGATCCTATCCTCCCTTCCCCGGTCGACGATCCCCGGCGACTCCAGTCGGTCCCGGCCGACGTAGACCGCCCGTTTGAAGAGCCGCCTCTTCCTGATCCTCCCCATGATCTCTCCGGGATATCCCTCCGCCCCGGTCATGGCCGCCGAAAGCTCCAGATCGTCCATATCCCTGATCTTCCTGGGATCTGCCCCCTCCTCCACCATCGCCCGGACCCCAGAGCCGAGCATCTCTTGCGCTATCCTCGATACGTGGTGGAAGTAGACCGTCGGGTACATGAGAAGCCGGGATACCAGGAGGGACTCGGCGGCGTGGACGCCCCCCTCCTCCAGGGCCAGCTGGCCGTCCTTTATGACCATCGTATCCATCAGCCTCTGATGATCGATGACGCCGTAGGCGACGCCGGTATAGTGGGCGTCCCGGGTCAGGTAGTCCATCCTGTCGACGTCCACCTCTCCGCTCACCACCTGGCCGAGGTGGGCCTCCCCTCGGATCAGCCTCTGAATCCGGTGGGGTCTGATGCCGTGATCTCTCAAGGCGTCTCCCAGCTCTCCCCTCTTCAGCCGGTCTGCGACCTTCTCGTGTTCCTCCCGAAGGAAAGCGGATAGGACCTTCTCGGTGGCGTGGGAGAAGGGGCCGTGGCCTACGTCGTGGAGGAGAGCCGCGGCCTGGATCTCCAAAACCTCCTCCTCGGAGAGGTCGAGATGGCGGGCGAGAAGGCCGGAGAGGTGGTAGGCTCCGAGGCTGTGCTCGAACCTTGTGTGGTTGGCTCCGGGGTATACGAGGTTTGCGAGCCCCAGCTGCTTCACCCACCTCAACCTCTGCATATCCCAGGTGTCGACGAGGTCCATCGCCACCTCGTCGAGCTTGACGTAACCGTGGACAGGATCCCTTATGGTGGTCATGAAAGCCTCGACATACCCTGGAACCTCCCTATGGTTTACCCTTTCCGTCGCCTTTAATAGATCTCAGTCCGATACGATAAAGCTGATGATCATAGATATGCGGAGGAGAAACGGCAGAGATCCGCTTTTGATCCTGGCAGCCCTGGCGTCTCTTTTGGCGATATCGACCACAGGCCTCGCCGCAGAAGAGCCCAGCCTTTCGGGGCTTTGGGCATTCCGATGCGACGGAGATGGGGCGGCAGGCTCCGATCTCTTCCCCCTGGCGGAGTTCACCGCCGCCATATTCCAGATGGGGACCGCCGTCTCGGGTCCCTCCACCGGCGACGTCCCGGGAGCCTGGAACGGTATGATGACGGGACGAATCGATGGGGGACGCCTCGACCTGGAGGTTCTGTTGATACGAACTCCCCTGACGGCGGCGAGGATGACGGGCGCCATCACCGAGTCAGGGGATATGGTGGGGACCTTCGTCTCCTCGGACGAGACCGGCTCCGCCTGGAAGGGGTCGTTCTCGGCGACGCTGACGAGCCCCGACACCTCCCTCTACGAGCCGGCGTCCCCAGAGCCCCTCACCTTCGTACCCGCCGTATCGGGGGGGATCTCCGACTTCCAGGAGTTGACGATGACGCCACCCGTGGAGGAGGCGCCGAAGAGAAGAGAGGTCCAGGTAATCGGCTACACCAGGGATACGATCTACTCAAGGCCTGTGATGTGATCTCAGGAAAGTGAGCGACGGAGATGAGGGAAGGGAAAAGATAGAAAAGGAGAAGCAAGAAGGCCGGGATTCTCAAAACCCCGGCCGTTTTCCGAAGGTTTTAGTGGGCCTCTCCTACGAGGTCTTTCCCCTCGGCCTTCCTCTCGATCGTCTCGACCTTGCAGACGTCTTCGTCGCATACCAGGACGTCCTGCTCCTGGAACTGCATGTAGGGGTTGTCGGGGATGGTGATGTCCAAGCCCATGGCTGCGGTCATCATCTCCACCACATCTAGGACTTTGACGTCGCAACCTTCCATGGCCGCTCTGCCATCCATGATGTTGCGCCTGCAGAAGGGGCAGGTGCTGGTGATGACGTCAGCTGCTACGAGCTCTGCGTCGCCCATCCTCGCCTTGGCGCAGTCGAGGGCGAGGTCGGGGATCCCAGCCTTGACGCCGCCGCCGGCGCCGCAGCACCTCTGGAACTCCCTCGATCTGGCCATGTCCTCGAACTGGACTCCAGGGATCGACTTGAGTATGTCCCTGGGGGCCTCAAAGGCCACGTCCCTTCCGTTGACGTGCATCAGGTGTCTTCCGTTGTGGCAGGGGTCGTGGTATGTGACCTTGAAGTTCAGGGGCCTCTTCCACTCCACCTCGCCGCTCCTGATCTTATCCCTCAGGTAGAATGAGAGGGGGATGTTCTTGTACGGTATGTACCCCTCGTACCACCGGGGCCAATCGATGGTGGCCGTCCTCTGGCAACCTGCACAGGCGTATAAGACGGTCTTGACACCCCTGTCTTTAAGGGCGTCGACGTTATGGACGGCGTGGTCCCTCATCACGTCCCGCTGGCCGGTCCTCACCAGGGCCGAAGAGCAGCACCACTCGTCCTCGCCGAGCATGCAGAAGGGTATGTCCAGGGCGTTCATCAGCCGGACCGAGGCGACGGCCAGGGCCTGCTGCCGATAGGCTGCGGTGCAGCCAGCGAAGTAGGCGATCTCAGACGACTCCAGGACGGTGGCGTCGTCGGGGACCCAGCAGAGCCTCTCAGACTGCTTTGCCTGGAAGGGGTTTCTGTCTTTTCCGAGGAGGCCGGGGAAGAAGGACTGCTTCCCGTAGGGGCCGTTTCCTCTCGCCACCATGTTGGGCCTCATGGCCTCCCATAGCTCCACGGTATTTATCCCCGACTCGCAGACGGTACCGCAGACGCCGCAGGTGGTGCACATGTACGTGTCGTCTTTCCAGATGTCGATCTCGTCCTCGTTGAGGGGCTTGGGGCCAAAGAGCTTCGCCCGGAGGCCGTACTGGCTTCCCAATAGCTCCCTGAACTTGGCGATCTTGTACATGGGGGTTATCCCGGGCCGGTCCTGCCTCACATCGAAGGTGGGACACCACTTCATGCACTCCTGACACCGGGTGCACCCATCCAGCTCCATGAACTGGGTGGACATGAGGAACCCTGATACGAGGGGCTTCTTCTCGTTTCCTGCATCTGCCATCTTATTCGCCTCCTCTGTTTGCGAGAATCGTCAGCGGCGCGGCTATTACGTGCATGTACTTGCTCCAGGGAAGGATTATGGCGAATAAAGCCAGCGCCAGTATAGTGTGAATCAGGGCGAAGTGGGGCGCGTATATCGGGTAGGCGAAGACGTCTCCCACCAAAAAGGAGTTGCCTCGCATCCACTGGGCGTAGAAACCGGTGATGGTGATCAAAAATACGCCGCCCAGGAGTACCACGTCGTAGGCAGAGGTCCGTGCTCTGACCTCCCGGAGGAACACCCTCCTCGCGACCCCTATGGTAGCCCCGAATAAGAGCATGTAGCCGAAGATATCGAAGGGCAGCGCCATCATATCAAATATCACTTCCGCCTGGTGGGCGTATCCCAGGAGGTTGAAGTGGATGACGGTGTCCAAGAGCAATCCGATGCCTGATAGGGCGGCGAGGGTCACAAACCCATAGAAGATGGTGATGTGCATCACCCATCTCATGGGGCTCCTCCTGAGGGTTCTTCTCAGGAGCAAGACGTCGAGGACGAAGGTCTTTACGAATACCCATACGCCGTCTTTGAAAGCTTGATGAATCCATGTCGCAATAAAGAGCCAGAAGCTGTGTCGCAGCTCATCCTGATAACCGGTGGACCCCATCCCCCACTTCTTGAAGTTGAAGTAGATGCCGTAGATCCAAACACCCAATACCAAAACGGTAAGGGCGATCACTCTCCAATATGTGAGACCAAGGGTGTAGAAATCTGCCATCTCATTTCCTCCTTTTCTTAAACCATTACCGACTCCATCCGACCATCCTTTCCATTTGGGAATAACCTGAGAAACTAATACTTAAACGTTCCCTTCTGATCATTTTGGTGATCGAATAATTTTGCAGAAGGGAAAAAAGGGCATAAAAAAGGGGATAAAAAATGGTTGGTATGGAGACACAACTAGAAAGGCGGACGCTCTACTTTGCGAGCGTCACCTTCTCGATGGTAACCTTTGCGTCCTTGAGGACCAGCTTGATCCCTCCGGCCCCGCCCGCAGACATCGCAAAAGCGGGGGCTGCTCCCGCCGCCGGT
>Ga0334900_1002527_pt1 | contig 15973 bp, 9 predicted proteins | sample GraSluR3_MG_2_FD_207231 | JGI IMG/M metagenome (GOLD analysis project Ga0334900, IMG submission 207231) | Sludge microbial communities from methane-producing bioreactor in Wageningen University, Netherlands - Granular Sludge_31_08-R3 | ecosystem: Engineered > Bioreactor > Anaerobic > Unclassified...
GCCCGCACGGAGGTCCTGCGACGAGCCCGCCAGCTCCAGGATCGACAGCGACAACTGGAATCGGCCCGGCAGGCGGCGGCCACCAGGGTCCAGGATCTGGGCCGGACAGCCGGCTCCCTGCCGGCTTCCCTGCCCGTCCTCGTCGCCCTGGCGGCCTTGTCCCTGGCCGGCTACCTGGGCTGGCAGCAGCAGTCGGTGCTTGCCGGGGTGTGCCTGGTGCTGGGCCTGGCGCTGGCCGGGGGGCTCGGGAACCTGGTCCGCGGCCAGGCTGCGGTCGGCTCGGATCTGGAGTCCGCCCGCGCCGACCTGACGCGCCTGGAGTCCGAATTGGAGAAGGTCCGCCAGGAGGGGCCTGGTGCGCTGGCGGGCCAGGAACTGGAGGAGGCTGAAGCGCAACTTGCGGACGACGCCGAACGGCGCTCTCGTTGGCAGGCCACCCACCAGACCCTGTCCCGTGCCCGGGCTGACCTGGAGCTTCTTCAGCACAAGGCAGGTCGGGCCTCGGAGGCTGCCGACAAGGCTCGCTTGACCTGGCAGGAGGGGTGCGGGGCCTGGGAAGCCTGGTGCCGCGAGCGGCGGCTGCCCGTCGGAAGCCCCGAGGCGCAGATGGATTTTCTCTCCCGCCTGGACGTGGCCTCCCGGGCCCGGCGCCAGGTCGAGGCGGCCGGGGAGCGGCTGGCCCGGGTCCACGAGTCCCTGGAGCGGGGTCGGTCCCGCCTGGCGGCTCCCCTGGCTGAGATGGGCAGGGCTCTTCCCAAAGCCGGTCCGGACCTGCTCGACTTCCTGGTGCGACTGGCCGCCGAGTCCGAGCAGGCCCGGCGTTTCGCGGGCGACGTCCAGGACCGCAAGCTGCGCCACGATCAGGCCGTGCAGGCCCTGGAGGAAGCCCGGGACAAGAGGCTGAAGGCCGCCGAAGAGTGCGAGCAGGCCCGGGAGGCCCTGAAACAGGCCCGCCAGGTCTGGACGCAAACGGTGGAGGCAGCCGGCCTGGATCCCGAGCTGACGCCGGACACCGCCCTGGACGTCTTCGGGCGCCTGGGCAACCTGCAGCGCGGCTTGTGCGGCCTGGAGCAGTTGCGCCTGGAGCTGCAGGCCCTGCGCCAGGAGCAGGAGGCCCTGTTGGAGCTGGCCCGTGAGACGGCCCGGCAGGTGGGTCTGGGGCCGTGCGACCAGGCTGGCTGGGTGGCCTTGGTGGACACCCTGGTGGCGGCTCGGGAGGAAGCCCTGACCAACCGGGCCCGGCGCCAGGAGATGGAACGGAGCCTGCATGAGGCCGAGGAGGCTCCCACCCGGCTGCAACTGGAGCTGGCCCAGGTGCGCGAACGGCGGGCCGAGCTGCTGAAGGCGGGCGGTGCCTCGGGGGCCGAGGACTTCCGCCGCCGGTCCGAGCAGTGGGTTGAGTTGGGCCGCCTGCGCGACGAGCTGCGCCAGCAGGAGAGGGCGCGGGAGGCCCTGGGGGTGGAGCCGCGGGATTTGGAGGGCTCTTCTCCGACCGACCTGGAGGCGCAGGAACGCGAGCAGGTCTCCCGCCTCGACGAGTTGCAGGGCCAGCGGGTCCAGGTGGCTGAGGAGCGCACGCGCCTGCAGGTCGAGATCGAGCAGATGGTGAGGGCCGAGGAGTCCAGCAGCCTGGCTCAGACCCTGGAGGTCTCCCGGTCTCGGGCTCGCCAGCTCGCTCGGAGTTGGGCCGTCAAGACCCTGGCCTGGCGCCTGGTGGGCCGGGCTCGCCAGACCTTTGAGCGCGAGCGGCAGCCCTTCGTGCTGCAGCGGGCCGCCGAGCACTTCGCGCGCCTGACCGCCGGGAACTACGTCCGGGTCTACCACCCCCTGGAGGAGGAGTCCCAGTTGAGGGTGGAGACGGCTGAAGGCATCAGCCGTCTGCCCGAGGCCCTCAGCCGGGGGACGGCCGAGCAGCTCTACCTGGCCTTGCGCCTGGGCTTCGTCGAGGACTTCTCGCGCGAGCGCGATCCCCTGCCCCTGCTCATGGACGACATCTTCGTGAACTTCGACGGGCCGAGGGCCAGCCGGGCCCTGGAGGTGCTGGGGGAGATGGCCAGGCACCACCAGGTCCTGGTCTTCACCTGCCACGCCGAGACCGTCCAGCGGGCTCGCCGCGCCTGTCCCCATGTCCAGGTCCTCGACCTGCACGAGGAGGCCCTGTGAGGCCCTCCTCCTTCCTGGCTTCTCTGGAAGAGCAGGCGGACTCCCGTTGCTCCCGGCCGGGGGGAGGCCGGTTTCCTCCATGATCTTGCGGAAATGCCGCAGATCCTTGGAGGAAACAGAGCCCAGGTCGCGCGGGTTGACCCCGCAGCAGGCCCCCGACGTCGAGGGCCGGGACGATCACCCGATGTAGTCCTTGTGCACGTAGGGACTGGTCGAGGCGCGCAGCAGGGCTCCGTAGTCCGGGTTGAAGTGGAGCGGGTCGCCCACGCGGTATTCCGGGGCTTCGGAGAGGTCCACCAGGAGGTGGTCGGAGCTCGCGCCCAGGAGCCGGACTCTGGTGTCGTGCGGGGTCAGCCCCTCGGCCACGACATCCTGCCGGCCGACGGCCAGGATCCCGCGAAGCTGGGGGCCGTGGTCCTCGAAGGTGACCTTCTCGCCGAAGGCGTTGGCGCCCGAGGTGCCGATCGGCTTGGAGGGCTTGCGCTGGAGTTCGATGAGCTCGGCCGAGAGCGTGAAGGCGTCGCCGTGGAGGCCCTCCATCAGGCAGCAGGCCGCGGTGTCGTTGCCCAGCATGAGGGCCTCTCCCAGCCGGAGGTTGGTGATCCCCGCCGGAGCCCGACCCTCGCGCACCATGCCGATGGTGCTGGAGTTGCCACCCGAGACCATGGGCAGGGCGATCCCGTAGCGCTTCCGGAGCTCCTCGGCCAGGGCCACCAGACCTCCCAGGTTCTCCTGGTCCGGGAGGATGGCGCCGTAGCAGGTCAGGTTGACGCCCAGGCCGTGCAGCTCCAGGGAGGGGGCCGAGAGGATCTCCTCGACCGCCTGGTGGATCCGCTCGCGGTCCTGGAAGAAGATACCCTCGCGCAGGTCCCCCATGTCGATCATCAGCACGACCTTGTGGCGGACTCCCTGGCGTTCGGCGGCCCCGGCCAGGCAGCGCAGGGTGTGGATCTCGCTCTGCAGGCTGATCTCGGCGCAGGCCACCACGGCCTCCACCTCGCTGGGCATGGACAGGCGCATCAGCATGCGGGGTTTGGTGGTCTGCATGGACTGCAGGTTGCGGATGCGCGCGTCGGCCAGCATCTCGACCGGGCTGTCTTCGAGGAGGGCCACGATGCGCGGATCGGCGCAGACCACCTTGGTCACGGCGGCCATCCCGATGCCGTGCTCGTGGCAGATTCCCAGCAGCACGTCCAGGTTGTGGCGAAGCTTGCCGAGGTCGGTGGTCAGTCGGGGATAGGGCACTGCGGACTCCCTTCGGTCGGTTCCAGGCCCAGGCTCTGCTGGATCAGGCGCAGCGCGGCCCGGGGGTGGCGCTTGGAGAGGACTCCCAGCGCAGCCATGGTGTAGTGGTCGTCAAAGCGCAGATCCAACGCGCCCGGGTTGGGGAAGAGCATCTCGCCGGTGCGGTTGCAGTCGGCCAGGTCGCGCAGCAGGTCCTCTCGGTGGGGCAGGCGCGTCAAGGCGCCTCCGGTTCCGATCAGCGTCCGCACGGCCGTCAGGTCCTTGCCCTCGGCCAGGGTCTGGCGGCCCTGGGGCGAGAAGAGGTGGCGGAACCTGCCGGCGTGGCGCTGCAGGGCCAGGATTCCGGCCTCCCGGCAGAGCCGCTCGGTCAGGCGGACCTGCTCGGGGGTCCTGGGGATCGGTTCGTAGCGGGCCAGGCAGTCGTCCAGGTCCAGATCCATCTCTCGGGCCAGGTTTTCCCGCCCAAGTCGGTCCACCAGGTTGTGGGCGTTGACGTACAGCCCCAGGTCACCCTCCACCGTCCTCTTGGCGAACGGCTCGGGGGCCGTCGCGATCCGCGAGATCTCCTCGGATCCCTGGCTCACCGAGTGGACGTCGGTGGTGGCCCCTCCGATGTCCACCACGACCAGGTCCCCGATCTCCTCGTACAGGAGTCGGGCGGCCTCCATGACCGCTCCCGGAGTGGGCAGGATGTGTCCCGTCACCAGCTCGCGCAGGTGTTCCATCCCAGGAGCGTGGACGATGTGCTCTTCGAAGACGGCGTGGATGACCCGACGGGTGGGTTCGATCCGGAGCTCATCCAGGCGCGGGTAGACGTTCTCGACCAGGTGGCATGGGACTCCGGTCCCGTCGAAGAGGCGCCGGATGGCCTCCTGGTTCTGGACGTTGCCAGCGTAGATGACCGGGGAATCCAGTCCCAGGGAGGCGATCTGACGGGCGTTGAAGAGGGCCGTCTGGCGCTCGCCGTGGTCGGTTCCTCCGGCCAGCAGGATCAGGTTGGGCTTCAGGGCCCGGATCTCTTCGAGGTCGAGCTCTTCCAGCCGACCGGCCGTGGCCATCCGCACCAGGGCGCCCGCCCCCAGGGCGGCTGCTTCGGCCGCCCGGACGGTCATGTCGTAGACCAGTCCATGGACGCTCATCTTCAGGCCGCCCGCCGCGCTGCTGGTGGCCAGGATCTCGTCCCAGGTCACCTCCTGGGCGCCGAGGCGGGTGCGCAGGTCTTCGATGGCCGCCTGGAGCCCGACTCGGACGTCGCCTTCCAGGACGCTGGTGGGGGCCATGCCCTGCCCCAGGAAGCGGGGAGTCTTCTCGAGATCGGTGAAGGCGCTCACCACCGTGGTGGTCGAGCCGATCTCGGCGATGAGGACCTCGACGTGCATGGGACCTCCCGGAGGTGAAGGGGAGCGCCGCGACCGGAATCTTCCGGCCGCGGCGCGGCGATCAACCGGCCAGTTCCTGGCGGCGCTGGACCAGGAAGGTGGCCACGTGGTTGCCGTGGGTCCCGCGGCCGAATCCCTCGTCGGCGCCGGCCTGGCGGGCCAGATCCGGGGCCACCTGGGTCCCGCCCGCCACGAAGATCAGGCGGTCGCGGACTCCCATCTCGGTGGCGATCTGGTGGATCCGGGAGATGTTCTTGTAGTGGGTGTCGTCGTGACTGATCACGGTCGAGGCCAGGAGGGCGTCGGCGTTCATCTCGATGGCGGCGTTGACCAGCTTCTCGGGGGGAACCGAAGTGCCCAGGTAGTGGACCTCGATCCCGTATTTCTCGATTCCGCCGTGCTTGATGTCGATGATCTCGCGCAGACCGACCGAGTGCTCGTCCTGGCCTACCGTGCCACAGACCACCCGCATGGGCTTCTCTTCGATGGCGGCCCGCAGCGCGTCGTCGTCCAGGACCACGGGATCTTCGGGGATCACCAGCGAGTCGATGTCCACCGAGAAGGGCACCTTGCCCTTGATCTCGATGCGGGTGCCCTCGACGGGGTGGCCGACCTCGCGGTTGATCACCTCGACGTCGGTCAGGTTCATCCGACGGCCGAACTCCAGGGCAGCCGCCTCGGCGACCTTGCGCCCGGTCGGGAAGAACAAGGTGACCAGGACGGTGCCGTCGGCCAGCCACTCCATCTCGGGGCGCAGCTTGCCGGCGCCGGGCTGGGTGAACTCGGCCACCTCGGCCATGCGCAGGTTCACGTTGTCGGTCTCGTCGAGCTCATCGATGTAGACGATCTTCTCGGGGGCCTCCAGGGTGCACCCGCCGATCAGCGAGGCCGGGTCGTCGGTTCCGTACTGCTCGAGGTTGTTGTAGCCGTAGTGGGCCGTCACCGGCGCCAGGTAGTCGGGCTCGCGCAGGACGATCGTGCCGGCGCCGATGCCGCCATCCAGCCTGCGCACGATGCCGTCGCCGTTGCGCTCGGGGTAGTTGCCGCTGTCCACGAAGAAGCCCGCCTCGACCGCGGCGAAGTAGCCGCCCAGCTCCAGCATCTCCTCCATGAACAGCACCGCGCGCTCCTTGAGCTCGCGGGCGTGCTCGCGCAGGGGGCCCTGGTCCTTGAGCTGGACCATCTCCATCAACCCGTCCAGGCCCACCAGGGTCTGCTTGGCGGTGTCGCAGGCCTCCAGGTTGTAGATGTGCCAGGGCACGTTGCGGCCCTCATCGGGGGTGATGGTGCTCTGGATGTCGGCGCTGGTCAGCTTGCTGATCAGCATGTTGAGGACGTGGGTGACCGTCGCCTCGCGGGTGGAGGCCTCGATGTACTTGGTGTTCATCTGGGCCCGCATGCGGTAGCCTGCGAAGAGGTCGCGCAGGGCCACGGCGTAGGGCAGATCCATGAACACGCAGGGGGCCGGCGTGGCCGTGGGAGGGACGGTGGACAGGCAGATGTTCTCCTTGGGAATGCCGACCTTGGCCGAGAAGAGCGAGTTGATGGCGTGCTGCACCATCAGCTCGGGCATGACCTTCCAGGCATCGCGGGCCGTGGCGTTGGCGTTGTGGGCTCCGTCGATCTGGGCCATTCCCGACCAGGCGATCAGCTTCTTGGACTCGCAGGCGTCCACGAAGGAGCGGGCCATGTTGATGTTGCGGTAGATCACGTTGTACTGGGGATCCTGGTGGCAGCCGTTGACGCCTTCCTCGGCGAACATCACGGCGATGTCCGGTCCGGCCACTCCGCTGACGTAGGAGTGGTAGTTGATCGGGCGGCCGACCTCGTCCTCGATCATGTCCAGGGCCTTGCGCTGGGCGCGAACCTGCTTGCGGGTGATCGGGACGCCGCCCATGCCCTGGGGCGTGCCCTCGATCAGACCATCGAAGTGGGACTGCCCGGCGGTGCGGATGACCATGATGTGGTCGGCGCCATGCCAGGCGGCCATGCGCATGCGGCGGATATCGTCTTCGAAGCGACCGGAGGCGATCTCGGTGGTGATCACCGGGGCCGGCTGGGGATCGATGCCCCCGAAGTAGTGGGCCGGGGGCAGCGGCACGCTGGCCTGGAGCGGCTCGGTGCAGTCGCGATAGGTGAAGGGGCCCATCTTCAGTCCCGGCGCGGGCTTGCGCCAGGTCCAGCCACGCCGGCGCGGGCGGTACTGGTCCAGATCCCGCAGGATCGCGGACAGATCGATGGGGGCTTCGGGGTTCAGGTGATCCTGGCTCATCGCGCGGCACCTCCCGTGAAGAGTTCCCGGGCCTGGGCCCAGTGCTCACCCGTGGCCAGCTTCAGGCCGGCCTGGCGGATGTCCAGGCCCTGGGCCTTGGCAAACCGGTACACCACGTGGCCGGCTCCGTGGGCCAGGAGCTGCTGGTCGGTGCAGCCTTCCACCAGTTGGCGGGCCTCCAGCGACGAGAAGCCCATGCGCAGCAGCACCGAACGCTCGATGGCGGGCGAGGTGTACTCCCGGCCCATCTTGAGAAGGGGGTCCACCAACTGGTCGGCCAGTCGCCAGAAGCGCTCGTGAAGTTGCTGGTCGCTCAACCCGGCCAGGTGGCCGCGGCGAGCCTGGAAGTCGTCGGTTCTCTTCATAGTGCCTCCATGACGAATTTCTTGTCGGTTCTGGTTTCTTGGGCGAGGAATTCGAGGTCGGCCTCCGTCGGCGGGTGGTCGACGCTGGCCAGGGCGTTGCGGATCAGCGAACGGCGCATGTGATCCAGGTCGACTTCTCGGGCCCGGATCTGGCGGGGGTGTTCGGGCAGGATGATGCTCTGGCCCGGGACCTCCTCCTCCGGGTCGCCGAAGCGGACCTCGATCCCGTTGCGCCGGGCGAAGGAGAGCTGGGCGTTGAGGTGCTTGCCGGCCCCGGTGTACTCGGTCTCCTGCACCACCAGGCACTGGTCCCGGTCCATCTCCTGGGCCAGGGCGAAGGCGGCCGCCAGCGACGTGTTGCCGGCCGGGCCCTTCTCCAGGCCCTCCAGGGAAGCCAGGACCTCGGTCATGTAGAAGACCTCTCCCTGGTTCACCGTCACGTAGCGGTCCATGTAGCGCAGAGGTCGGGCCGCGCTGCGCGGCACGTCCGAGCGGTCGGGCCAGGTCGAGAAGGGCATGCCGAATCCGGTGTGCCCCGTGGTGAAGGACTTCCGGTTGAAGGAGGTGTCCGAGGCCATGTGCAGGCCCTTGAGGTTGACCGAGGCGGCGATCACCTGGGCCTGGCAACCTGCCTTGATCAGGCCCCGGGCGGTTCCGGTCAGGTTGCCTCCTCCGGCGTTGGTGCAGACCACGGCGTCGGGGTCCCGACCGAGCCTTTCGCGGAACTGCATCGCGATCTCGTACCCCAGGGTTTCGATGCCCAGGATACCGTAGGCGGTGTAGAGCGAGGCGTTGAAGTAGCCCGTCTCCTCCAGGGTGCGCAGGAACGTGTAGAAGAGCTCCGGGCCCACCGAGAGCTGGACGACCTCGGCCCCCAGGGCCTCGCACTTGCGGGCCTTCTCGATGATCTCGGGCTGCCCCGTCCGGCGCGAGTCGAAGCACTCCTGGATCACGATGCAGCGCAGCCCCGCCATGGCGCAGCAGGAGGCCACGGCCGCCCCGTAGTTGCCGCTGGTGGCGGTCACCACCCCGGGGTAGCCCTGCTTGCGGGCGTGGTAGACCGAGGTGGCGGCGCGACGGACCTTGAAGCTGCCCGAGGGGTTGGCGGCCTCGTCCTTGATGAAGATCCGGGCTCCCTTGCCCGGAGGGGCCAGCTTGCGTGCCAATTCCGTGAGGTTGCGCAGCTCCAGAAGAGGCGTGTTGCCGACCGAGAAGCCCTTCTGGATCTCGATTACGTCCTGAAGGGAGTAACCGGTGGCCGCCAGCATCCCCTCGTAGTCGAAGGCGATCGAGCCGCTCTCGAACTGCGCGAAGTCCATGCCGACGGCGGCCTTCATGATCTCGGCCTTGCGGGAGAGCACGGCCTGGTAGCTGTCAGGAAGCATCGGCGGATCCTCCGAAGAGCATCTGGCGCACGGTGTCGCCGATGGTCAGGATCTCCGGCACGAAATCGCCGAAGGAGTGGGTGTAGGTGGGGTTCACCTCAAGCAGGGTGCCTCGGACCTCGCGTCCGGTGCGGGTGACGACGGTCACCTCCTGGCCGAGATCGGCGTCCGACTTCAGGCGGCCTTTGACCCACATCTCAAAGGGCACCTTCTTCGTCTCTTCGGGGATGTTGGCGGTCCGTTCTTCCGGGCGGAGGACCACCCGATGGACCAGTCCCCAATCGTCCTTTCGGGGCATGGGAAGACCTTTCTTGGCGAGGCGTCGGGCCTGCGGCGCTCCGACGCGAAGGGAGAAGGGCGCCACGCCGGGGCGGGCCCGGCGGGCGGTCCAGGTGAGGGATTCAAGTGCGCCTCAGCGCAGGGTTTCGAGCACCTCGGGCCGGAGCACGTCCCGGAAGTCGCCCATGATCGCGCGCGGAACCGGAAGGTCCAACATGGTCTTCAGGCCCGGTTCGGCGTTGAGGACCAGGGGGATCATGTTCACGCACATGGCGATGGTTCCGATGCCGCCGTCCACCTCGGGCTGGATGGCCATGTTGACCTCGGGGCTGCCCTTCAGGACGATGTAGTCGCCCGTGTGGGTCCCCTCCATCTCGGGCTCGATCTGCTGCGGGTGGATCATGTCGATCCTCACCTGCCCGTCCACGAAGCCCTGGCCGGTCATGTTCACGCCGGCCACGTCGCCCGCCTTGGCGAAGCCGTGGGCTGAGCGCCGATCCACCGTCGTGACGATCGGCTTCATCTGCTGCTCGAAGCGCTCCACCTTCCAGCCCAGGGCCTCGGCGATCATGCCCACGGACTCGGCGAAGCCGACGTGCCCTGCCAGCGTTCCGTCGGCCACGCCCTTCTGGAAGGTCTCGACCGAGACGCCCACGCCCTGCTCCTCCATCACCGCTGGACCGAAGGGAGAGAGGCTGTTGACGCGGCGGCACTGGACGCTCTCGACGTCGGTCATGCAGCCCGACAGGCAGATGGCCAGCAGGTCCATCATCAGGCCCGGGTTGATGCCGGTGCCCAGGATGGTCACCTGGTGTTCCTTGGCCAGGCGATCCATCTTCTCGGAGAGTTCGGGCTGCTGGGCCTTGGGGAAGCTCATCTCCTCGGCGGTGGAGATCACGTTGATCCCGCGCTCTACCACCTGGCAGATCTTGGGGAAGGCCTTGTGGGTGAAGGAGTCGGTGGCCAGGATGCAGACATGGGGTCTGCGGTCCAGGACCTGGTCGATGTCGGGCTCGATCGTCACGTCGGGGTGATCGCCCCGCTCCAGATCCAGGACCTCGAAGAGGCTGCGGCCGGCCCGGTCGGGATGGATGTCGCAGGCCCCACAGATTTCCACGCCCTTCTTGCGCAACAGCACCCGGGCGATGCCGCTGCCCATGGCGCCGAACCCCCACAGGGCAACTCGAATCTTCTGCATGGTTTCCTCCAGGAAGAGTGCTCTGCGGACTCCCAGCATGGAGGCAGGCTCGCGCGTCCGCGGCGGCCAGGGGGCCTCGAGAGAGGCATGGACGAGAGGGGCTGCCGGTGCTGCGGGCGCTTCCGAGGGGGTCCGAGGTCCGGGTCCTTCTTCACCGCCTCGGGGGGGCCTTCTTTCAATGCGTGGTTGTTTCCCATGTCCCGTCGCGGGCCTCGGGGGCGACCGGCAGGCGCAGGGAGAACCGGGTCCGGTCGGGTACGGAGTCCTGGACCAGGGTGCCCTGGTGGCGGCGCATGATCTCCAGGCTGACCCAGAGCCCCAGGCCCGTCCCTTGTCCAACGGGCTTGGTCGTGAAGAAGGGGTCGAAGATCCGGTCGCGGATCTCCAGAGGGATGCCGGGGCCGGAGTCCTCCACCTCGATCACCGACTGAGGGCCCTCGCAGCGGGTGGCCAACCACAGCCTCCGGGGCGGATCGGATTGCCGGAGGGCGTCGCGGGCGTTGAGGATCAGGTTGGTCAGGACCTGTTGAAGCTCGTTGGGGTTGGCCCGGACCAGGCTCACTTGCCCCGGGCTCCATTGCACCTGGATCTGCGCCAGCGACAGGTGGTGCCCCAGAAGCTTCAGGGTATCACTCACCACCTGGTTGACTTCGGTCGTCCGCATGCCCTGGCCCGCCTCGCGAGAGTAGAAGAGCAGCTTGGCCACCGTCTCGCGCGCCTGCAGGGCCGCGCGACGGGCGGTCTGGAGCCTGCTGGCAGCCCGCTCGGTGCTTTGGGGCAGGCTCTGCAGGGCGGAATCCAGACCCAGCAGGACGGCGCCCAAGGGAGTATTCAGCTCGTGGGCCACTCCGGCTGCCAACTGGCCCACGGCCGCCATCTTGCTGGATTGGACCAGGTGGGCCTGCGATTCCTGAAGGGCCCGGTGGGTTTCCAGCAGGTCGGCGTGCAGCCGGGCCTTCTGCAGGGCCACGCCGGCCTGGTGGGCCAGCATCCAGGTCAGGTCCTGGTGGAATCGCTCAAAGGCCCGGAGGCGGCAAGAACCCAGCACGAGCACGCCCGCGTCCTGGCCGTCTGGACCCAGGGCGCTTCGGATTCCGGGACCCGGCGGCGCGAATCGGCTCCGGGTCGCGTCCTCCAGAAGCAGGGGCCGGCGATTGCGCAGGGTCGCTTCCGCCAGGGCCCGGACGGCCTCGACGTCCTCCTGCCCGCTCGTCGGGTCCGGGTGGGGGGCGTTCAGGACCAGAAGGTCGTGGGGCACCACTTCGCTCAGCAGATCCAGGAGGGCCTGGCGCACGTCGTGGGGCTTCAGTGAGCCCGACAGCGCCGGCAGGCCCTGCAGGGTTCTCTCCAATCCTGCGGCCCAGCCCTCCAGGCGCTGGTTGACCTGGCGCTGCAGGGCCAACTCTCCCTGGAGTTCCTCCAGGCGACGGGCCGACTGCAGGATCGGTCCCAACCACCGGGCCAGCAGCTCCAATCGACCCTGGTCGGCCTGTTCGAAGCCGCCCGGCCGGGCGGTCTCGACGCTCAGGATTCCTTGACGCGGAATGACCACGGCCAGTCCCCAGCGCGCCTCGCCTTCGGTCAGGTCAGGGCCGCTCTGGGCCGGGGGCGCCAGGGCGCTGCCTCCGGTCTGCCAGGCTCGCTCGGCCACCGGATCGTTCAGGCCCAGCAGCTTCCAGGAAGCCAGGCGGTCCGGATGAGGGCTCTCCCAGGCCAGGGGAACCAGGCCTTCGGTTTCCGCCAGGAAGACCACCGCGCTGCGGCAGGCGACCATCCGCCGGACCACGGCCAGCGCGCTGCGGGCGGTGGCGACGGCCGTCTCGTGTCCGGCCAGGTTCTCGGCCAGGACTTCGAGCAGGGCCTTCTCTTCGATCTTCAAGGCCAGCTCCTGGCTGGCCTGGCGTTGCCCCCGTTCGGCCAGATCGCGCTTCTGGTCCGCCTGCTCCAGCCTGCGCTGCAGGCGGCGGGGCTCTTCCTGGCACTCCCAGGAGGCCGCCAGTCGGGCCGCGTGTCCGAGCGCCAGGATCGGCAGGACCATGACCGGCAGCATTCCCGGACTCATCCGGGTCAGGGCGGCCAGCAGGATGCCCAGAGCCGGAAGACTGGCCAGGAGAGGGAGAAGGGGCCCTCGCGAGGTCGGGATGGCCGTGGGAAACTCCAGGAGACCTGGAACCAGGGCTGCAGTGGCCAGGAAGGCGACGCCTCCCGTCAGTTGCGGAAGAGGGCCCGCCGTGGCAGGCGTCCAGGCTGCAAGTGCCAGCCCTGCCGCCAGCGGAAGAAGCTCCGCCACCACCTCGCCGGCCTTCCAGGCGAGCCCGGGTCCGCCCCGCAGCACGACCCGGACCATCAGCGCTGCGGAGGCAGCCAGGAGGGCGATGCGGGGGGCCGGGGGAGGCAGAAGAGCCAGGGCGAACCAGAAGGCGAATCCGGTGCTGAAGAAGCCGAAGCCCGGCCATCTCGTGGCCACCAGCTCCGCCAGGATCCCCGCCAGGGCCAGCCCTCCCGCCAGGCGGGTGAGCCCTCCGGCGGGTTCGCTTCCGGCCAGGGCCAGCCCGGCCAGCACCAGGGCCGTCGTCCCCATCAGGGTCAGGGCTCCGCCACGAGTGGCCGCGACGCTCACGACAGTCCCAGCCGGGCGCGCTGGGCCAGTTCCATCAACTCCAGGGGGGGGTCCATGTCCAGCTCCCGGCGCAGGGTCCGGCAGTGCCCTTCGTAGTGCCGGATCGCCTCCTGCGGTCGACTCAGGGCCAGGAGGGACTGCATGGTTCCCCGGCAGGCTTCCTGGCTGAGCGGGTCCAGTTCCTTCCAGCGCAGGGCGCATTCCAGGGCTTCGGCTTCCAGGCCCTGGTGATGATGGTGCCGGTGCAGGTCCGCCAGGGCATTGCGGACCCATCGGTCCACCCGGTCGCGGATCTGCAGGGCCCAGTCCATGTAGCAGCCTTCCAAGAAGGGGCCCCGGGCCAGATCCAGCACCCTGCGAGCCGCGGCCGGCCTCTCAGGGCCCTGGGGAATGGCGGCGGCGCGTTCGACTTCGGCCAGGTCGTGCCAGCGGGGCAGCTCGGGGTTCAGGAAGAGCCGGGCGCGAACTCGCTGGACCGGGTCCTGGTTGGATGTGGACCAACCGCGCAGCGTCCGACGCAGCGCGGAGGTGGTCCAATACAGGGCGTTGCGGCCACGGAGGGCGTCTTCGGGCCAGAATTCCTCCAGGATCCGTTCCTCGGGGACCGGACGGGGCTGAACCGCCAGATAGGCGAAGAGGTGCTTGACGCGGGGAGAGCGCCAGGTCCGTTCCTCGATCACGTCCTCTCCCAGGAAGACCTCCAGAGGCCCCAGGGACTGGATTCGCAGGACCGGGCGCAGGGGGGAGGCGGACCGGTTCTGGAGTGCCTCGGCGGCCTGCCGACGGACCTCGGGGTCGGGATCGGCGCTCAGGGTTTCCAGGCAGTCCAAGGGCAGGCAACCGCCGACCTCGGTCAGGAGCGAGCCCACCCGGCGCCGCGCGGACGCGGAGGGAGAGCCGGATTCCAGCCAACGGGCCAGCTCTCCGGGAGCCTCACGGATCAGGCGGGCCAGGCTCCCCGGCGGGGTTCCCGTCTCCAGGAGGGTGGGGAGGAGCCAGGGCAGGTCTTCCCGTCGCTCGGGTTGGTTCTCGGGACGGAGCAGGAGCTCCAGGTCCTCCTTCCAGTCCGGAGGTTCCAGCAGGCCCAGCGCCAACAGGGCCAGCCGGGCCCGGGAGAGGGCGGACGCCAGGTGGAGCCTCCGGGCTACCCGGATGGCCTCTTCCAGGAGGATCCGAGCTTCGGAGTCTCCGACCCGCATCAACAGGATGCCGCCCTTCAGGGCCACTCGACCGGTTTCGGCGGGGCCCACCTGGCGAGCTTCCTGCAGGGCCGAGTGGACGGCCTCGGAGAGCTGTGGGCGGCAACCGGCCTTCAGGGCGACTTCGGCCAGTCCCAGCGAGGCGGCCACCTTCTCTCGAGGATTCCCCGAGGCCAGGACCCGCCGGAAGGCTTGTCCGGCGAGGTGGGGATCCCCGGCGTGCAGCAGGGTCTGGGCCAGTCCCAGCAAGGCCTGGGCCCGGGGGAGCCGGCCGGAGCACTCCGCACGGGCGGCTTCCAGGCCCGCGAGGAGGATCGGGTCGAAGCGTCCGGGCCAGCGCTCGTCGGGGTCGGAGTGCTGGCCGGCACAGACCGCCAGGTCGGCGACCCGGGAGGCCAGACCGGGCTCTTCGCACATCGCAGCCAGGGCCAAGGGAGGCCCGGGGCAGGGCAGGGCCGGCGCGGGGAGGGCGAAGAGGCGTCGGGTCGCCAGAAGGATGGTGCCGGCCTGGACTTCTTCGGTCTCGGGGGACTCCATGCCCGCCCCCTCCGCCAGCCGTCCCGCCAGGGAGCCGACCTGCTCGAGGTTCTCGACCACGCCTGCGGGCAGCCCCTGGCCTTCCAGGGTGCGCATCAGGGCCATCAGGGCCCAGGTCGAAAGCCTGCGCAGGCGTTCTTCGCGGGTCTGGCGGAATCGCCGGCGCCGGGTTTCGGAGAGGAGCCCCTCGACTCGTTGCAGGAACTGCGTCAGGTCAAAGGGCTTGCGCAGATAGTCGGAGACTCCCAGGCGCAGGGCTCGCACCGAGTCGGCCTCGCTGGCGTAGCCGGTGACGACCAGGCTGGCGGCGCCCTGCAGGTGTTCCTGCATCCGGGCCAGGGCTTCCAATCCGTCCAGGCCTTCCATCCGGACATCCAGGATCACCAGATCCAGGGGCTCGCGTTCGGCGGCCTCCACCGCCTCCTGTCCACGGGACACGGCCAGGACCTGATGGCCTTCGTCCTTCAGGATTTCGGTCAGCAGCTCGCGCATCGCGTCGTCGTCTTCCAGGACCAGGATCCGGGCCGGCTGGCTCATCCTGCATGTTTCGCCGCGTGAGAGATAAGTTTCCTGCCGTCAGGTATCTTTGTGCTCTCTTTCTTGGTGTCGCTGGCGCCCGCAGGTGTTTACATCGCGCTCACTTCCCGGCAACAAGCTGGGGGCTTCTTCCCAGATCCCTCCCGGCTTCGGAAGCCAGGATCGTCTTCGGAGGTGAAGCCGAGATGACCGAACTGGACCTGATCCCCGTGCTCTGTCAGGACGCCCTGAAGCGACGACTGACCCCCGACCGGTTGCGCCGCCGGCTGGCCCGGGTCGACCAGACGTTGGCCCGCCGCCGGGAGGACCTCGAAGAGCTCTGCCAGGCCTGGCGCCAACGGAGCTTGACCCGAGCCGAGTTCCAGGCGCTGCGCGAGGCCTGGCGTCAGGGCAGGGACGAACTGGCCGGCCTGGAGAGGTGCCTGGAACACCTGCGTCGCTGGTCGGGTGGGGGAGACGCCGGGAACCTGCGCCAGGCCTTGCTGGCCTATGACTCCGCCCAGCGCTGCTGGAAGCGGCACCTCAAGTCCATCCTGGCCTTGGCTCCGAGCATGTCGTGTCGATTTTGATTCGGGAGGTCACGGAGGATTTGTTGTTCATTTAGAGAAGTGGCGGGGTGGGAGGCAGTGCGATGGGAAAGTCCATTGGCCCGTTCTTCGGGGGGCGGCCCCGCTCGAGGCGGCGCGGTGGGGCGTTGATCCTGGCACTCCTGGTGATCGCCCTGTTGTTGGTCCTGGGGGTGGCGTTCCTGAGCTTCTTGGAGCGGGACTATCGTCTGGCTGGCTGTCAGGAAC
>Ga0334900_1002536_pt1 | contig 15935 bp, 17 predicted proteins | sample GraSluR3_MG_2_FD_207231 | JGI IMG/M metagenome (GOLD analysis project Ga0334900, IMG submission 207231) | Sludge microbial communities from methane-producing bioreactor in Wageningen University, Netherlands - Granular Sludge_31_08-R3 | ecosystem: Engineered > Bioreactor > Anaerobic >...
CTTTTAATATAGCTAATGTTAAGAAAATTTAGCAAAACCAAGCCACTGCATAGCGAAAGAAGCAGTAAGGAGATAATTATTGATAATGGTAATGCTCCAGCTTTTAAGTTGAAATAAAGTATCTGTGATATTTTGTTGTATGATTTATGCATTTAGATATCAAAATATATTCTAAAATAATTGAGCCTACGCAATTCCAAATTAGTCTCTACTTCATAACAAAACCAGAAGGAGCTAATTTTTGTTATTTTCTGATTTATTACTTCTTTTGAAATGTTTGAAAATTTTTAAAGAAAAATTTTTTTCTCCATCTTTTGACATTTCTTCAATTTTACTAATCCTTATTCCATTTCTGAATTGAATCTTATCAATAATTTGACCTTTATAAACAATCATTGTTCCATGAATCTTATTCCTTTTATATGGGACTATACGTATGAGTTTACCGCTATCATCATAATATTTGGCATTTCCAGACTTTGCTCCTCTTTTCCAGGTAATATCAGAGATTAATACTCCTTCAGCATTCCATGTTTTCCAATTTTTATCCTTTAACCCAAGGCGAAAGTAACCTCTTGTTCTAAGTCGTTTTGAATGATCATACATAGAATATACGCCGTCCAATAGTCTTCCTGAGAAACTACCTTGGTTTTTATGTAACCCATCGGATTTGTACCAGAAATAGAAGTAATTATCATTTAGTTTTCGGGGTTCTTTTCGGATATTAATGTTAAAAACAACATTTGAGTCTGCAAAAACCAAATGAACCTCTCTAGTTTTAGATGGTTTATATGTTTTTTGAGCCCAAATACATTGGCTAACTAAAAGAAATAAAATTAGGAGGAAATAACTCTTAGTATTCATGTTTTTGAAATATTTTTTTTTGACCTTTGTATAATAGTTCTATCGAATCGCTGTATATCTTAATTACCTCAATATCACTTACAATTTCTCTCTCTTTTACTATATGACTTTCGGTATTTACTTTTAGTAACACTAAAGAAGCGTTTTCCTTTAGGTTGGTAATTCTACCGTTATATATCACATTTGGCCATGAAGTTTCTTTATCAATATGTGGTCTTGGCTGTGGAATTGAATCTTTATTTTTATTGGGAGTTACTTTTTGAGAAGATGAACTGCTGTATTTTTTTAGAAATGGATCAGAATAGTTTGCTACTATTGAAAAAGTATCTAGAACCTCTGTGTTATTTAAGTCATCAACTATACTTTGATTGATAATTTCTGTTGAATCGGGGTTGTTGAATATCTTAAATAACTTAAAAAAAATAATGCCCCATAGAATTACAACAAAGCCTATTAATAGATACTTTACAATTGGTTTATTCATATAGTAATTATTATTCGCTAGTTATTGTGAACGACCAGATATCGGACACAGCTTCGCTATGACTATTTAATGCTTTTACTCTCCATTGATAATTTCCAGAGGGCAATTCCTTAATAAATTTTGTGTTTGTAAGGGTTGTATCTAGTGCCAAAAACTCTATTGCATCAAACGACTGGCTAACTACTTGTAAATTATATTCATTTGCATCTCTAAGACTATCCCACCAAAAGGTCACATTCTGGTTATTTATTGATATGCTATCAGATGGGGCATAAAGCAAGACCATACTATTGCTTAGGTCTTCCTCAAATAAATCATCGCAGCCAACTACAAAAACAAGAATTGCAATTACATATTTTAAAAAATTAGTTCTTCTCATTTTGAAAGGTTTTAATGGTTTGTAGGTAAATCTCGGCATATAATTCGTTTTTCCTTTTCTTAATATTATAGGATTTGTAGTATTTAACTGAGGTAACCTTTCCAACTCGATAATGCTGCTCGATGTTGTACACTAATTTTAGCATTGGGAGGAAACCGCCCTTTAATACAATTTTATTAGTTTCAATAACGTAATCATCTTTCTGAAAGATATGGGGTTGTGGATACTCGCAAATAATCAAGTTATTGGTCTTGCAGTATTCGGCTACATGATTGAGAATAAATGATTGGATAGATTCCTTCGAATATGACCTTGAAACAAGATTATCATAATTTGCATTCTTTTTCTTAAGTTGGTTAATTTTGGACATTAGTTCATCCAAATTCTTTATTTCCTTTTTTATCTCAATTAAATTTAGTTTAGCCCTAATTGTTTTTTTAATGGCCAAATTATAAGCACTGTACGAGAGAAAGAAACCCGCTAGTAGCAATAGAAAAAACTTCGATTTGTGACTTAAGTTAGAAAACATAACCCTTTAATTAATAAAGATTTCTACCTGAAACTTTGTGGTATTCTCATTCTCATCTTGTTGGAGATTTGTTAAGTTTAACTCATTAATCCAATTCATATCCTTAAGCTTACTAATCCAAACTGTCAGATCCTTAGTACTATTTGTTTCTCCATTAATTCTTATCAGTTCTGAGTTAAAAATGATTTCTTTCAATGGATTAATATTTCTTTCTAAAGGATGAATTTGCACTTGGTTAAGAACTATAGATTGAGGTAGTATTTTTGCAATGCAATCGGCATAAAAGGCTGTACGAGATCCTTCTAGAATTCCTTTCTCTTTGAAAAAAAGGAACTTTTTTTCAAAATCAAGTATTTGATAATTCAATTCAGCATCTTTGCTTAAGTACTGTTGATGAGCTAAACTGTATTCAGATAATTTTGTATTATACTTACTAAATATGAAGAAATTAATAAGAAGCAATGTTAGCAAAACTATTAAAAACGAGTATCCTACCATTTTAATGGCTCTTTTATACAAATACTCATCCCTATTATTAACTAAATCAATCGATAATCGGCCAATAGTATTGTTGGGCATAAAGTGTAATAATGCTGTTGAATAGGCAATAACCAGTTCGTTTTCAACACTTTCCTTGTCAATGTTGTAGAATGTGTCTTCCTTGCATTTTTCGCCCTTAGAAACTGACGAAACGCTTCCATGTTTAAGTTCAATTTTTTGTTCATTAAGCGTAATGCTTTCATATTCTGAAAAATATGAATTAATAAGGTTTATGCTAAACGGTCCGAAAACTATATTAAAAACATATAGCTCATTCTGTTCAAAATATGATAAAATGTTATTTACTAATTCTTTTCTTACAATCGAAATAAGGGATTTTTTTTCATCAACGCTAACTTCTTGTACTACAAACTCGTTGGGAGAGAAGTTGGGAAATAGTTGTGTTGCAATTGTTAAAATATTTTGATCTTCCTTGCCTTCTTTATTGAATGATTTAAAGACTATTCCTTTCCCAACAATGGAAAGATAGATTGGAATATCTTTTCCTATTATTTCGAACAACTCTTTAAATGAATGCAGGTGGGCACACTTATTTTTAATTACTACTACGTCCAATTCTTTTTTTAGAGAAACAACCGATGCAGTTATATTATCTTCCGATTGGAGTTGAAGTTCAACTCCAATTGCCTGCTTGCCCTTAAGGATTTTTATATGTAAATCTTTAGTTATCAAATTTAGTAAATAATTGTAGGTTGAATGAAAAGGCTTAACTTGCTATCGGACTTGGATTTATTGGTGCTGCCAAAAAACCATTTAATAACAGGAATTCTTGATAGTATTGGGAAACCTGATGATGCATCGGTGGACGACACTTTATCTAGTCCACCCAGCAGAACCATCTCTTGATCTTTCATACGAATTAACGATTCAAACTTTCGCATAACCGACTCAGGCGGTGAGCCTTCCGTGCCTTGTTTCGTAAATTGGGTTTGCTCTACACTAATACTGAGGGTTATTTGATCGTCACCTGAAACTATGGGCATAATTTTTACTACTAAATTTGCTTCAACTGGTTTCCATTCGTAATAGTTTGACAGAGCAGGGTTTTGAGACCCTATAAAGTTACTTCTCTCTTCCTTATAGTATTTTTTCTCACCACTAGACATGACTGCTTCATGCCCATTTAGCGTAGCTAACTTTGGGGTTGATCTGATTACCAACTTATTATTATCTTCAAGTGCTTGTAAATTCAGATAAAAATTATTACCAACCTTACCAAGGTTTATCCATCCTAAACTATTTATTTTACCTAAAACATTATTAATGGTTTGTGGCGATACATCATAGTTAAAATTGGGTGAGATGCTTTTTTGGTTATCTTCGTTGTTTGATGTTAAACCAGCATTAATCCCTACTGATACTGCCTTAGATTTAGATACTTCTACAATTAAGATCTCTATTAGTATAAGGGGAACTAACCTGTCAATCTCTCGGATAAATAATTCAAACTTTTCAATTTTTTGCTGGCTCCCTGTCACAAAAAAAGCATTCTGCTCAACAAATTCCTTTGCTATTAGGTTCTTGGTAATATAATCAGGGATCATCTCTGTTACACTACTTATAGTGCGATGCTGAAGTTTTATTAACTTCGATTCGGTTAGCAATGAGTGGTCGCTTTTGCCAATTAAATAGGTACCCTCCTTTAATTTAAAACAATAATCCTTGCCCTGAAATAGACTCGATAGCATATTATCGTAAGTCACGTTTACAAGGTTAAGCTGAGCTTCACCTTCGAGCTTATCCAGCAAAACGTAATTTACTCCAAGGGTGTCGGATACCATTCTAACTAGAGTTTCAAGGGGAATAGGTTTTGTACGGATTGAAAAATTTGTTTTGGAATGAAATGTAATTTCTGAATTAGCTAGTCCTTCCCTTGTTTCACTTGCTAAATTGCCTTTTTGCAATCGTGATGAAGAACTTGCTGTTTTAGGATCGGCCTTTTCAATGATATAAAAATTGTCATCTGTTCGGGATATGCTAAGCTGATTGGCAAGCATAAGTTTTTCGAGTGAAGTATCGAAGTTTCCATTTTGAATGTAACCCGATATTAATACGTTGCTTAGGTCGGGGGTAATAATAATATTTCGTTTTGTTAAGTCTGTAATTTTTTTTGCTACATTTTCTAGTGAATCTTTAGAAAGGTTTACGCTTAACAGGTTATCTCTTGTGTTATACTCAATTTCTAGCTCTTTTTTTACTGGTTTTGGTTTTTCGAGAACTGGTTCTTGGTACTGGAATAATGATATAATATTACCAGTTGACGAAAAATCCAAATTATACTCCTTGCACAAAAACAGGATTATGTCTAATACCCTAACCTGGGAGTAATTAGCTGTAATTCTAAGGTCTATATTTGGGTCAATGTGGATATTCAAGTTTGAATTTCTTGCAATTGCCCTAACAAAATCTTGAATTGGCACATCGCTTACAGAAATGTCAATTCTAGATTCTAATCCTTGAATCTCGGTTGAAAGAACTGTCATCTTCGACTCAATGCTGTGCATACGTTCTTGTTGTGCATACACCTTATGCTGTTGGTTAAAGGTTAATAGGCAAACAATAATCGAAAAGAATAACCTGTGTTGAATCTTAGTCACTTGTATCGGTTTTTAGTATTGAGTAAACTTCCTCAAAGGATGTTTGACCAGCAGCGAAAAGTTCTTGAGCTGCATCTGCTAAAGTGAAAATTTTCTTCTTCTGAAAAAAAACTTTAATATCCTTTGTTCCATTCTTAATTATTTGTCTCATCTCATGGTCAATGGCTAGTATTTCGTATACAGCCTTTCTGCCTTTATACCCTGTGTAGTAACACTCTTCGCATCCCACAGCAACATAATGAAATTGGGTGTTTGCGGGGATTTTATAACCAGCAGGGAATTGATTTGGAGTTGCTTTGCGTTTTGCTTTACACGAAGGGCACAAGAGCCTTACAAGCCGCTGGGCAACCAGTAAGTTAATAGTACTTGCTAGCAGGAATGGGGGAATGCCCATATCAACAAGTCGCGATATAATACCCCAGGCTGAATTGGTGTGAATGGTTGATAGCACTAGGTGCCCAGTAAGTGATGCCCTAATGGCCATTTGCGCAGTTTCAACATCACGTATTTCGCCTAGCATAATAATATCGGGATCCTGTCGGAGGAATGTTCGTAATGCGCTTGCAAAGGTTAGCCCAATATCCTCCTTTAGCTGTACCTGATTAATTCCCTTAAGAGTGTATTCAATGGGGTCTTCAATGGTAAGTATATTTGTATCAAGTCTGTTTAATATTTTTAAAGTAGCATAAAGCGTTGTTGTTTTTCCTGAACCAGTTGGCCCGCTCACCAGTACAATGCCATGCTGACTGAGCATGCTTTCTCTAAAGATTTCGAGTTGTGTGTCAGTTAAACCTAGTTTGGCGATATCAATATCTGTTGTGTCCTTGCTCAAAAGCCTCAGCACTACCTTTTCGCCATGCAACGTGGGCAGAACAGATACCCGAATATCGAAACTATTATTGTTGTTGTTAAAAAGAATTCTCCCATCCTGTGGCAATCGTTTCTCGGCTATGTCGAGCCGAGCCTGTATCTTAATCTTATTGATTAATGCGGGGTAATCGGCCTTCTCAATAACATAGCGCTCAATTAGCTTGCCATCAATTCGCATTCTAATCCTACATCTTTCTTCAAAAGCTTCAAAGTGAATGTCGCTCGATCCGTTGGCATTGGCCTCAAATATTATTGAAGGTAAAAAATCTTCCCCTCTTTCCCCGCTGTGTTTAAAGCTAACCTCCCTAACCGTAGGTTTTCTGTAATGTTTACCTAGCAAACGTTTTATTTGGTCTGTTGTAACCTGTTTAAAAACAATTTGTTTGGCAAAAAATACTTCGAGTTCCTCGGCCACAGCATCACCAGTGATGTGCCTATCGGTGTAAAATTCAATGAAATTATTGGATATAGCCTTGGGTACAACCCAATATTGCCATGCCTGCTCGGGACTAATTACCTGAAGCAACTCTGCTTCAATATCTATATTGGATAAACTTACCATAGGTTAACACTAATGGGTAGAATACTTTGGACCTTGGTGCTAAACACCATTTTGTATACCCACAGCATGGCAAGGATTAGCGATAAACCGCCTGCAAGGGGAATCTCTTTTTTGGTATCCTTTTTTAATGAAATTAAAATAGCATATGAAAACAAGATGATGATAAACGAAAAGGTTAAAAAAACAATAAGCTCGGCTGGGATAAAAAGGAATGCTAGTACCGCTATAAATAGTATATCGCCAATACCAATTTGACAGTTTATAATGCTTTTAAAACTCCTGTTTTTAATAGCAAAATAAATGCTTACTACCGCAAAGTTTAACAGAAGAATAGCCAAGTTTATTAACGTATTGCTCATAAAAAAGCTAAAGGGCTGCCCAATAGTGTTAATGGTAAATACTATTATTAGTAATACAGGAATTGTCCAAAACCTTATTGCACGATATTTAAAGTCTTGAAAAGCAATAGTTACAAGTAAGCACAGAAAAGCAATATTGAGAAAAACCATCCCCAACTAATCCCTTTGAATTTCTTTTAATTTCTTGTCCTGATCAATTTCCCAAACATTGTATATACCATTGTTGTTAAAATCGACCACCGATGTAGCAGTTGCCTTAAAGGTAGTGGGAGTAACCTCAATAATCTCAATACTATAGTTTGCTTGACCCCCTTCGGTTACGAGTAATTCCTGCTCAAATCCTAATTCGTCAATACTCTCAGAGTATTTCGAATGTTGATAGTAGTATGTTTTCTGAAGCATGTGCAAATGCCCCAGCTGAAGCTGCGCCTCTGTTGATTTTGCTCTGGTAATTAAGGGGGCAAGATTAGGCAACGCCATTAGTACAAGAATGCCAATAATGGCTAGAACTACCAGCAACTCAACCAAGTTGAATGCAGGTAACTTTTTTGTTAGTAAACTTTTTGCTGAACATAACGAAGCCATAGTACATAAATTATTGTTATACTCTAAACCTTTAACGCAATTACAAAAATCGGTATAATATGCTGAAAATATTTTGTCGCAAACTTAACAATAATTAATGTAATTCTAATAAGATAAAGTGTTTAAGTGCTTATTTTATAATGGTTGCAAGTACGGTGCGAACCTTGATTTAGCAATGTTTGTGCGATAGCGGGAGCCCAACGTGGGGTTATTTCGATTTTTGATTACCACATTGGGTAGTTGGCTGCTCCAGTTCGGCAAGACTCGCTGACTCATCCGATGCTTTTCGGAGTTTACTATCTCAACTCGAAGCTTACTTCAACTTCTGATGTAATTGATAAGTAACCGGGGACTTCGAGGTAGCTATCAATAATTGGAGAAACAGGCTCCTCAGCGGAGCTGAATTTTGGGTTAAAATGGCAAAGTATTGCTGAAGGTTTCTCGGTAATGGTAAATGCTTTACCGATGGTTTGTTCCAGTTCTTTGGCCAAAACTTCTGCGTTCTTTTTTGCTTGGTTAACTGCAAGCATCCGGGCTTCGTTTTTTAGCTCTGCCAGCTTGGTGGTTCTAAATTCAACCCGTTCAACCACAAAATTTTCGGGTTTAACTATTTCCCTGAGCAATTCGCGGTATACCGAAAGGTTATGCAGGGTTACTACTACCGGACGCGATATTTTGAAGTTTCCATCCACATTTGTTAAGCTTTCGGGACACCAGGTTACATCGTAGTTTCTGGCGGTTACAAAGCTCAAGATGCTTTCGTAAGAGATTTGCGAAAGCAAGTCGTTGCCAATTACCTTTCCACTTTTAACGCTTCCGTGATATCTGAGGGAAATAATAGCCATATCGGGATTTGCTTTTACCGAGGCAGTGGCTGTAACGGTTACCATTGGCCTCTGCTCGAGGTACTGGGCAAAAAGTATTTGTGATGCAAACAGCAGAAGAACCCCTATTATAAAATTTTTTTTCATTCTTTACCTCATTAGTGTCTACTAAAAATTAAATCCCGTTCTTTGAAATCCTTGATAATTCACGCTTAGCGAGTTTTTTTACACGGTGACGATTTGAATTGATTATGTTAGCCCACAAATATGGCTAACAATGAATCAGGGAAAATATGTTTTTGCTCAAATCGTTGAGTTCTTGCCACAAAGAGTATTTGACAAATTTGTCTTACAATATGGTGGGAACAAGTATGTAAAGCATTTTACTTGTTGGAACCAACTACTCTGCATGGTTTTCGGACAGCTCACCACGCGTGATAGCCTGCGTGATCTTATTGTAGCAATTAATGCGCATAGCGGTAAGTCGTATCATCTTGGCTTTGGTAAAAATGTAACTCTGAGCAATCTCGCAAAAGCTAACCTGAGCCGTAACAGTAAAATTTTTGAAGAATTTGCTTACCATCTTATCGCTATTGCCAGAAAAGATAGAGCAAAAGATGATTTTCAGGTTAAAGGGCAGGTATATGCTTTTGACTCTACCACTATTGATCTTTGCCTTAGCGTATTCTGGTGGGCAAAATTCAGAAAATACAAGGGAGGGATAAAGCTCCATACCCTTTTTGACATTAATACCCAGATACCTGCTTTTGTGCACATTACACCTGCATCTGTCCATGATGTAAATGCTATGGATGCTCTGCTGTACGAAACGAATGCATACTATATTTTAGACAGAGGCTACGTTGATTACACGAGGCTTTACAGAATTACGCAACACTCTGCCACTTTCGTAGTCAGGGCAAAAAGTAACCTTAAGTTTAATCGCATGTATTCTAGAAAGCATGATAAATCAACAGGTGTTAAATCTGATCAGGTAGGTAAACTCTTAGGCTATTACGTCTCAAAACAATATCCAGCAAAACTACGAAGAGTTAAGTTCTACGATACAGAAACGGAAAGGACCTTTATTTTCCTGACTAATAACTTTGAACTTACTGCTGAGCAGGTGGCTTCCCTGTATAAAAATCGGTGGCAGGTTGAACTATTTTTCAAATGGATCAAGCAACACCTGAAAATCAAAGCCTTTTGGGGCACATCCGAAAATGCGGTTCGAATACAGGTGTACTCAGCCATTATTGCGTATTGCATAGTAGCCATCGTTGGGGCAAAACTTAATATTAAGCGTTCAACCTACGAAATTCTACAGGTTTTAGGCATATCACTATTAGATAAAACCCCTGTAAAAGAGCTCTTTATAAATGTGAATTACAAAGATGTCAAAGAACCTTTTGATAACCAACTGTCCCTCAGTTTATTTTAAGTGGACAGCAATGTCTTTACCTATTTTATTTACAAACAAAGGTATTACTTTTTAAGTTCCCCCTTGCTGCCGCACGAACCGATCTCGTCTTAGCCAATCCCCTCGTGTGGCTTTTGCCACAGCAAAAGCATTACCTAGCCAAAATAACCCCTTTCAACAGGCCCTGTTCTCCAGCATAATCCCTTGCGCTGCTATATACGTAATCCTGCGGAAAGTAAACCAAACCTTCCTCTACAGGGTTGTTGTGAATATAGCTAATCTTTTCAAAGATCACCTTGTTGCTCCAGAGTTCAATGGGTTTATTGTTATGTTGCCAAAACTGATAATCTTTCACATTTGATGACTCTGCGCCAGCCTTCTTAAACCTTTCAAGCAGCCACTCCTTGCGGCTTTCCCTTGGATTCTCCATAATAGCTTTCACCACGGCTTTGCTGGTGAATCGTTTAAAGTCGCCGAGTAGTAGCTCCGGTTTTTGTCCACTTATACTCCTGAAGATTAAATGCATATGGTTGGTCATTATGCACCAGGCAAAAACCTCCATACCCTTCTTTTGTTGGCAACACGCAAGGCTATCAACAAGTATATTCTTATACTCGTTGCGTGTAAAAACGTCAATCCATTCCACTACAGCAAAACTTACGAAGTAAACCCCATCAGGATTGTGAAACTTGTAGTTTCTGCTCATAAGACAAATATAGCCATTTTATTTGCTCATGCTGCCGCACGAGTCCTCTCGTGTGGCTTTTGCGAAAGCAAAAACTTTACCTAACTAAAGAAATCTTTTATTCTAAAAATGCTACTCAACAGGTATTTGGCTTTTTAACAAATGTTACATTTTTCTTTGCTTCGTTACCACACGAGAGGACTCGTGCGGTAGCGGGGTTACCACACGCTAAAATTGTGCGGTAGCGTGGGGGCTTTGGTATGGAATCTCCCGATCTGCGGGTCGTATAACCTCGCCCCGTAATCGTACCAGTCCCGCTTTTTATCCTTTTTGTTACTATCGATCTTTCCAAATCTTTGGATTTCTGCTGGTATGCAGTATTGCCAAAATGTAAATGGAATTACTCTCTACTATAAAAAAAATTCCATAAGGAAACCGATTGGTTAATGCCCTTCGGATATTTTTATAAACTACCTGAAAATGGTTTGGATTTCGTTGTATTTCATTGATCTTTGCATCTAGAGCCAGTATGAATTCATTGCCCAAACCTTCGCTTTTGTCGTTATACCAAACCGCTGCCTTTGCAGCATCCTCTTCGGCAAAAGGCTTGACAATCAATTTATACATTAGAGTTGTCCCTTAATTCTGGCTTTAACTTCTGTCCAGCTTGAACCTTCATCTCGATTCCTTCTGTGAGCTTCAAGCCTTTCATCTAGAAGCTGCTTCGCATCTGAGGATAATCCTACCTGTTCATCCTTTTCAGCAATGCTGTCCCAAATGGCTTCCACCATTATAATACGTTCTGAGACGCTCAGCTTTAATATGTCGTGCAGTATCTGTGTCATGGTACAAATTTAACAAAATATAATTATAATAGTTGCGGTTAGCAAGCAGATGTTAAAAATTCACAACCCAACTTTATACCTAATTACAACGCAACAAAACCCGCTTAAAATCAGGCGGGTTTCGATTTTCCTCCCTTACCATGCTGCCGCACGATTTAATCGTGTGGCAATTACAACCAATGCTCTATCTTTTCTTCGTTACCACGCGATAAAATCGCTCTTGCTGCCGCACGAGTCCTCTCGTGTGGCTTTTGCGAAAGCAAAAACTTTACCTAACTAAAGAAATCTTTTATACTAAGAATGCTACTCAACAGGTATTTGGCTTTTTAACAAATGTTACATTTTTCTTTGCTTCGTTACCACACGAGAGGACTCGTGCGGTAGCGGGGGGCTTGCTGTATATTCGGACGGCGGTACTTCCGATAGTTATTGGAACGCCGCCCAACGTTGTTCCAATCTGACAGCTTACGCTTAACGGAGGCGGAGCCTGAGGCTCTCGAAGGCTCCGCTTGGTAAACCCAAAAGCCCTACGTTGCCGTAAGGCTTTTGGTTATTGTTACTAAACTTTAACTTTTAGCTGTAAACGCAGGCACAGCCTGTAAGAAATAGAACGACGGCGGTGCAACCGCCGCCGAACGTTGGATCGTAATTGTTTACCCCGTTTGGCTTAGGCCCCCGCTAGGCGAAGTCTCCGACTTCGTCAAACTTAAATTGCGATCTACCAATCGCATAAAATTCAATTACCGATACGTTTTCCATGGCATATCAAGAAAAACGATTTCCAATGAAAATCTAAGCCTCAATATTTGTAATAACTGGTTGATCCACTATTTGGTAGCCTGTTGACATGCAACCACTAAAGTAACATATTTATTTGAAAAGTTAATGCAATTAATTAAGCGGTATATTGTGCGTTCAGAACCGAGTCTCGTCTTTTTAACGAGACGAGCTCGCCGTAGGCAAACCGCTGTTTAGTTGCGACGAAGTTACAAACTTCGCCGAGCTAGGGTTCGAACTAACAATTACACTCAAGTTTTCTTTAGTTCTACGAAACGCAGGTGCAACCTGCTGAAAATAGAACGACGGCGGTGCAACCGCCGCCGAACTTTGTTTCAATCTGTCAACCTCGGCTTATCGGGGTTGAAGCTTTAGTTTTCTATCATGTTTTGCCATTTCAAAAAATATTTGAAAAATGTTTATAGAACCAATTGGTGACAAAAATAATAAATAGGTTCTAAACATACAACACTTTTATCATTTGTTTAGAACAAATAAGTATCGTATTTTTACCAAAACCTTTGATTTGTGGTTATTTAAAGCACTTATTTATGACTTTCGGGGAACGGATATTATCGCTCAGGAAAAAAAACAAATGGTCGCAGGATGAGCTTGCAAAAAGAATAGGCACGTCTGCACCCATTGTAGGCAGGTACGAACGCAACGAAATAAAACCCTCTATTGAGGTGGCCAAAAAATTGGCCGACGAGTTGGGCGTAACTATTGATTATCTGATTGGCGGTACGGACAAGGTCTTTGACAAAGCATTATTGAAAAAAATAGAGGAAATAGAAAGTCTTTCGGCCGAAGATAAAACCAAAGTATATGAGCTTATTGATATGGCTTTAGGGTACCATAAAACGAAACAGGCGTTTTCTAAGTGAAAAAAGCCCTGCATTGCTGCAAAGCTTATATAGTATTCTGGAAATACATCCTAGCTAATATTGATGCTCTTATTAGATATGCTAAAGCAAGACAAGCTTATCATCAATAATTTACAAACCAAATTTTACAATGCGTGTAGCTCTTAGTTTAATTTTTGCTTTCTCTGGTCTTATTATAATCATCTTTTTCAGTAGGTATTCCGGTGATTCAATAAAACACCCTAACCTCTTTTTTATTTTTGGTATTATACTTCTATTTACAAGCTTCCTTCTTATAAGAGCAGCTAATAGAGCAATGTTTAATACAAAATCTAAAAAAAGAAGAAAAGTGAAAACAGAAGTTTCTACACAAACTATAAAAAAAATGAAAGTGGATTTAACCAAATGTCAAATTATAGAAAATAAATATTTCGAAGAAAAAGAGATTTACAACAATTATGGACCAGAATTGCAAATAAAATTTCTTAATGCTATTTCTGATAGCTCGAAAAATGTTAAAACCATTGAAAAAAATCAATCAGTCTTTATTTGTGAACAGGTTATCAAAAACAATTTAAAAAAATTTTATAGCCCAGTGATAAAAAAAGATAAACCAACCCTTCATTTTTTACTTGAAAAGCAGAAGAGCACTTTCTTGTATTATTATAAAAACAATCCTGAAGATTATTGGTTTGATTTAGATTTCCTTGAATAGTAATATCTTATTAATTCTTCCCTTCTGCCATTGTCTTTAATAATTCTTGCTTTAATGCTGTCATTAGGGTAATAATAGATTAGTTCCTTTTCCAAAACTACTTCTTCATCTCCCCTTTTTCTAATATTATTAATCTGTACCAGATTGCCGGATTCATCATACAGATAAACATCTCTTTCGTAAGGATTCTTTACAAATTCTATTAATTGGCCAGCTGCATTATATTGCCATTTATTTACTATTCGGTTCTTTTTTTCTTTAATCTTTTTTCCGTTTTCATAAACTGTTTTTACTTCAATCTGACTTATTAAATCTTTATCTGTTTTTTCAACAAGCCCTGCTTTTAATCGAGTATATATAACCTCTCTAATCGGCTGATCATCTATGTCTTTGTAAATCTGCCTTACTAATTCTCTTTGCTCATTATAGCTATTAGTAACAGTTGTTTTAACTTCTTGTTGTATAGATTTATCATATGTTATAATTGAAGTTATATCTCCCTGCTCATTATATGTATAGGAATATTTAATCTTAGGCTCTTTAGTTTCTAAATTATAATACACCTGTCCCTTTAGCAATCCTCTTTCATAAAAGGCTCTATAAACCAATTCTTGTGTGCAGTCATAGTAGTCATACCTTTCCGTAACATGGGTATCATCAGTAAAATAAATATCCTTCTCAACAAGACAACTATCGCCTGTAGCTTCATTGATTTTGTAACTAGTCTTTGCCATGAGGGTATCAGCAGTAGTTTGTTGATTGGCACAACCAATAATTAAGGATGTCAATACCGCAAATAACATTAATATACTTTTATAATTCATTATTAATCTTTTGGTTTTAAAAATCCTGCACGTATCTGTAAATTCCCCTTTTTATCCTCAGAGTACATGATAGAATATTCATTATCGCCTTCAGTATTATATGATGCATCTAACAGGTCATTGTAATTTGTTATTTTACCTTCCGATATCATATTTAAGGTTTCCTGATTAATGTCCATCATATCATACCGTTTACTCAGAGAGTAACTACTTTTTAATAAATCCACAGTTGCATCATAACCTTTATCTAAAGCATTTGACAATACAGTTTCTTCCATCATTCTCAAATCATTATCTAATTCGTTCAAATAATTATCCATCGCAAATCCTAATGGATTGATTGAGCTTACTGGATTTCCGCCTGAATAAAAAGAATAGAATAAATCCGCAAAGGCAAATGCAGTTCCGGCTTCCACCAAAATTTTACCACCATATTTTGCAAAATTAGTTCCTGGCGTTGAAAAGCTTACTCCTTTAGTTGTTACAACCTTACCATTCATTTTAAATCCAAAATTGACCCCTCTATTTACCTGTTGTACCGGCAGACCATCAAGATTTTCTACAAATGAAGTAGTCATCCTGGATGTTTTATAAATTTTCCCATTAGAAGCTTTTAAGTATCCATCGGATAGCATCTGCTCAACTTTTGCATTACTCCATTTTACCATCTGTTTTCCAATATCTCCACTTTTCCCTGCAACAAATTTTGCAGTAACAATCTTAAGGTTTGGTTCAGCATCTGAAACTGCAGAAGCATTATTGACAACCAATTCTTCTAAACCATCAAGGTCGATAGCAATAATTGGCTTGTTACCAGCAAATTGATAGGGTGTATACCAAGGATATGATTTTGTCAATGGGTCAACAGATAAAAAGCGTGCTATACGCGTATCATATATCCTAAACCCATAGTCGTAAACCGTACCAGTAGAGCCGTGCCATTCATCATCCTTTTCTTTACCATTAAATCCGAACCTATACCCACCTTGCCCCACAAGGTTTGGTGGGCTAAAACGGCCGGGTTGGGTTGAGCCAAAGGGGTAGTAGCTGAAGTATGCCTCCAGTGGGGTGGTGTATGAGCCTTCCTTGGCGTGGGTTTTGGTGTCGGCCACCAGGGCGCGTACGTTGCCAAGGTGGTCTTTTAGCTCGTACTGCTTATAGCCCACGGGGCGCGTGTACACCTGCGCCTGCT
>Ga0334900_1002542_pt1 | contig 15916 bp, 14 predicted proteins | sample GraSluR3_MG_2_FD_207231 | JGI IMG/M metagenome (GOLD analysis project Ga0334900, IMG submission 207231) | Sludge microbial communities from methane-producing bioreactor in Wageningen University, Netherlands - Granular Sludge_31_08-R3 | ecosystem: Engineered > Bioreactor > Anaerobic >...
AGATGAGATATATTATAACAATCTTAACAAAGGAGAAAATGATGATGATAACTTGAAATTAGCTGCATAGGAAAGTTACTTGAAATTTTCCTGTCTAGACAATGTGTGGCACTTTAAAGTTGTTAAATATCAAAATCAAAATTTTTCCAATGGAATATTTTTTGGAATAATTGAAAAAGATCAGGATAATATTGATAATTTACAAAAAATTTTCACCTACAAAAATCTTGGTAATTTGCCTATTGGTATTATAAAAGGGGATTTTGATAAAAATATAAATGAATTACTTGATCAAAAGCATAATCTTGCTCCCACTTTCTTTTTAGTTGATCCTTTTGGTTTTAGTATCAGATATGAAACACTTAAAAGGATAATGTCAGTCAAAAATGGTAAATCTGAAATATTTTTGAATTTTATGTTTAATTCAGTTCAACGGTTTTTAAAGGCTCCGAGAATTGAGCATCATATTGATAATTTATTTGGTTGTACAGAATGGAGAGATATAAAATCCAATAATGAGGCCAAAGAAAAAGATATAATAGATCTATTTCAAGCTCAATTAAAAGGTTTCTCTAAATATGTTTTCCCTTATAGACTCTCTTTCCCAGATAAAGATATGACTTATTACTATATGATCCATTTAACAAACAATTTAGAAGCGTGTTCTATAATGAAGGATGCTTTTGCGAAATTTAATGAGGGTAAGGTTGAATATATTGGAAGAAAATCAGATATCAAACAAATGAATATATTTGATACTTCTGACTATATTATTACAGCGTGTGCAGGTTATCTTTCAGGAAAGTATAATAACACTTCATTAACATACGGAAAAATCCTTGAAGAAAACATAGACTCTACCGAATTTCTAGAACGTCATTTTAGAGAAGCTATAAGATCTTTATTGAAAAATAATACCATTCAAATAACTCAGATTCCTCCAACCACTTCTACCGGAAGACAAAAAAAGAAAATAGATTATACTGATATCATCAGGTTTTAGTAAACAAGTTGAAGCTTCTGCTGTTGAGGTTGTTGGCTCCAGGTAATACCTTCAAGGAGTCTACCATTTTTCTTCTTATTAACACCGCCCCATTGTTTAAAGAAGAAAGGTACTTTTGACTTTTGGCATTGATTTTTAACTGAAATAACCCAATCAGGATCTAAATATCTTGCCCCTGGACCACTTTCTCCACCAACAATAACCCAATCAACTTTATTTAGAGGTAAATTATCAATTGGTCCAATCATAGGTTCCACAGACAAAAATCTTACGGTGGCGGGTACTTGTATAAGGTCTGAAATCCTATTGGTGTAATTCTGCGATTCTACGGTAACCCCCATCCAGATATTAGGTGTCCATTTTAGTTTTGTTGATAAAGAAGCAAGGCGATCTGAACGCTTTGTTAGTACCTGAAAAGTATGCCAATGAGCTTTATTCATAGTATTAAAGACATTTTGAATATATTCATCTGGAACATCTTTATGAAAGAGATCACTCATTGAACAGACAAAAATAACATGAGACTTTTTCCAGGAAAGAGGTTTAGCAAGTTCCTTTGGGTGTAATGTTAGCTCAAAGCCTTTTTTATATTTTTCTTGATCCATTGCTTGAAGTCTATGAGCCATTCTTTCAGCATAACAATTTAAACACCCTTCACTTATCTTGGTACAACCAGTTATAGGGTTCCAAGTGCTTTCTGTCCATTCAATTTTAGATTTAGGTGCCATAATTTATTATAAACCTCTTTTAACATTAAAGTTGTATCATAAACATAAAAACTGACATTTTATTATAGATTGTTAAAAGTTCTGCTTTATCCTTCAGTAACTGTATTTCAATAGAAAAGCTATCTTTAAAGCTTCAATTCCCGGATGTCTGTTGTTATCGTGGTTAGTATCTTTTTATCAATATTCATCATAAACCTTCCGCCAGCTGCTTAAACACCGCTTCATAATCCTCTTTTTTTTCTGGTATAAAATGCCCATAGCGATTAAACGTCACATCAACTGAATAATGTCCCATCTGCGTTTGAACATATTCTAATGTGGCATTATTGCTAAGCATAATATAGGCGTAGGTATTTCTGAGATCCTGAAACTGGATATTTTGAATCCCTGCTTGCTCAACTAGCGGATTAAACCACCTCTTGATCATATTATCAGGATCCATAAAGCCACCGGTGCTGTTTGGAAAAACGATATCCTGATTGCTTTTGGGGCAATGTGTTTTCCACTCTTTGAGAATATCAGTCAGTTCTTTAGTGATCGTTATAACCCTGGGTTGTTTTGTCGCTCGAATATCAATAAGCTGATTCCTGTAAAGGCTCTTTTTAATAGCGATTTTTCTTGTTTTGAGATTCACGTGTTGCCAGGTTAGTCCTAAGAGTTCACCTTTTCTCATGCCTGTAGTAATAGCGGTATAAAGCAAGGGGTAAAAGTCTGAATAGCTTTCTTTTGCAATGAATAAAAGCTTTTTAACCTCTTCTTCTTTGAGGTGTTTTGGCTTCTTGCCATTATTTCTCATCTGTTTAATTTGCTTGACCGGGTTTTTATCAATGTAATCCAACTCCAGCGTGGCATCAAGAATCAACCCTAAAAGCTTCAGCATATGATTGATCGATGTCTTTGAGAGCCCTTCTGATATTTTCAGGTTCACAAAGGCATTGATCCTTTTCTCGTTGATGTTTTTTAGCTTGATCGCTCCAAAATACGGCAAGAGATGATTTTTCAAATAGCTTTCATACGATGCCACCGTTGACGGGGAGCATTTGACTTTAGCATAGTCTTTTAAAAAATGGTCTGCGGCAGAGATAAATGAATACTGGTTATTGCGAATAAGCAAATTCAGGTTTTTCTTTGTTTCTATAGGAATCTGGAAATCCACTTTTGCTTTTGACCTGTAGTAATTAATCTCAGCCTGAGTAAAATCCTGTCTTAAACGCCTTAATAAGCTTGTTGTCGAAGGGAAAATATATTTTACATTCTCTGTATTTTCCTTTTCAAAGGCTTCTTTTAAGGTTTTATAGCAATGTTTCATTGAAGGGGCATCATGAGAGAGGTACAGGTCTCTAAATTTGATATAGAGATCGTCTTTCACATAATTGGTCATTTTCTTACTGTTTCGATTAGCGATAAGGCCTTGCTTACCGTGCTCTTTAAATATTCTTCTGTACTTTAAAATCATTGAGCAGCTTGATTTCAACTCCGGGTATTTTGCATTCCACTTTTCAACAAAGAATTTAAGCTTCTCTCCTTTTAACCCTTTCGATTCTTCAACCAGGACGATATATTTGTAAGCATACCTCTGTACGTGCTCAGGGGATTTTAAAAACTCTTCGAGTAGCTCCTTTTCTGTTTTCGAATCAAAATAATCAGCTATAGACCTGGGTTGACTTTGCGTTTTTATCTCGATACTTTCAAAGGTAGGTTTTTGCAAGACATTTGAGGATGTTTTCTTTGCTTCTCTAATATTTACAAGATGATAAAGCTCTCCTTGCTTTTGCACCTTTCCCTCAGTCACAAGATCTGAAAGTGCTGTTTGGGCCTCGCTTTCTTTCATCTCAGCAAGGATAAGTAATTCATCGAGGGTAAACTTACGCAGCCCCCTGGCGATCTTCCAGATTTTCTCTTTCGTCATATTTTACAAACTCCCTGAGTGTTATTTCGTCTATTGTATTGAGCCCGTTGGCTTCTGCGACCTGCTCTGCCATGTTGATCAGCCGCACAATTTGCCTGAAGCGATTTGACTGGCTATAAATAAACCGGACGCCGCAATCAGAAACTTCGACCTCTGCCAGTTGTTTGACAATCTCTTTCACGTCATCCAGATCAAACGGATTAAACTTTAAAACTTCCAAAACCCGGTCATAAAGATGCCGGTATCGCATCAGCTTTTTGTTGGCGGCCCCCATTCCTACAAGGATAACCGGTGTGCCGGTCTTATCGTGAATATCCCGGAGGGTTTCAATGGCGTTGGTATCGTTTAACAGGTAATCAATTTCATCAACGATAATGATTCTCGGTTCTTCATTCAGGATCCTGATGGTTTGCTGAAACAGCTCTGAGGAGCGATAACTGGGAATTTCACCGAGTTCATCCACCAGTTCTTCTAAAAGCCAGCGGCCAGACATCAAATTGGCTGAGCGGATAAAAGCGGCATTGTTTTGAGCTGCCCACCAGAGAGCCGTTTGTGTTTTTCCCAGCCCCGGATCGCCATATAAAAGGGCCATCCCTGGCAGACCTTCCGTTCTCGATTCGAGCTTGTTTATCATCGATATAAAATTCTTGACGTTTTTCGTTCGGGCAAAGACTTTTCGCATAAGCTATATTCCTTCTTCATAAATGAGTTTATATTCTTCTGTGGTGCGATACCACTTAATCCAGTCTTCATCAGACGCATCGAGGCACCCATTTTCCATGTGCCATTCGTAGCGTTCATATTTGTTTTTGAAGATGGGCCTGGCTAAAGGGTTATCAGGTTGTATTTTAACCAGCAATTGAGGCTCTTTTTCCATCGTTTTATCCATATCGTTTAATTTTTCCTGTTCGAGTTTTTGTGAGAATAATTGAATTTCTTCTTGAGTAAAAAGCTTTTTGACCGCTTTCATTGTTTTGTTTTTAAGCTGTTTTTGCTTGACTACCTTTTGTTTATAATCTTCCATATCTTTGATGTCCCCTAAATATTTTGCCATTGGGTGCGTCGGCAGGACCCTTTTGGCCGTACAGAGATATTCTCCCTTGGGGCTATAGACTTTTACAAAGCTCAGATCAAAGAGACTGTATTTGACGATTGCTTTTCCCCGGATGCCGTAGAGGCTGTCATCATAATAATCAGACTTCAGGAATCGTATGCCATTTCTGCCGATGGTTTTCACCTCCTGAGCCATCATCAGATCATCAAGTTTATTAATATCTATCGCTTGCTTGGGAACGGAGTCTAATACTTGCTGAATGTTTTTGCCTTTCACATTGGGGCAGGGCTGGCTGTGTTTATACTCAAGCCAGGCATCAATCAACCGGATAGCTTCTTCGATGGTCGGCACATAGCCGTTATGGATTTCTTTGTGGAGCTTTTCATTTCTTTTCATATAGGCAGGTTTTTTATCAATAGAGGAGCCGATATAGGAGGGCATCATCTTTTCAAAAGATTCCTGAAACTCGAGGAAAAAACGTTCAATGACCTTGGCTCTAGCATTATAGGGAGCCGCAAAAACCGGTTTAATTCCAAGGTTGCCATAAATACCATTAAAGCCAAGCTCCTCAAAATTGATATTTCCGTTAAAAAATTTGGCTTTAAAGGCTTTGCCGTTATCCTGATAAACAATTTCAGGGATAATACCGAGGTTTATAATGCTATTCCGCAGGGCACTGGCAATGCATTGGGTGTTTTCTTCAAGCATAATTTCATAGCCAACAAGACCGGTACTTTTCCAATCAAGGAATCCGACGATAGTTGCCCGGCTTGGCTTGCCGGTAAATGGGTTAATAACCTGGAAATTTAAGCGATGACCATCAGAAATAAAGACACTTCCCACCTCCAGTACACTGGCATCTCTAACGATATACGGTTCGACTTTATCTTTGAGGGCTTTTTCACCTTCTCTGGCTAATACCCACTTGTCATAATGTTTTGATTTAAAGAAATCAGCATACCGTCTGAAGGTGATATCTTTAGGCAGGATCTCATAGCCTTTCTTTTTCAGGATATACTTTGTTAAACTGATTGCTTTACCGATCGAAAAGGCATTCGGGTGCAGGAGGATTTTCATAAAAATCCTGATCTCTTCGTCAGTCAGGCTGGTGCGGTATTCTGCCTCTTTGCTGAAGTTATGCTTTGGTATTAAGCGGGTCCAGTCGTTGGAGTTTTCTTCTCCCAGGTCTTTATTCCATCGGTAAAGAGTGCCGATAGAAACGTTCCCTACTAGTCCATAGATCTCTTTATACACCTCACCGGTATTGTAGAGTTGTAAAAACTCTTTATTGCCTTTGGATTTGTTTTTGTAGTCTTTTCGAAAGTCGTGCCAGAGTTTTAATAAGTCTAACCTTGCTAGAGCGATCTTTTTAGCACTCTCCGGGATGATTTTTTCCTGTGTCTTGTTGATCGGATGCAGGGGCTCTTCTATTTCTTCTGAGACGATGGTTTCGTAGCATTCTTGAATGTATTTCGTTTGGAGATCAGGCTCCAGTGATTCCAGCAGGACTTCATAACTCTTACCTCCCCGTTGATCTTTTGTCCTGGCAATGTATTTTTTATTTCGAATCGCTAAACGTACCGCTCTGGTAGTGACATTTTTAAGTTTGGCGACGGTGTTGATATCCAGCCAGCAGTTTTTCGTATCTATTATCGGTGTATTCATTGACATACTTACTTCTACGACCATTTTTCTTCTTACGTGTGTTGCCAATGATAACCGATCTGTCTAAAGAATCAAGCGTTTTTTATCATATAATTAATAATTACATACAAAATTGTAGAGGATTTAAGATGGATAAAATTACAAAAAATTTGATAAATTACAAAAATAATATCCTAAAAATATCAGAAGAAGGCGAATTTAAAGGAAATAAATATCAACATATATTACCCATAGAAGATAGAAAAAACAACATTATTTCTGTATATAGAGATGACTTTTGGAAATATATAGAAAATAATCAAATTAATCTTCACAAATATTTTCATCATTTAAATTCATCTCAAGCATTATGCTTTAATCTATTTTATCCGTTTATTTCATCTAATTCTGGAGATATTTTATTAAAATCATTAAACATTTTTGAGGAAAGTGTAAAAATTAAAAGTGCAGAATTTGAAAAAGTCTTGCATAAGAATGAAAATACCAATTTTGACTTTTTAATTTCATTAACTTCTAGGGATATAATATTCTTTGAAATTAAATACACTGAGAATTCTTTTGGCAAAGCACGAAATGATTCTAAACATATTGAAAAAAAAGACTTGATCTATGACAAAGTATTTAATTATAAAGAAAAAATTCAAAAACAGTACCATCAAGATGAATCTTTCTTTGAAAACTATCAACTTATAAGAAATATTGTATATTTAAATTTCAACAGAAATGATAACCTATTTTTAATTTTTCCAAAAGAAAAGACTGAATTTAAAAACCAGATTGAAAGTATTCCTGTACCAGAACTTAAAAATAAAATCCACATTATTTATTTAGAAGATTTAACAGAAGAAATTATTAATAATTCATCAAATAATTCAAAATTGCTTGAACATTTTATAGAATTTAAAAATAAATATTTACCAGAATAAATGAGTATTTTAGTCACTTTTAGATTTTCTTTTTACGTGTGTTGTTAATGATAACCGATCTAAAGAAAGTTGCAAGACTTTTCTCGCAAATGATAAGAAGGGTTTCAGGTTTTATTTAAATCAAGCTTGAGTTAAGATAAAATAGAGAAACAGGAGAGTTTATGAGTTTAGCTAAAGAAAAAATAGATGAAATAATCCAGGAGCTCAATACTTTAAACCCACAAGAAATTGAACAGGTTCTAGAATTAATAAGGGCTTTTAAACTGAAATCCCATCAAAGAGATCGAAAAAAACCTTCAGATTATCGAGGAGTATGGGCACATCTTGATATAAACGTTGAAGAAGAATGTAAGAAAATGCGTGAAGAATGGGACCATCGAGGCTGGGATTCAATTTCAAATGAAAGATAAAAAACTATTTATTATAGCAGGAGCGAATGGCAGTGGTAAAACCACATTAGCAAAAGAGGTTTTGCCTGAATACAATTTAGAATTTATCAATGCTGATGAAGTGGCCCGGTCTATTAATCCTGATGACCTACAATCAGTCAGGGTTACTGCAGGTAAAATAGTCCTCAAAAAACTTGATGATTGCCTGAATAAAGGGATCAGCATTGCCATTGAATCTACTTTAGCTGGAAACTTTTTGTTGAAACATATCAAAAAGGCAAAAGATTTAGGCTATCAAACAGCCATCATTTATGTTTTCCTTGATAATCCACAGTTTAATATAGAGAGAATAAGATCCAGGATCAGAAACGGTGGTCATTATATTCCTGATGAAGATGTTATAAGACGATATCATAGAAGCATCTTTAATTTTTGGAATAAATATAAAGATAACGTAGATACCTGGGAAATTTACTATAATGGGATAAGCTATTTTCAACTGGTTATGGAATCCGAATCTAAAGAAATTGAAATCGTCAATGAGAAGCTCTATAATTTATTTATGGAGATTTTAAAAAATGGCTAAAGAAAAAGAAAAATTATCCACGAATATAACCCGTCTTGGCAATAGAGCTGTTGCGAAGGCTATCAAAGAAAATAAAGAAAAAGGAATTCCAAACGTTTATTCTATCAATGGAACGTTGGTCTATGAAATGCCGGATGGCACAATAACAACAGAATCACCGTTTGATAAATAAATTACTATTATATTATTCACCGCAAATTTTGCGGAGATTAGAATAGTTTTACTCCGCAACTATAAAAATTATTCATCTATATTCAAAATATAATGAGTACTTCGACCGGCACCCTGTTTAATCAATACATTCTTTTCAATTAGATCCAGAATATCTCTATTGGCAGAATCTTGGGAACATTTGCCAATTTTCGCCCATTTAGAAGAGGTTAGCTTTCCTTCAAAGCCATCAAAAAGCCTGTTGATAATTTTCTTTTGTCTCTCATTCAAAGTTAAATCAGCATTTTTTTGCCAGAATAAAGCCTTCTTTAATATATTCCCAAGTGTTTCATCTGATTGCTGGATTGCCCTCTGTAAACAATCAAGAAACCATAAAAGCCACTCAGTTATATCTAGAGAGCCTTTTTGGGTTTTTTCAAGAATAGTATAATATGTATTTCGCTCCTGCCTGATTTGAGCAGACATACTGTAAAACCGTTGATTGGACTGTTCCGCTCTGGCCAGAAACATATCTGTTAAAGCTCTTGCAATACGGCCATTGCCATCATCAAAAGGGTGGATTGTTACAAACCAAAGGTGAGCCACTCCGGCCTTGATAACCAGATCCAGATTATTTAAGCCATTGGCCCAGTCAATAAAGCGATCCATCTCAGCTGCCAGCTTTTCCGCTGGTGGTGCCTGGTAGTGTATCTTTTCTTTGCCTATTCTCCCTGATACCACTTGCATTGGGCCTTTTTCATCATCTCTGAATTGACCGATTTTTATTTTATACATACCGCTATAACCCGTGGGGAATAAGGCTGCATGCCAGCCAATAAGCCTTTCTTTTGTGAGGGGTTCGTTATAACGCTGGGTAGCATCAAGCATCATTTCGACCGTTCCCTCAACGTGACGATCCACCGGAACATCACCGCCGATATCAATACCAAGGCGTCTGGCTATTGAGGAACGCACCTGTTCTTTATCAAAAATCTCCCCTTCTATTTCGCTGGATTTCAGGACATCGTCTGTTAAGGCATTAAGGGTTGCCTCTTCTCTCAGGTTAAAACCAAGTGTTTGCATTTTGCCAAGTAACAATCCTTGAGATAACTTGACCTCTGCTAACTTGGTGAGTATTTTTTCCTGGTCCCAGGTAAATTCGGGCCATTCTTTTTGTTCGTAAATATACATAATTTACTCCGCACTATATGCGGAGATTATAGCATTTTTCTCCGCAGGAATCAAGAAGCTTAATTCACCTTATTTTATTTATTTAGTTTAAAAATATTATTTCAGTTATACTTATAGTATAACTATAGTGATATAAATAAACTTGCTTGGTTTAAAAAAAGTGTTATAATTATACTATGAGTATAAATAAACCAACAAAAATAAACCAACTTTTACAGAAATGCCCCAGCAATATTGTCTTGCTTAGCTCTTGGTTATTGAGTCAAGGGATTAGTTATCCTTTGCAAGAAAGATATTTGAACTCTAACTGGCTCACTTCCATTGGCATAGGAGCTTATATCCGTTCTGGGGACACAGTAAACTTAACAGGCGGCCTTTATGCACTTCAGCATCAGGCTGGACTTGATATTCATGTTGGGGGCTTAACAGCCCTATCCTATCAGAATGTAAGCCATTTTATTCAGGGTGATAACAATAAAACATATTTATATAGTGCTCAAAAACAAGATGTGCCGGCATGGTTTTCTAAATATTTTGATTCTTTTGATTTTGAGGTGATTAAAACCAGTTTTTTACCCATCCAGACTTCTTTAATAGATTACACTGTCAGCGATTATAAAATAAAAATATCTTCTAAAGAAAGAGCAATACTGGAACTTTTATACTTGTGCCCTGAAAAAGAGAGTCTAAAACTTGCTTATCAACTTATGGAATTGCTAGTAAACCTTCGACCAGTTATTTTGCAAGATTTACTTGAACGGTGTACGTCTATAAAAGTGAAACGTCTTTTTCTTTATATGGCCGAAAAAGCTGGGCATGAATGGATTCATTATTTAAATTTATCTAATATTAATCTTGGCAAGGGTAAAAGAACCATTACAAAAGGGGGAAAACTTGATAAAAAGTATAATATCGTTATAGAAGAGTTGGAGAGCATTTAATGAACGAACAATACAACAAACAAGTTGCCTTAATTATTAGAATCTTGCCATATATAGCAAAAAAGGATTGCTTTGCCCTAAAAGGTGGAACAGCAATAAATTTATTCTATGCAAATATGCCAAGATTATCTATTGACATAGATTTAAGCTATATTGCACTAGAACCAAGGGCCAAAGCTATTAAAAATATAAACGCTGCTTTGGAAAGAATCAAAATATCACTCGAAAAGGCAGGTATAAAAACCCATTTACAGAAAAATAATAGTGGTTATATTAAGATGACCTGCTATTCAGAGGACATTTCGATAAAGATTGAACCCAATTATGTCATTAGAGGGACTGTCTTTTCCGCAAAGAAAATGACTATATGCTCGGCAGCTCAAGAATTATATGGATTTGCAGCAATTAAAGTCCTGGATAAAGCAGAACTTTATGGAGGCAAAATTTGTGCCGCTCTGGATAGACAGCATCCAAGAGATTTATTTGATGTGAAATATTTATTGGATAATGAGGGCCTGACAGAAGACATTCAAAGAGGTTTTCTGATTGCTTTAATAAGCCATAATCGTCCGTTGTATGAGCTCATTTTACCAAATAGACTTGATAGAGAAACGCAATATTTGCAAGAGTTTAAAGGAATGACCGATACGAATTTCTCTTATAAAGACCATAAAGAAACTTTAGAAAAGCTCGTTAAGTTGTTAAATACCAGTCTTACAGAAAATCAAAAAGAGTTTATTATGAGTTTTCATAAATTAATGCCCAGATGGGATTTACTGAATATTAAAGATGTAGAAGCTCTACCCGCAATAAAATGGAAATTACAAAACCTTAAAAACCTAAAAGAGGAAAATCTTTCGAAATATACCGAAGAAATAGAAAAAGTAAAGGAAGTTTTAAAATATGATACCAATTGATTCTAATTGTTTTCAGGCAAGCTTAAGCAGGCTTTTTATCGTTCTATAACATCATAAAAACAGCTTTAAGATATAAAGAAAACGTTCAGAATATTGCTAATATTGACTTAATTTCAGTATCATTTCTTAAAACACTTGCCAACACTGCCTATTTTTTATTATTAAACCTTCCTTCTTGAGGTAATTTTTCCAGGGTTATGTCATTTACACCCATTTTATGAAACATTAAGGCATGGCAAGTCTTTAGGTGCTATAAAATTTCCGCCGCTATTAAATCCACAAGGGATTATTAACCTTTGATTCTGGCTTCCCTCTCCTTCCGACCACTTCCGGGTTCGAGCAAATTTTTCAAAAAAGCCCTATTCTTTACCGCAAGGTCAATAAGCTTATATAAAGCGAGCTTGAGCGAAAAATTTGACTCAAAAAACGGATTTTCTCTCGCCTTAAATATCCGCTTTTTCGGTAAAAAACGGTATTTTCTCTTCCTATCTGAGAACGGTATCAACGCTAGACGGCATAAGCGATTCCATGATTCGGTATTTGTTCCACATGCCCAGATAAATTATAAAAGCCCGGTTTTTTACCGCATGGTCAATAGGGTTATATAGAGCGAGCTTGAGCGAAATTTTTGACTCAGAAAGCGGATTTTCTCTCGCCTTAAATATCCGCTTTTTCGGTAAAAAACGGTATTTCCTCTTCCTACCCGAGAACGGTATTAACGCTAGACGGCATAAGGGATTCCCCAATTCGGTATTTATATCACAAGCCCAGATAAATTATAGTTTGCCTGTAAACGGATTAATAATTTGAAAATTTAAGCGATGACCATCTGATATAAAGACAGAACCCACTTCTAGCACACTGGCATCCCTGACGATATAGGGTTCGACTTTATCCTTGAGGGCTTTCTCTCCTTCTCTGGCTAAAACCCACTTGTCATAATGTTTTGACTTAAAGAAATCCGCATAGCGTCTGAAGGTGATATCTTTAGGCAGGATCTCATAGCCCTTCTTTTTCAGGATATACTTTGTAAAACTGATGGCCTTGCCAATCGAGAAGGCATTCGGGTGCAGGAGGATCTTCATAAAGATCCTGATCTCTTCGTCTGTTAGGCTGGTGCGGTATTCTGCCTCCTTGCTGAAGTTATGCTTTGGTATTAAGCGGGTCCAGTCGTTGGAGCTTTCATCGCCCAGGTCTTTATTCCATCGGTAGAGGGTGCCGATAGAAACATTTCCCACTAATCCATAAATCTCTTTATACACTTCACCGGTATTATACAGTTGTAAAAACTCTTTATTGCCTTTGGATTTGTTTTTGTAGTCTTTTCGAAAGTCATGCCAGAGTTTTAATAGATCCAGACGAGCCAGGGCAATCTTTTTAGCACTTTCTGGGATGATTTTTTCCTGTGTCTTGTTGATCGGATGCAAGGGTTCTTCTATTTCTTCTGAGACGAGGGCTTGGTAGCATTCTTGAATGTATTTCGTTTGGAGCTCAGGCTCTAAAGATTCCAGCAGGATCTCATAACTCTTACCTCCCCGTTGATCTTTTGTCCTGGCAATGTATTTTTTATTTCGAATTGCTAAACGCACTGCCCTGGTGGTGACATTTTTAAGTTTGGCGATGGTATTGATATCAAGCCAGCAGTTTTTCGTATCAATTATCGGTGTATTCATTGACATACTTATTTCTACGACCATTATTCTTCTTACGTGTGTTGCCAATGATAACCGATCTAAAGAAAGTTGCAAGAGTTTTCTCGCAAGTGATAAGAAGGGTTTCCGAATATTTAATCTGGTTTAAAAATATTGGTACAGTTATACTATAAGTATATGTTCAGCCACTTTTTTAAACCTCAGTATCGTTAATCAATTTTCTGCCATTAAATTATTCACCGCAAAATTTGCGGAGATTAGAATTGTTTTTCTCCGCACTTACATTTATATGTTCAAAGCTTACAGTTCATTCAAAAAAGAAGCTAGTTTAACAAGCATATCTTTAAAATCAGGAGTTTTACCGTAATATAGATCTTTATCATCTAAATAACCAGATATTAAATCATCCAAGCCAGTGTATTCAGGATTAAAAGCATCGCATGTTTTAATTATATCAATTGTAAGTTCTTCATCTGTTGAGAAGAATTCTTTAGAAATTGCCGCTATATCAAGCAATATATTGTTGAGCAAATCTTTATTAGCAATTAATTCTTTGATTTCATCTGTATTCATCAACATATACAGGTCATAATAATGTCTGGTTTTCTTTTTTAATTGTCCAGTATTAAAAGATGAGTAAATAGCTACAAGCTTTTCAAGGAATATTCGCTCCAAAGCCAGAACCTTTATACCAAAAGGGGTTAAGTCATCAGCGATATATTCACCTGTTTTATTGATAATGACCTCTGCAACAAGTGAATTTATTGATTTCTCTATCAAAGGCCAGTTTCCACCTCTATAGCCCGGTTCTAATATAATATTCTGGTTAATAGATCCTGGATGTTCTTCTTGAGTAATTTTTGGATAGTTATAATAGAGCTTTGCATTTAGTTTCTTGATAATAGAAGCATCTTCATTGAGTGAATATTGCTTTTTATTAAGGATAAAAGCATTTAAATCCTGTAATCTTCTTTTCTTGGCATTCTTTGATAAAGGTTTATCTGGATCTTTATCAACAAAAAGGAGGTCAATATCCTCTGAAAAGCGATCAATAACTTTATATGCTTTGGACAAACACGTTCCGCCTTTAAAAATAAACTCATCTTGAAATTCTGATGTCGATAACTCTCTAAGTATATGAGTTACCCAGTAATCTTTTTCCACTGCAATAGGTAATAGATTCAATTCTTTAGCGGCCAGAACAATCAAGTCTGTAAAGTCTTCATGCTGGCTTAAATATTTTAGTTTTTCTTCTGACGTGGTTTTATCCTCCAGTTTTTAGCATACGGCAAAGCATTTTTAACATCAAGATACACAGCCGTATTGGGATTTATCGCCAACCTTATAGATTCTAATATTTCGGGTTTCATTTTAAGCTCTTCTCCCAATGCCCCTATAACCGCTTTTACAGAGGGAGGTTCTTTCAGGGCAGATGTGCCAAGATCATTGATATTTACCTTACCAGATTGAAGCAACTTTTTTATACGAAATATTATCTTATCAGGAGTCGTATCTGGTATTTTATGGATATCACGTATGGCATCTAAAATAATTCTTTCTATTTCAGTTCCTGATGAGGGTTTTTCTCTAAGAATAAAACGTATCCTATCAGTATTTCTCATAGGATAGTCACAGGCAATCGTTATAACATTAGGAACCTGTGTGGTTAAGCCCAACTTGTTATACCCATATAATCCACTAACACAAGCAAATGTGGATTTTTGTTTTGCCATTGCAATTGCCAGAGCTTCAACATCAGGAATACTATCTCCTAAAATAGTTTTTTTAGATCGATAATATAATCCTCGTTTTTGTCTTGAGAGCAGTTTTGCTTTATAAAGATTACTGTAAGCTTTGGCGACAGACGTTCTTGAAAATTGCGGAAAGTCTGAATAGCTCCACACTTTATTGGGGTGGTTTGAATTTAAAATAGTCTTTTTAATTGTTTTGTTAACTGAATCCAAAGTGATCACCTCTATTATTATGATGACATATTTTTAAATTTTGTCAATAATTTACATATAAATAACTGATTATATTCGTTTTGTATTGAAAACTCTGCGGCAAGTGAAGGAAGTTTAAACTTTTGATTCTAATTGTCTCTGTTTGTTTCCTGGCAAGTTTAAGCATGCTTTTTATCGTTCTATAACATCATAAAAACAGCTTTAAGATATAAAGAAAACGTTCAGAATATTGCTAATATTGTCTTTATTTAAGTATCATTTCTTAAAACACTCGCCAGCACTGCCTATTTTTTATTATTAAATCTTCCTTCTTGAGGCACTTTTTCCAGGGTTATGTCATTTACACCCATTTCACGAAACATTAAGGTCTGGCAAGTCTTTAGGTGCTATAAAATTTCCGCCGCTATTAAATCCATTAGGGATTATTAACCTTTGATTCTGACTTCCCTCTCCTTCCGACCACTTCCGGGTTTGGCCAAATTTTTCAAAAAAGCCCGGTTCTTTACCGCAAGGTCAATAGGCTTATATAGAGCGAGCTTGAGCGAAAATCTTGACACGGAAAACGGATTTTCTCTCGCCTTAAATATCCGCTTTTTCGGTAAAAAACGGTATTTTCTAATCCCTTAGAAGAAAGGCATAAGCCTAGGCAGCATAAGGGAATCCATGATTCGGTATTTGTCCTGCGATCCCTGATAAATTATAATTATAATTATAGTTGTGTTAAGTGCAGTATTTATCATAGTGTCTCTCCCTTTTGTAATTGAATGTGAACGTTTTAGTTGTTAAATTTATAAGATTTTTTTGTGCTCATTGTTTGAGCAAGCATTAAAATTGTTATTGG